>Ga0209755_10002494_pt1 | contig 25212 bp, 23 predicted proteins | sample TergutCo191P1_FD_187301 | JGI IMG/M metagenome (GOLD analysis project Ga0209755, IMG submission 187301) | Cornitermes sp. P1 segment gut microbial communities from Petit-Saut dam, French Guiana - Co191P1 (SPAdes) (version 2) | ecosystem: Host-associated > Arthropoda: Insects > Digestive system...
TCCGCCAGCCAACGCAACGTAATAGTCCCATCCACGATCAGGAATAAAAGGAAAACGCCCAGGGTTTACAACCGCACCTGCCACAGTAACAAAGAACTGTCTGAACGGAATAATAAGCGTATCGTGAGCCTGAATCTGAACATCACCGCGATAAGTCGCATCGAAAAGGGCATAGTTCAGATTTAGCGGCATAACCTCCCCACCCATTCGTAAAACATAGGCATTTTCGATATCCGACACTGCGGAAAACCAGTCCCTATTCCTGCGAACCAAGGCAGCATATGTGTCACCAGCATGGAATCGCACCGTTAGCCTAGTTGTAGTAACAAGCGCCGCAGTAATATCGATACCGACGGCTCCTTCCACAAACATAACCGGCAACAAATCGCCATACTCGGGAACAAAAACTATATCATAATGCTCCAAGGTAAAATTGTTTTCCAAATCGCGCAATGTCAAAAACAGCCGATTTCCAGAAACGTCTTCGCTATTTACGCGTCGCACAACCTCTATCCTGCTAGAATCCGCAAGCGTTGAAAGGCCATCGCCGTAGACTTCGATTAGCTCCCGTAAATTTTCATGCTGCAGCAACTCAAAGGTTCCTGGGCGTCTGACGGCTCCAGTAATGGCAATTGTGCGCTCTATTCGCTCAGCTTGAACGGCAGGTCTAAATTCGGTTATGTTGGGTATAGATATGATATCCATATGTTCCAATACAAAATTATTTGCGATATCTTCTTCGGATAACAAGATTATATCACCTGAAATTTCTTCGCTTCCCACAAATCGCGTCAACGTCATTCTGCCTAGATCGGCAAGAGGCATAAGATTATTGCCATACAGTTCTATCAGTTCCCTAAGGTTTTCTCCTGCCAACATTTGATAAGCTCCAGGACGTTCCACCTCGCCTTGGATTGTAACAACCCGATCGATCCTGTTAAACGTTATTACATCTCCAGGCCGTAGGTAAGGATTCTGGGTTTGATCACCAAAACGCTGGAACCGGAAGAGATCGAATACCTGCGTCTGTCCATTGGCAGCCCTAACCGAAATATTGCGAATAGATGCAAATCCAGTTAGGTTCCCGTCAATCAAAGAAGACAAGCGAGTTAAACCCCAAGCAGAACGTTCGCCTGTTTCATGGACTTCGCCATTAACAAAAACCCTGAAAAACGCAGGCTGAGTCAATATTAACTGCGGGCCACTTAACGGAAGGTTCCGTGCAACCAATGCCTCGACATCGACTCTTACCTGGGCAAAGGTTCTTCCTGCCCCATTCACGATCCCCATGTGCGCAACACGAATACGATATGAGGTATCCACTATTATTGTGTATGAGACAGGACTGCCACCCATCATGAAAACCAAAGTGTATACATCCCCAGGCGTTACCCTATAGGTAAGACTGGAACGGGCCAACATGAGGTTTTGCATTATCTGCTCATCGCCCATGGCAAACCCGTAAAAGCCAAAACCTGCACAGAGGATAAAGACAAGACAAAATATACGTTTAAACATTTACTCCTCTAATAACAATACAAAAAAGTTTCAGTTACTCGCTTCATCAACTTTTCGCGGAAACCGCACAATAAACTGCTCACCTTCTATATCATTTTCCAGTTCCATACTTGGTTGTTTGGCAAACGCTCGGCGCAATCCTGATCCCAACCCGCTATATGGCAAAGTACGACTAGCAAGCATTGCCAGTTGATTATTTCTAATAACAGGATTGCCATATTTTACCTCCTCTACCGTTAAGCTATTAGGCAATTTCCCAGGACTGATTATTTCAATTCTATTATCGAAAACAAGTATACGTACTGGGGAGTTCTTGAAATAATCACGGTGGATAAGGGCATTCTGTAAAACTTCTTCCATTGCAACAATGGAAATTTCGGGTATGCCATGCGAATTAAAGCCTTGCCCATTTTGTAAATATCTAATACAACTTTTTAGATACATCATGCCCTGCTTAAATAATTCTGGAATTGGCCCGTTTAAGTCTTCAGGTTTACTTTTATAGCTCTCACCTCCAATATCATTCCCGACAAACACGGCGGCTTTTATTGTAAAAGCAGGGCGAATCACTTGTGGTTCATTTCCAAAAAACAATAAACCCGCAAGGGTCAGATGATTGTTACGCATAACTTTTTTTACATGAAGGGCTTCTTCCAGTGTAAGCTCTTTTTCCTCATAACTCATTCCAAATTCTTTTTTGAAATACTCAGAAAAAAGCCAAACATTTATGTCTTTTATACTCGTATCATAAACCTCTGTTTCATCAGCAAGTAGATTCCTGCTCCCTAACAAACGGGCAATTTCATCATTGGAAGTGACTTTTCGCTTATCAGAACCATTTTTTAAGTAGATTGTACCGTTTAAATCCTTATACGGCTTGGACAAACCTTCATCTACAAAAACAACAAGAAGCTGATTCCCATCTAAAGAAACTGTTTCGGTTGTCAAAAAAACGGGTGGATATACTTTTTGCGATGCTATATTTACAATTTGCTGATTTATTTGTTGTATTTCATTAAAAGACAACCCATTCAATTCTCCCGTCTTGTCATTTATTCCGAATACTATCATTCCCCCTTTTGAATTTGAAAAAGCGATTAACTCATGAGCCATATTATCAGAATGTGGCATCCTTTCTTTGAATTGAACCCTGCTTGATTCGCCAAGTTTTATTATTTCATGCAAATTTTTTACATCCATAATTATCCTTTCTGCAATAAACCCACAAAAGCCAACACAAATATACGCCTATGCTTTTACTTTCCTTAGCTTTGCCATGGCTTCTGGATCTTTTCTGATATTGGAAATGGCATTCAACGCAAAAGCCAAAAAAATCGAGAAAAAACCTGCCGCAAGGGTAACAATAATGCTGATCAAACCACGACTTGGTCCAGACTTCCTGTCTGGTACCTCCGCCAGTTCCAGAACTTGAAAAATAGGATTTTCGCTGGCCATGGTTACCCTTAACATTTCGTTTTGAACCCTAAGCTGGGTATAAACCTGTCGCATTGCTCCCAGCTCCATGGCGATTCTGTTCATGTCCGCAGTGATGGCAGGGATGCCCCCTGCGGCAAATGGAGCGAAGGCAACCGACTGCTCAAGCCTCCTGCTTTCTTCCTCAAGTCTAAGAATCTCCTGAAAAGTATTGGCAAGATTTACTTCTAAGTTCTCCTGCTCGATTCTATTTCTGTCAAAACCAAGTTCGTCAAATCTAGCTTCAAGATAACTAACCACAAAATTAACAACATCCCTTGCAAAAACAGGATCCCTGTCCGTAAAGGTAAGGGTTAGAACACCACTTCTCATATCAAAATTAGCTCTCAAAAGTCGCATCAGCTCATCACGACTTTCCGCCCGAGGGGATCTATCCCTGTCTATATCATAGCGCTCAATCAGATCAAATTCGTCCACAACTGAATCAAGTAACGAATGAGTTTCAAGAAGAAATATGGCGAGATCGCTATGGGTTGCGCCTGTTCTTATCCCTCCCAGACCAGCCATTGGTGCAAGCCCTCCCATGGCACCCATCATTGCCTGAATGCCACCTCCACCAGGTCCGTCATCAATAAGCATCAAAGCTCTAGGGGTATACACATCTGGAAGGGGGGATATCTCAGGCGGTAACATAATTGTAATTATCGAAAAAACAACAACCCCTATTGCGGCAAACAAAGTTATAACAATTATCATTACCTTTCTATGCCACAGTACGGCAAATAGATCAATAAGGCTTACCTCGTCATTTTCTTTTTTCGTTTCTTCGTTCATAAATAAGTTCTTATTACCTTTAACAACACTACAAAGCTTCGGTTACAACAAAATAAATCCACAGAGCGAACAGATGAAACTATCATTTTTCTGCTTCTGTTGAAGAGATAAAATTTTCATATGCAAGCTTTATTCCTTCAGTCAAATTAATTTTTGGCGAAAAACCTAAGGCGGTAACTCTAGAAACATCCAACAATTTTCGTGGTGTTCCATTGGGCTTTGAAACATCCCAGTCAATATGGCAAGCCCTGCCTGGCAAATCTTCATATACCGCATCCCGAACCTTTTCTGCCAGTTCTTTAATAGTCAAATCCTTACCACTACCAATATTAATAAAATCACCCGCAGAGTTTGACAAATCACAGGCATCGTTGTTTTGCATAAGCATAACCAAAGCTTCCGCCAGATCAAAGCTGAATAAAAATTCACGTCGCGGCGACCCGTCACCCCAAAGAATCACTTTATCAGAGCCAGATATTTTTGCCTCATGGAATTTTAGGATAAGGGCAGGTAAGACGTGAGAGCCGAGAGGAGCATAATTGTCGCCAGGGCCATACAAATTGGTTGGCATCGCCGAAAGAAAATTTGTCCCATGCTGCCTATTGTAATATGCGCAAAGTTTAATAACGTTAAGTTTTGCCATGGCATAAGCCTCATTTGTAGGCTCAAGTAAATCTGACAAGAGACATTCTTCCTTCATTGGTTGAGGCGCAAGTTTTGGGTAAATACAGGACGAACCAAGATTAATAAGTTTTTTCACACCATTTTTATATGCAGCATGAACTACATTAAAGCCGATCATTGTATTTTCATAAATAAACTCGGCGGGGAAAGTTAAATTAGCCCCGATACCTCCAACTTTGGCCGCAGCAAGGAAAACAAACTCAGGTTTTTCCCGCTTAAAAAATGCATTAACCGCTGATTGGTCTGACAGGTTCAACTCCTCAAGGGATCTTGTTAATAAATTGGTATAGCCCTCACCCAGCAAGCATCGCACGATTGCACTACCAACCAGCCCACGATGCCCAGCAATATAAATTTTTGCATTTTTTTCCATAAATTATCTATATCCTTATATTATACATAACAATTTCTCGCTGAACCCACTGTCTTTTAAGTGGACTTCACATTGGATAAGTTTCGGCTCTGCCTTATTATCATTTTCACAAATTTTGCATTGCCTTAAACAACTCCCTCTCAATATCGCAAATTTTCTTATATTTGTTTTTTTTCTACAAGTTCCTTTAAAATCCTATCCCACTTTTTACATTGCGTTTGTCTTGAATAGTGTTTTTTATAGTAAAAAAATACAGATTTCTGCATATCCAGCAATTTAGATTTGTTATCGCTTAAATCTGCCAAGCAATCGGCTACATCATTTATTGTATTCTTCTTCACAAAGAAGCCAAAACGTTCCTTCTGTATCATTTCGGCAACACACGAATCTATAGCACCACAATAAAGAAGTGGGCGACCCGCCGCCATGGATCCAAAAAACTTAGACGGGACAACGATACCGCCCCACCCATCACGAAGGCTAATCATATGGATGTCTGCGGCAGCAAGACGCACCGGTAATAATTTTTCATCGACAAAACCTGCAAACGTTATATTATCATCTTCATCCGTGATCATTTTTCTTAAGTCATTGTATCTATTACCATGACCCGCAAAACAAAAAGAAACGGAAACTTCACGTTTCCGCAACTCACGCGCCAAAATAATAAACTCTTCAAATTGATGCGCTCTACCGATCGTACCAGAATAGAGCACCCCAAGCTTCGCATCCCCAAACAACTCCTGCTTAACTTTTTCATCTTGCGCCTCCAATTCTACCGGCTCATCAAGCGCCCATGGCACAACCGTCTCAAATCTTGCACCAGGATTGTACACAGCAAAACGTCTGCGCATACAGGAACCAATATCGACAAGCATTCCGCATTGACGGTAACTGATACCAGCCCACCACCTTAACCCTGCCATCAAAAACGCAGGAACCTTAATACCATCTGCAACAATGGCCTCAGGATACAAATCAAATCCCCACAGAACGAAACGCATACTCGGACGAAAAAAAGCAAGGAATGGTATTATGAAAAACGAAAATTGAGGATCTGTACCAAAAATGACTACATCGACACACCGAAACAACAACGCAAAAAACCACTTGACACTTAGGCAAAAGCTGTTCAACAACCTGCCGATATTTTTTGACTGCCAGAAGGGGGGGCACTTAAAACGCTTTATATGCACACCCTCACGAATTTCACAGGACGGGAACATCACGGCATTATTTCGGCAATAGCGATTGCCAGTAAACACTTCGACATCCCATTCGTTTGAGCATAGTCCTTCAGCAAAGTCGGTAAAGTGTCTAGCACTCACCACATCATCAGGATAATAGTAATGATAAAGAACAACACAGCTAGGCATAATTCGTTTATTTACGTCTTGAAACCTCTTCCGCAATCCATTGATAGGTAGGTTTTATTCCGTCAATGAGTCTTGAGGATGGCCGCCACCCCAATACCTGTTCTATGTATGTGTTATCTGAGCTCCTACCCCTGACACCAAGGGGGCCAGGAATATGTTTGAAGGCGAGCTTCTTCCCTGCTATATCCATCGCCATGCGAGCAAGGCCATTTATCGAAATCAACTCGTCCGAACCAATGTTTACAGGACCCGTGACATCCGACTCCATAAGGCGTATAACACCCTCGACACATTCGTCAATATAAAGAAATGTACGGGTCTGTTCTCCATCACCCCATATCTCTATTTCGCCGCCGTCGTTGGCTTCCGCCACCTTACGGCACATCGCAGCCGGCGCCTTTTCCTTACCGCCTTCCCATGTACCATAAGGACCAAAAATATTATGAAAACGGGCAATGTGGACTTCCATTCCGTAATTACGAAAATACGACAAGTATAATCTCTCACTAAACAGTTTCTCCCAACCATATTCACTGTCTGGCCCCGCCGGATATGCATCAGTTTCCTTTATCCCTGGATTATCGGGCTCTTCCTGAATACTCGCAGGGTAAATGCACGCACTTGATGAATAAAAAACCTTGCCTACTTTTGTAATTCGAGCCTCCTCCAGCAAATTAATGTTGATACTTGCCGAATTGTGCATCACTGCCGCATCATGCTCTCCAGTAAAAATATATCCAGCGCCGCCCATGTCAGCAGCAAGCTGATAAAGTTCATCAAACCGCATATCCGCTGTAATCTGTCGGCAAAAACTTTGATCCCTCAGATCGCCCTGTAGAAATTCATCAGCAAAACTTTCCCTGTGCTCATGCCTTTTGATATCAACACCACGTACAAAATACCCCTTTTCCTTGAGATGTTTTACGAGATGCCCACCTATGAAACCACCAGCTCCACAGACGAGTGCTTTTTTTTGAAAAATCATGAAATCCTCCTAAATAAAACTTTATTGCCAATAGACCCATAGGATTTATAGTTACCCCATGTGTGTTCAAACATTTTATTTATATGAAACCCATACACATCTTCATAAAATTTATGAGTTTCTTCTGCGCATTTTTTCATAAAAATTTTTTTACTGTTTTACTCAGAATAAATGAGACCTATCGTTATCTATCCATTCATCGTATAATCTTTCATCAGATTCTGAACTGCAAGAATAAAATTGTTCATTTTAGCAAATCACTACAAAAAACCAAATGTTTTCGCAAAAAATACAAAAACTAGACAACCACATTATTATTTTTATATTTTCCAAAAAAACAAAACAAAAATTTAATCGAGACAAACCTAACTAAAAACATCCTAATATAAATTAACATATTTCCTTGCATTTTAGCAAACAATAGTTTTCTATTTGATAAAAAGCATTTATTAATATCGGTATCTATATATTTTGATTTAATATAATAAAACAATTGTGTACTATAAATATTTGCCAAATAAAAATTGGCATTTAACAAAATAGAAGGATAAGATTCGACAAGTTCTGTGATATCTTTTTGCAATACTAGTAAAAAATTAAATTTGTCCTTATTATACGTTTTATATCGTGATGCAGAATCATTGCGTATAAGATACACAAAACATATTCTTGCATCATAATAAACGGTATGTTTCATGGACAAAATATTTATAATAAATCGCATATCTTCACCTATTTTTAATCCAGGAGTAAACAAAACTCCGCTTTTTTTCAAAACAGCGTTTGAAATTATTATGTTACACATAAGGCAATATATTTTTTTTGCCAAAAATAATCTCAAAAAATCTACAGAATTATCAAACCTCAATTTGGAATATTTGCTGTTAATATATTCTCTTTGTCGGTTATTATTCTTAAAAGATTTGTATCCGAATACAAACATATCAACATTTTTTTCCCTAAGTGTTGTTTTAAAAAACAACAACGTACCAGGCATAAGCGTGTCATCGGAATCCAAAAAATAGATATATTTTCCCAATGCTATTTCAAGGCCAGTATTTCTTGCCACAGAAACGCCAGAATTTGGTATCGACACTGCTTTTATTTCTTTATGCATTGCGACGTAAGATTTAGTGATATTTTCTGTTAAATCTGTTGAACCATCGTTTACGACTATAATTTCACAATCATCCAATCCTTGGGATACTAACATGGAAAGTGTATTTGAAATAAATTTCTCTGAATTATAGACAGGTATTACAATAGACAACAACAACTGAGACATTTACAGCACCTCCATAACCATAAATTGTTCGCTATATAAAATAACCACATCACAAATAATCTTTATAGTATCGTTGTATATATTCCCTCAGTGCCATTTTCCAATCACGCATTATATTAATTCTCCGAATGTTTAGCTTTCTATTAATTAGTCTTTCACACAGTGGCCTGTCTGCAAAATACGTTTCTTTAAAATATTCTGAGCTAACAGGGTGTAATTTTATTTCATCAGCAATACCCAAAATACTTAATAATTCTTGGGCAACTTCGTATCTACTTGTTTGCCCTCCACAAACAACGTTATACAAGCCCCAATATTCTTTCTCCAATAGCACACGCACATTTCTTGCAAAGTCATGCGTATAAGTCGGTGTCCCATCTTTGTCATTTACAATATGCAACTCTTTTTTGCCGTCTTTTAATTGCTTCATTATTTTTTGAATGAATTTTTTGTCTTTATTGGGACCACCTCCCATCATCCAACCAGCTCTACATATTAAAGATCTTTTTGTATTCTCAAGCACAAAACGTTCCCCATGATATTTAGAACGCGCATAAACACCCAATGGGTTGGGCAAATCCCAATCATCATATAATTCCTTTACACCATCAAATATTCCAGCTGTTGAAATATACAATAACGGAATGTCAAGTTTATTTGCAATATATACTGCATTCTCAACCGCCATCGTATTAGTGGCATACGTATCATCAGCATATTGTTCACAGTATTCCAAGTCTGTATATGCACCCAGATGAAATAAATAATCTGGTGCAAAGGATTCAACCTTTTTCAAATAATCAGAATAATTCCTAAAATCAAGATAGTCCAACCAGTCTGCATTTACATCTATATCCGTACACTTAAGTTTATATTGATCTCCAAAGTGAATATAAAACGCCTCACCTAACATACCTCCACACCCAGCAATAAAGATTTTTTTCATCTCTCTGTCCCCTTTATAAATAATTTTTCCAAAAGCAAAGCTTCGGTTTTAATGTCATATCCACCATCTACGATTTCTTTCGTTCTATCATATCTCATACGATTTTTTTTTTCTATAATTACCTTTGCCCATTCTTGAGCTGTTTTTTTTAAAGAAAGAAAAAAAACCAAATCTTTAACGATGGCAACCTCTCTGGGAACGGAATCAGAAACTATGCAACATAAGGACGCTGCTTGAGCTTCCACCAGCACAAGAGGCAAACCCTCATGAAATGAGGGCAAGAGAAAAACATCCATTACCGAAAGTAGGGCTGGTATATCATCTCGGAATCCCGTAAAAAGGGTTTTTTCCTTTAACACTAATTTTTCTATTTTTATCTCAATATCATTTTTTAATTTACCATCACCAACTAACATCAAAATGGAATTCGGATATACCTTATTTATTTCATAAAATATATCTATTATAAACTCATGATTTTTTACTGGGACAAATCTGCCTATATGTCCTATTACCAATTTTCCTTCCAAGTTATATTCGCTTCTTACTTTGTTTCTAAAAAATTCATTATAAACATACTTATTTGTGTCTATTGCATTATTAATTACCTTGTATTCTTTATTTTTTATAGTGTTCTTTGCAAATAAAAAATGCGCCGCTTCATGTGAACACGCCCAAAAGTCAGTTCCATACAAAAGGAACAATTTGGCCAAAAATTTATAAATTGTTACTTTGACTATTTTTTTAAAAAAACTATTGACCTCAAAACCTATCGAATGGCTGTGTACAATTATCATTTTTATATTACCAATTTTAGCGTACCGTAACAACGATACATTATATAATGTGCCATTACCATTATTCCAAATTATATCATAATCATTGTTCCTAACAATCTGCTTCAATTGCGTATAATAATATGGATTATATAGCTTTTCATCTATATAATAAATTTTACTTTTTTTTCTCAATTGTTTTTCATAAACCATTTTTGAATTTTTATTGCTTCTAGTACTCAGAAAATCAATATGGATTGTACTGCTATTCAAATGTTCATAATAATTAAGGATAAACGTTTCCCGTCCTCCATATACCTCACCTAAACCTACTAATAATATTTTTATTTTTCTCATTTCCCAATTCCAATTAGCATTTTACATTCAATATAAAACAGATGAATTTAACACATTTTTCTCAAAACAAAAAATCCCCCGCAGAATAGTTGAAGATTCTCTTTTAAGGCTTTGCGTATTATTAGGGGGAACAAATCTCTTCCCGTTACGCCTCAGAAGGATCTCCAAGGGAGGATAACAAACCCGATTTCATAGAATCAACCGAAAAATTTCGAACCCGAGAAACCTCACAAAATACAAATAATATCGTATATGGAAACAAATTCACAAGCCCTTTTATGTTTAGTATAACTATATATAATAAAATACTATAAAAATACCTTCTATTGTTAGGATCACATTTCTTTGCATACAAAATAGGTGTAATTTGAAACAGCATAAACAAAAACAATCCTGGCAACCCAAAATAAAATAGCAGTCTCAAATATCCTGTGTCAATATCCATGTAATATCTAATTTCATTTACTGCATAAGGATGCGCAAAATAACCATCCCCAATGAAATACGTCCTGATCCTATTAGGAAACACAAAACTCGCCAATAATTCATTGGTGGAATCTGTCATAAATCCATATCCATCTACGAAATTAACAAACATCTCAAACCCATATTCAATTGAATATGTAAAGTCCAATCTCATTTCTTCTGGTATTAAAATAACAAGAGCCATTACCACCGCAATTAGTGACCCCAATGTCGTCATCAGCTTCTTCTTGTTTATAACAATATCGTAAAGACTTTGAATGTTTTTGGGGGGGCATAATAAAACAACTAATGCTATTGCTCCTCCAACTAATGTCGTACGTGACATTATCGAACCCACAGACATGATAACTATAAAACAGAAAATATAAAATAGGCTCGAAAAAATTCCTGTTTTTTTCTTGAAAAGTAAACTTATAAGTATAAGAGAAAATCCGTTTGTAACACCCGCTCCAAAAAAAAAAGAACCAAAACCAACAAACCTTATTCCCCCATCAATAATAACGCCTAATCTATCAGCAATCAACAAATCAACCCTCTGTATGTCTGTCAACAGATCTCTAAATGAAGAATCCATAAACATGAATAATGTAATAAACATTTGTATTAAAACAACTATTACAAACCAATTGGCAATATGATAAAAACTTATATTCCTATATGCACTTTTAAATGTTTTTATTATACAAAAAACAGAACAAAATGTTAATATATTAACAATAACTTGTCTAACAAAAAACCAATCCGAAGTCATATTTATTATCATAGTTAAACAAGATAATAAAACAATACTTATTGATATTATCATACCATAAAAAACCCATTTATTTATTACAAATTTTTTATCTAAAATATATTTATATATCCAAAAAAACCCTAACAAGGCGATCATGTTCCTTGTATGGAATGGAAGAAAAACAAACTCAATTGGATAGACATAAAAAAATAATAAAATTAACAGTAATAATTTTTTAAGCCCTCCTGATAATCTAGAAAAATAGTTATGTTTCAACATTTAAAAACCCTCAATAAAATTTTCACGCTTGTTTTTATCCTTTCTAATTCATTTTTGTTACGACAATATTTAACAAGACGTGATGTAATATACTTATTCATCATATATAGTGGAGAAATAACCGTATTATTCCGACATATTATTGACCATGTAAAAAACATGGCTTTTTCTAAGGCAATTCTATCAAAGCAATCGCTTTTTTTTCCTAACAACAACACATTTTCTAACCATTTTTCTATCAATTCTAAGGCAGATTTATCAATGTCACAATCAAATATTATATTACTTATTTGCCGTTCTCGATTTGTTAAAATTATTCCCAAACAATATTCTAAGATATTTATTCTTATCTGATTAAATTTTTCTATTTGTAAAGGTCGTTTTTCCTTACTTACATTGTTTTTATGAATCCTATACAACAATAACGTTTGAGGAATATTTGCTAATTTATACCTCTTTGAAATCTCAAACCACATATAATAATCTTCGGAAGGACACAGTTTCTCATCATATCTTAACCCATTGTTAAAGACTCCCGCTCGTATCATTACACTGGGATGAATCACTGGATTCGTAAACAACAACAAAGCTTTTATATCCTCACTCGTGGACTTAACTTTATATTTGCCCGACTTTTCCCCTATGTACCTAGCAAAAGTACCGCACATTCCTATGTCAGGATTATCTACCAAATAATCCACCTGTAATTTTAATCGATTATGGTGAGAAATATCATCATTATCTTGCCGTGCTATAAATTCACCCTGAGCCATATCTATCATACGATTCAAACCATGAACATATCCCATATTCATTTCGTTTTGAATGAATCGTATTCGAGTATCTTTATATGATCCAATTATCTCCGCAGAGGAGTCGGTACTCGCATCATCAATAATAATAAATTCAAAGTCTGAAAGTGTTTGATTTAAAATACTTTCTATAGCTTGACCCACATATTTTTCTGCATTATAAACTGGCATTATTACTGATACCAAGGGCATATTATACCTCCCCCAATCACCTGTTAAATAATTTATACTTATAATGTAATATTTTCAGAAAGCTGTATATTTTATCTATTATTCTTATGTGTGTTTTTATGTGCAATGGAAAATGATATTGCTGATTAATAATTTCAGGTGCTATTTTATCGATATCATAATGCTCAACAAACAATGACTTCGTCAAATTAACTCTTTCGTTTATTGCCACTTCATCAAAAGCAAGATATTGCTCTATTAGATCATCAAAGCAAAAATAGTGTGCACTTTTATCATGCACAGAACCTACATTTTTACAATCATCATAAAAAAAACCTGTAGCTAAATTACCTAATTGATAGGCCACAGGAACTATAGTTATTTTATTCCTGTTTGACACATCCAAAACAGTAGTTCCCATCCCGATAAATAAATCACAGCTATCGATGTAATCACTTATTTCAGAATACGGAACTTTATGTACCAAATATATTTTTCTACGAATATTTTCTGGGAGAGCTTCTATTTTTTGCTTAACTTTATATTCTCCATCACCATAACCTATTATTGTTAAGTACAAATTTTCAAAACGAAAACTTAAGTTGCCAAATGAATTTATTAACCCTAACACATATCCTTTAAAGGGAAAATCAAATCTAGTAATGGTCAATAAATTTACATCTACATTTTTACTCTTCAAAGGTATATCTGCTTTTATTACCATGGGTAGTCTTAAAACCATTAACTCAAAACCAATATTAGTTATTTTGTAATACTCCAAACAACTATTAATTGTTATTTCGTCCATAAAGACTATTATTTGTTTCCTTAGAAGAAAAAGCAACAACGCTCTAAATAAAAACATTACCTTTCTACCAACATAAGTACCTTCAAAATGAACTATGTATATACGATAAACAAATTGACACTTATACATTTTCTTTGAAAGCCACCTATTGCATATCAAAAATTGCTCTATGCAAAATGTCAAAACAAAAACTTCATTTGTATCAAATGTCAACTCAACTCCAACATTTGAAAAAAAAATTTTTTTTTGCTCATTATAAATATAATACTCACCGCCATTAATTTTTTCCAAATCTTTTAACAAAAAAACATCGCCTATTTCATGTTCGGTTAATAAAAACACTCGATAAAAACGTTGAAAATACCATTTCATTAATCGTAAGATTAAAGTTTCAGTACCCCCCATTGTCATTTTTGAAAAAAAGAATGCTATCGATTTCATATTATTTTTGCACACGATCAAATTCTCCATTTTGGGGAAAAGGAGCATCATCAGAACCCAACATTTTTTCCATTAATTACATCAATTATGTATTGCACTTGTTCATCCGTAAGCACTGAACTCATCGGCAAGCTTAATTCTTCCATGTGAATTTGCTCGGTAATTGGGAAAGACAAATTATTCCATTCTCTGTAACTTTCCTGCTTATGAGGCGGAATCGGATAATGGATCATTGTTTGTATCCCGCTGTCAATAAGATACGCCTGTAATCGCTCCCTTTTACTAGTTCGTATAGGGAATATATGGAATACATTTGAATTCCAATCATTAATAATTGGTAATATAATATTGTGGTTTTTAATTCCGTTAATATACTTCATTGCTATACGTCTTCGCAAGCTATTATCAGCATCAAGATACTTTAATTTGACATTCAACACTGCTGCCTGAATTTCATCAAGCCGACTATTTCTACCCTTGTACTTGAACACATACTTTTTAGACGAACCATAATTTGCTATTGTCCTAATTGCAACAGCAAGCTCTTCATCGTCGGTCGTTATTGCACCGCCGTCTCCAAGAGCACCTAGATTTTTTCCTGGGTAAAAGCTGTGTCCTGCCGCATCTCCAAGAGCACCTGTTTTTTTGCCATTATATATACACCCATGAGCCTGCGCATTATCCTCTATCAGTTTTAACTTATGTTTTTTGCATATTTGTTCTATCTTCTCGGTATACGCACATTGGCCATATAAATGGACAATCATAATTGCCTTTGTCTTTGGCGTTATCATCGCCTCTATCTTTGTATCGTCAATTTGATATGTTGTGATATCTGGTTCGACCAGAACTGGAACTAAATTATTTTCTGTAATAGCCAATATAGATGCAATATAAGTATTCGCTGGGACAATCACCTCGCTGCCTGGCCCCATGATGTCAAGTTCCATATACGCTCTCAATATCCAAACGAGAGCATCAAGCCCGTTGGCACATCCTATAGCATATTTGGTTCCAATATAACGAGCGTAATTTGCCTCAAATGCAGAATTTTCTTCTCCTTGCAAATACCACCCTGAATCAATAACCCGGCTTATCGCATCATGAATTTCGATATTATATTTATACGTGACATCTTTTAGTGACAAAAAGGGAATATTCAAAATTTATTCTTCCAAATTACGCTTTCTACCCATCTTATCATAAAATTGGGTATTCAACAGTATTCCTGATTTTGTGATATATCCCTTTAATTTCGCAGGATTCCCATACCAAACCGTATAGGGAGGAACATCTTTTGTAAGAACGCTTCCTGCCCCAATTAACGCATATTCCCCAATTGTACACCCTGCCAGAATAACACAATTCGCACCTAATGAAACCCCGTCCTCTATGGTGGTCATTATAAAAGAAACAGGATACTGCTTGGAACGCGGTATCAAATCGTTTGTAAAAGTTACATTTGGTCCAATAAAAACATCATTTTTTATTCTTAAGCCATCCCATAACTGGACACCTGGCTTTATAGTAACATTATTCCCAATCTGCACATCATTTTCGATAAAAACATTCATGCAAATATTACAGTTTTCACCTATTTGTGCTCCTTTCAAAATTACGCAAAATTGCCATATTTTTGTACCCTTACCTATTTTTATCGATTGTATATCAGCAAGTGGATGGAACATCAAATACCCATCCATTCACATATATCTTCGTATGTGGCTATCGTCAGTGTTTTCACCATATAATCTTTATACCTCATTTGTCAATATACGATTTTTCCGACTCAAATATTCTTGATAGTCACGAATATAATCTTCTGCATCATATTCGTGCGAGGCAAGCACCAAGCAGATAGAACCAGACGAAAATCCTTGCTCGGCCGCCCAAATACCTGGTGGCACATGAAGCCCATAACAAGGGCGATTCAACAAAACTGTTCTTCTGGCTTTCCCGTCATCCAAAGCAACTTCAAACGCACCTCCTACAGCAATCAAAAACTGGTGGCATTCTTTATGGGCATGTGCTCCCCTCGATTCGCCACCAGGAATGTCATATAAATAAAAGACTCGTTTAACTGCAAATGGGATATGTAAATCATTATAAACTACCGTAAGGCTTCCTTCTTTATCAAAATGTTTATTTAGTTCGATATATGAACAATCAAATATTGATGCATTTGTCATACATTTTTTCTCATATCACAAAAATAGTTATAATCACGGATATAGTCATCTTCATTATATTCCGTACTTGATACAACCAGAGCCAAGGAATTAGTAGAAAAATTATTCATTTCCCGCCAATACATTTGGGGAATGTATAAACCATAGTACGAACGATTTAAGCTAAACGCTTTTTTTTTCATTCCATCATCAAGAACAACATCAAAACTGCCCGATAATGCTACAATAAATTCCTCGTTTTCTTTATAAGCATGCCCTCCACGAGATTCCCCGCCTGGAACATCATAAATCCAATAAGTTCGTTTGATAACAAATGGTATTTGATTACCGTTTTCAAAAAATGATAAATTCCCCCTTTTGTCGGGAATTTTTGGCAATTGAATTATTTTAGGATCGATTGTCATAAATTGTTCTTTCCTAATTTGGGATCAGATAAAGATAGCTTTTCTGCCCGTATTAATCCGCACCTTATGTATGGCTCCTTTACTTCCTCATCCTTCTATCATTGCCGATTTTAACATTGCACTTTTGTATTGTCTTGTTTTTTAAATCCGTATATTTTTAATCACATAACCCAAATTTGCATTAATTATTTTTCCAAAATGAACACCAGAAAGACCCGTACGAGTATCCATATTTGCATTACTCAATAACCCAGCCCAAGGTTTCATTATTTCATACCGAGCATAAAAAATATTTTTTATTTTTTATGCTACATCATTTTAGATATTCATCACTTATTCCCTTATTATGTATTTTTTTTATTTCTCTCAAGTATCTATCTCCCCATCTCATACAAGGTTCCAAATGATTGCCTTCCGACCACTCGTTCCATGCATTAATAAAAATAAAATTTTCATCGTCAGAATACGGAATAAATTTATTCACCACATTTTGAAGCCACATTCCAAACAATTCTGGTGTATTACCACGAAAAGCAAAAAAATCATTCGTTTTTCTGCGGGAGCTATTATCCCACATTGGAGTAACACAAGGAAATTGTTTATATCCTGGCATTTCTTGCTTCATTCTAAAATAAACATATTTTTTGTAATTTTCTATTATTCCAGGAAAAATATTTCTTCTTAATAAAAATTTAGACGCTTTATTTATCCCTCTTTTCAAGAAATGGCGGTACTTATAGCATTTGTTATATTCTTCCCTGCCACCTCCTAAAGGCTCAAAATCAATTGCAGCATCCATCCCTTCTGCTATAAATTTTTTCCCCGCACGCCCATAAGACTCAAAACGACAAACATACAATTCAATACCTTCTTTCAGAGCTTCAGCCTTCCATATTCTTATCGTTCTTTCAATATCAGGCATCACATGCGTACGATATATGGAAACAACAGGCTTATTGTCTACTCGGATATAACGCGGATCCCTAAAATATTTCATTAAATATTGTATATGATTTAAATCATCTTCTTCGGAATATTTTTGCTCAATAAGTACTTCTTGCTCTTTTCCCTCCCACACCTTTGTCCAGTTTTCATTTGCCCAACATATCATAAAGGGAAAATTCGGCTCTCTTGAATTTAACATATCTTCTAATGGGCGTTCTAATAATAATTTTCCGTTAAACCAATAGTGATAAAAACAAAAACCATAAATACCATTCTCCTGAGCCATCTTCGCCTGTTCTATCCTTACTTCAGGTATGCGCAGATCATAAAAACCCAAGTCAGCAGGCAGATGTGGTTGATAATGCCCCAAAAAACGAGGCTTCGCCTGCGCTACGTTTCGCCATTCAGTAAAACCTTTGCCCCACCACTCATCATTTTCAGGGATAGGATGAAATTGTGGCAAATGGATTGCGATCAATCTATGTTTCATTTTTTGTCCCTCCATTATATTTTTTGCAACTATTTTTTTTTATTTGCCTATACTTCAAGTCAAAGACCACCAGCGCACCCCACAGCTTAATACGGCATCGCTTTTTCAATTCTCACCAGCATAGTTGCGGTTTACGAAATTGAATTATTTTTTGTGGCTCTAATTAACCCCCTCCTTAAATACGGTCTCATTAAATCATTATTATATTTATATATCATATAACCTTTTGAAAAGTCAACATGACAATTATTAGAATATAGCATTTCATAAATTTCACTTGAGTCATTTTGGTAATGATAGGTGCATACAGCAATTTTTAAAAAATTATGATTCATTATCGTTTTTTTCCCGCCATTTAAAATTTTTGTTTCAGCACCTTCCGCATCAATTTTAACAAAATCTATCTTCATTCCATGGAAATATTGATCCAAAGATATTTCTGTACTTGTATTGCCAACTGCAACATATTTATTTATTATAATAATTTTATCTTTCCAAGGGGCAAACGTCTTCTCCAAAGCAGGAAGCCAGCCCTTATCAGCTTCAAACAAATATATTTTTTTTGCACGTTCCACTACAGACAAAGCAAAGTTACCTTCAGCCACGCCAATGTCTACAACAACATCTCCATCGTTTACCTTGAAATTTCTATACTCATACCGATGTGGCGAATCAATATCTTGTTCTATCAAAAGCCCATTATAGTATATTTTTATCTGCTCTTCATCCCAATCAGATTTAAAATACAAACGCTTATCCTGATACAGGACATACTTCATATCACATACACTATCAGTATAGACTGTAATAGTCTCATGCTTATATCTTCGTGTAAATTCATATGGAAAAACAGAAAGAGGGTTTTTCAAAAGAAAAGACATCACTTCCCTTGTATCTTCACTAGTTATATCGTTTTTAATGCACGAAATTATTTTTTTCTTCAAAAAATAATCTGAGAGATCTTCTTGCAACTCCCATCTTTTTTTACGAATACTTAAAGGGATTATCTTTTTTAAAATGCTTATTAAAAACATATATTATAGTTTCCTAAATTCTTTAGTTACTTCTAAAGGCCACTTCCAGTTTTGATAGGCAACTTGTGCAATGCCCCCCGCCAAAATCAATGACCAAACCCCAAATTGGAATATACTTAAAAATAAAAATAATAATACAATGGTCACTAACCCAGCAAACATTGCGGCCTTAAAAAAGGGCACTTGGTTTTTGCTCAAAAGGACACCAGCTGCAATTCCATGGTTCGCTTCCAACAATGCGATTACTAACACAATAAAGACATACGTACTTGGTAAAAGTGGCGTGTTGCTCCCTATTATGCTTAAGACCCACGGGCCAAACTGTAATAAACAGAAACCACCCACAATGAATAAACCGATAAGAATCAAACAACTTTTAGAATAAATGCGCTTTATCGCAACAATATTGTTTTCTACACGACATTGCATTATTTTCGGATTATATGTTTGAAAATACACTATGCCAATTCCGCTTAATGTCCCTACCAATTGGGTCGTAATACCATAAGATGCAATGTCCTCAAGTGAAAGAAAAATAGAACCAATAACAGGCTGAGAACGAAGAACCAAGATAGCACCCAAACCTGTCAGACCTAACTTTATTGCATTTGGGTACACAGCTTTAAAAATTTCTCCCCTTTCTCTTGTTGTTACACCCTTCAGCTTATCCTTCATACTATCCGTATATACGGATAAGTATGTTAGAATACGTCTAAGCACGACGGATGTAGCTTGCGCACTTGCCAACGCAATAAGCCCAAACTCAAAGGAAACAAGTACAATAGAAATCACAAGATATAGTCCCTGTCCCAATACGATTATCTGCCGCGAGCGTTTTATCTTCCCCATTCCTATCAAAAGCGCATCGTAATAGAACGTATAAAACCCATACGCATTGACCACACATAAAATCAGCCATGCTATGATTATCTCGCTTTTTTCCCCAGTATAACCTTGCAGTATGATAAATATATAGTATGTGCCTGCTGTAGATAAAACAACAAACAATGCAAATGCTATTCTGGCATAGAACGAGCGCATCACAGAAATAAGCCCTTTTAACAGCCCATAATCAACTTCTGAATTCTCTTCTGCGATTTCTAGGCCTGTAGCTTTAAGGGTTTTGACACCACTTAGAATATAGGTGACATTTCTGGTAAAAGATGGATTAAACCCAAAATCCAACATGACGACTATCGCAATGATACTAGAAAACACTACCCAAATACCGATCTGCTCCTGCGGAAGAACCCGCAAAATAAAAGGTAATAGAACCGCTTGGGCACCAATATGCAAAAAGGTCGCTGCATAATTCCAACAAAGATCTTTGCGCCCAATAGAGCTTATGCTGTTCATTAATTATAAAGCACCATATCCATCAAGCCGCAAGCCCAGCAAAAAAGGCAACTTGGTATCTCTTTCTGAAAGTATTGGTTGGCCAATTTCATCCAGAGGCCACTGCACAGCTACAGTAGGATCATCCCAGACAAATCCCCTTTCATCCTCTGGGTGATAGAACTCATCACATTTATACGCAAACTCCGCCGTCTCCGACAAAACCAAGAAACCATGGGCTAGCCCACGTGGAATAAAAAACTGCCTTTTATTTTCCCCAGAAAGGTAAACCCCATGCCATTTGCCAAAAGTGGGGCTACCTTTACGCAAATCCACACATACATCATATACCTCCCCAGACAAAACACGAACAAGCTTTGCCTGCGGGTAATTTTCTTGCAAGTGCATCCCGCGCAGAGTGCCCTTTATAGAAAGGCTTTGGTTATCCTGAACAAACTCTGCCGTAATGCCAGCTTCAAAAAAATCTTTGCGGTTATACGATTCCAGAAAATAACCGCGCTGGTCGCCATAAACAGTCGGCTCTATTTCAAACACCCCGTTAATAGGCGTAGGTATAAACTTAAATTTTCCCATAACTATTTTCCGCCATAAACTGTTTCGTAATAATGCTGGTATTCCCCGCTGGTAACACGCCCCATCCACTCTTTGTTGGCAAGGTACCAGTCAATCGTCTTTACGATACCTGTTTCAAAATCCGTTTCTGGCCTCCAGCCTAGTTCCGCCGTTATCTTGGCAGGATCGATTCCGTAACGTCTATCGTGCCCTTTTCGATCGGTAACATGGCTAATAAGCTTCTCGTCTATAGAGCTATCCACATTCTTGCCCAAATATGCCAAGATTGTTTTCACTATGGTTATATTCGTGCGCTCGTTGTGCCCGCCAATATTATAGATTTCCCCCAGACGACCATTCCGTAACACCATGTCAATCGCCTTGCAGTGATCCTCCACGAACAACCAATCACGAACCTGCAAACCGTCACCATAGACAGGCAATGACTTATGCGCCAATGCGTTGTTTATCATAAGCGGAATTAGCTTTTCGGGGAACTGGTATGGCCCGTAGTTGTTTGAACAACGGGTTATGTTCACAGGAAGCTTATAGGTGTCGGCATAAGCCTTCACCATCAAATCCGCAGATGCCTTGGACGCCGAATATGGCGAATGGGGATCCAAGGGCGTGTCTTCCGTAAAAAAACCTTCTGACCCCAGCGAACCATAAACCTCATCGGTGCCAACCTGCACGAATTTCACGCCATGCCTGTAAACGTCCTCCCCCGTCTGCCAGGCAGACTTGGCGGCATCCAGCAGACTTAGCGTACCCAGAACATTTGTTTTCACGAATATATCCGGCGTGCGAATGGAGCGGTCAACATGGCTTTCCGCGGCAAAATGCACCACGCTATCAATAGCGCACGTCTTGAACAGACCGCTTACAAGTTCCCTATCGCAAATATCGCCATGCACAAAACTATATCGCCCATCATCTTCTATGCTTTTTAGGTTCTCAAGATTGCCCGCATATGTCAGCAAATCTAAATTTACAATCTGAATGTCACTCTGGCTTTTGAGCATATATTTTATGAAAGCCGAGCCAATAAAACCAGCCCCACCAGTAACTAAAATCGCAGCCAAAATATTCTCCTACCTTGTCCCGTTTTGCTTAAAATAACTTGCAAGCGCCGTTTCCCACTGCCTCATCTCATCCCCCACGGTACAGGAAAGCATCATGTTCTGAAGGGATGAATATGCGGGGCGAGGGGCAGGGCGGGGAAATTCTTCCGTGGTACACGGGCTTATCTTTCCCAGGATACCTGCCAGTTCCACAATTTTTACGGCAAAATCATACCAAGAACACTCCCCGTTTCCCGTGCAATGGTACACGCCGTATTCTTCGGTAAGCGCCAGCTTAAGAATATGGTGCGCCAAGTCATTGGCATGAGTAGGATTGCCACGCTGGTCGTTCACCACTTTTAACGAGCCTTTTTCGCCCACGTTTTTCAGGATGGTTTTGACGAAATTTCCGCCATAATACCCATAAAGCCATGCGGTGCGGATTACAAAAGCCCTGTCGCAGAAGCGAGCGGCAAAACCTTCGCCAAGCAACTTTGATTTCCCGTACACCGTTTTAGGCGCTGTAGCATCCCATTCGCAATATGGCGACACCGCATCACCTGAAAAAACATAGTCGGTAGACACGTGCAGAAGCTTCGCATTCACACTTTGTACAGCCATTGCGATATTACGAACACCTATTGAATTAACTTTCAAAGCAGCGTGTTTATCACCCTCGCAAGCGTCCACATTGGTCATCGCAGCACAATTAATCACTATCTCAGGTCTTTCGGCTCCGATAAGTGCGCTGACAGCACTATGATCGGTGATGTCAAGCTCATCGACATCAACGGCCACGATTTTCGTCCCTTTATACAAGGGCGAAATGGCACTTATCTCCGTTTTGCCGCTGTCTAGTATGTCCAGAAGCTCACGTCCCAGTTGGCCGCTAGCCCCAGTAATTAAAACCTTCATACTACCCGCTACTCACACAAACCCAACAGATACTTGCCGTAATCAGTGGATTGCAAACGCTCGCCCATAGCTCGCAAGTCGTCTTGGCCTATATACCCTTTTTTGTAAGCGATTTCCTCCACGCAGGCAATATACAGCCCCTGCCTGGTCTGCACGGCCTCAACAAAATTCGCCGCATCCAAGAGGGATCTGTGCGCACCCGTATCGAGCCACGCCATGCCCCTGCCGAACAATTCCACCCTAAGCTGCCCATGACGCAAGTACTCATTGTTAACGCTTGTTATCTCAAGCTCTCCCCGCTTTGAGGGCTTTACGCTCTCCGCTATTTCCACCACCCGATTGTCATAAAAGTACAAACCAGGCACCGCATAATTCGACTTGGGGTGTTCGGGCTTTTCCTCTATGGAAAGCACTTTCCAGTCCGAGTCGAATTCAACAATGCCAAAATCACCTGGATTGGATACATGGTATCCGAAAATCGTCGCCCCTTCCTTTCTAGATGCGGCCACCTCCAAGCGGCTGGTAAACCCATACCCGTAAAAGATATTGTCCCCCAGAACCAGGCAGACCGAATCGGAACCAATAAACTGCTTCCCAAGGATAAACGCCTCGGCCAGCCCCCTTGGGGCATCCTGCACCGCATAGGAGATGGTCAGCCCAAGCCATCGCCCGTCACCCAGCAACTCCTGATAGACAGGCACATCCCTTGGCGTGGAAATGACCAAGATATCCCGAATGCCAGCCAGCATGAGGGTGGAAAGCGGATAATATATCATCGGTTTGTCGTAAACGGGAAGAATTTGCTTTGAAACAGCCAAGGTAGCCGGGTACAGGCGCGTCCCAGCTCCGCCCGCCAGGATAATCCCTTTCATCGTTAGCCTCTACATTTCCAAGATAAAACTACAAACCAGCATTTCCTTGCAGAACAAAGAAAAATTCCTTCGAGAACACTGGATAAAAACCTTGCCGCCGCCGAAACAGGCTCGCATGGCTTGCGTATGCAGCTAAAAAAACCACCATATAAACCTATGGTTTCATCAACCTACGCTACTTACTTGCGGCCTTTCTAAAATTCAGAAAAGCCTCTTCATAGGCATATCATAGTTCTAGGATAGTTGCAAGTGCTTTTTTGCACGCAGACGGCTTCATACTATGGCAGCGGATATCCAACAGCTGATAGCGTATACGCATCGTGCGTATAGGTGCACTCTACTTCCCCAGCCTAACCTCGCATTTCTTCCTGTAAAAGGCAACGCCGTATTTCATGACGTTGGTATACCCTTCCTCGCGCCAGTAGGCAGCGTAATCGTTGTCGTTTATCTGCCTTAGGGCTTCGTCGCATGAAGCGGGAAGCATATTGAACTTTTTCGCTATCTTCAGCTCGAAAATAATTGCCCGATCCATGCCGTACATGACCAGATCACTTCGACCGTGCCCGCTTTCCCTGTTGGATTTGACCCTGTAGCCTTTCAGCCGGGACAGTATCCCCGCCATAAACCCGTGGTAGAAATTTTCGGCGCTGTCCATATAGCTTATGCTTTCGGCAAGCAGTTTCGAAAGCTCCGCCTGGAATGTTTCCGCGTCCCCGTTCAGAATGGCGTTGTAAAACGCACCAAGGTTCTTTTCGGCTATGCTTTCGTTGAACCACTCCTGTATTTTCGTTTCATATATGTAATGCAACTCCAGATTCGGAATGGACAAATCCAGCACCTTTTTCACTCCATCCAAACGTTCGCCAGTTTTTTTAAGATACCCAGTAAAAAACATGAAATTCCACAGGTTATCGGCGTTTTTGTGCATTTCGTCGTAGGTCACGTCCTCGTGAACGGCCTTGGAAATCGCACCGCCGGCTATCAGGGTTTCCAGTTCCGCCTTCGCCTCGTCGTCCGCCCTGTCTACCAGCGCGCGGACTATGTCGTTGCTGCTGGTGTTTGCCCAGTGGGGCTCGGGGTGCCTGTCTATGTTCTT
>Ga0209755_10002495_pt1 | contig 25207 bp, 29 predicted proteins | sample TergutCo191P1_FD_187301 | JGI IMG/M metagenome (GOLD analysis project Ga0209755, IMG submission 187301) | Cornitermes sp. P1 segment gut microbial communities from Petit-Saut dam, French Guiana - Co191P1 (SPAdes) (version 2) | ecosystem: Host-associated > Arthropoda: Insects > Digestive system...
GATTTTTGTCAAGCATTATGCGTTTGCGTTTGTCGGCGGAACTGAACGCAACTCCGGCGTTGTATAAAAACACGACCGGAAATTCCAAGCCCTTTGACGCGTGAATAGTCATAACTTTAACGCAATCCCCCGTGGCACTTACATCAATGTCCAAGTCAAGTTGACCTTGTTGCAACATGTAAACGTATTGGTCGACGGTGTCGGCGAAACTTGCCCCACGTAATTTGTTAAGTAAAGTATAGATATTTCGGACACGCACATCGCCGTCGGGAGTAATCAATAGTTTGTCGATTATATTGAACTCGGTAATAAAAGTAGTAAGCACGTCCACCACGTTTTTGGTTTTACAAAGTGCATTATATTTTTGCAAAACAGCATTGAAATTGTCAAGGCGAGATTTTAAATCTTTGTCGATTTTACCAAGTTTGATTTTTGCCAAATCGTCGGGAGAGAAATCAAAAACAAAACTTTGCATAATTAACGCGACAGGAAGTTGATAGTCTAGGTCGTGACTTGCTTGTAAAAAATTATTAAGTAACTCGATTTCATAAAAGCACGCCGCCGCTTGCCGCTTGCCGACAATACATTTGATGCCGGCATCCGACAAAGTTTTAACAAGTTCATCAAGGTGATTTCCATTGCGTGCAAGAATCGCAATATCGCCAAAAGTAACGCCATTGTTTTTAAGTTCAAGAATCCGGTTCGCGATTATGACTGCTTCGTATTGGTCGGTACCTTTTTCAATTACGATTGTTTCCACGCAATCGTCTTGGCAATCGCCCTTAATTGTGAACCGCGATGTCTTGTCGTATCCTTGCATAATATTTTCAAACACACAATTCACAAACGACAAGATACTTGGGTTTGAACGAAAGTTCTCGTTTAACATTATGACCTTTTCGCGTTTCATACGATTGGCAAAGATTTCCGAACTTGTGCCGCGGAAGGCATAGATACTTTGCTTTAAATCGCCCACCGCAAAGATATTGTTATCCCCGGCGACAAGTTTCAAAATTTGCTCCTGCACTGCGTTGGTGTCTTGGTATTCGTCGACGAAAACATGTTTGTATTTTTGTCGAACACGTTCGCGGATTTGACTGTCTGACAAAATTTTAATCGTGTACCGTTCAAGGTCGGAAAAGTCCAAAAAGTTCCGTTCAAGTTTCGCCGCATTATAAAGCAATTGAAACTGCTTGACCGATTCCACCACTTTGCCAACAAGTTCGCGGTCGGCGGCCTGGTTTTTTATAATTTGCTGGGGCGTCAATTTATATTGAGTGCGAATCTTTTTCAAAAGTTCATTAAGATTGTTCTTTGCATCATAACTGTCGTGGTCTTTTTTCATAGGTTTTAACTTGTCAAAAGACATCGCAATTTTGTGTAGGTCGTCATAGGTCTTTACATCCTTAAGCCGTGTTGCCCATATAAAACAATCGGCATCCGGCGTAAATTGTTTTAAGTAATATTCCCCTGCCGTTTTGTACCATTCAATAATCTGTTTCATGGCAAGATTTTTGCAAAGGTCTTGGCCGTAACCATTAAACGCATTTTTTTCAAGCCAATCGCTTGGCTGCCATTCAAGGAACTTTGCAATCGAAAGGATTACCCTCTTAAATTCCCCGTTTCCGTATATCGTCATGAATTCGTCTATCGGCGGCATGTCGTCAAGGATTTGGTCTTGTAAAATATTGGCATTAATTTCGTCTAAAACACCAAACGCAGGATTAATACCGACAAGATTAAAATACGTTTTCACAAGGTCAATACAAAACTTGTGAAATGTCCCAATCGCAACATTGCCGACAGTGGTTTGAAACTTCTCGCCCAATCTGTCACGCAACTTTGTCTTCATATCGCGTGCGGATTCATTGGTAAATGTCATTACCAAAATCTCGTCCAAAGACACACCGCCGCTTTCCACCATCGACGCAATTCGTTCAATCATCACGCTTGTCTTGCCGCTACCCGCACTTGCAGACACCAAAAGATTCTCCGCCGCCGACGCCGCAATCACCCGCTGTTGGTCAGTTGTCCACTCTCTCACACATACCTCCCATCACGCAATAATTGCACACGCTTTTATGAATCGGACACTTTTCAATGTTACCGGATTTGATACTTTGAATTGCTTGCTCCGCGATTTCAAGACTTGGCTGGACTTCGTCGAGTGATACCTTTCGTTTGGTAAAGTCCTTAAGGCTTAAGTAATAACCACCGTCGACTGCGGCATTTAAGAATTCCATGTATAGTGGAACTTGCAACCGCACGATGCCTGCACCGCCGCTTTTGTAATCCACGACGATAAAGCCCTTGCCGTCAAAATCAATTCTGTCGGCAATACCGCGAACAGTAATTCCGTCGATTTGCTTTTCAAGTTTATGCTCGAAATATTTTGGCTTATGTTGGCTGGATTTTATATCTTCAAGTAAAAACTTTTCCATAAGTTTGGCTTGTTTGGTTACCGCTTGCGACAAGTGCTTTGGCAATTTGTATTTTGCGATGCTGTACTTCTCGCCGCTTACGATTTTTTCCGCGACCTCGTGTAGGATTGTGCCTATTATCGCCGGCGAGATTTTTCCAACCGGTTCACGCTTTTTCAAACCCAAGCCCGTAACCAAAAAGTGATAATAAGGGCACTTTACAAAGTTTTCAATCGCGGTCACCCGGGTGCGTTGGTTTGGAAAGAATAAATCATTTGCTATGGTCAAGTTTTCTTGGTTGTCAAACTGTGGAATTTTGAAATCGCCAAGACCTGCCGCCGCCCCAAGGCTTGCAAAATATTTCGATGTTTCATTATCTCTAAACGCCGACCTATTGCCAATAGCGGTCAAAGCCCTTTGCCGTGCAAAAGCCCGTGAAGCAAACTTTTCTTGTTTTGAATCAAGTGCCACAAAATTTTTCACAAGCGGTGAAACCGTTACACGCTCGCCATTGATGTTGGTTGTGGCATAACTTATGACAAGGCTTTGGGTCGCACTTTGCATAATGTTCCGGGCATGTATCCAAGAGCGTTTAAGTTGCAAACTTGGGCTTGGTTCAATTCGCACCGCCATGTCTTTGATGTCCTGCTCGGTAATTATGTCGGTGTCTTGAACGCCTTGAGGGAATGCCCCGTCGGTTGCCCCACATATAAAAATGTGCGGTATAAAAGTTGGCTCGTATTCATTTACCGCGACAACAAGTACCCTGTCCGAGTATTTCGGCACGTCGGAAATTTTACAAGCACTTGCAAGCGTGCAAAACATATTGTTGAATTCAGAAAGAGTGATTACTTGGTGTCCAAGGACGCGGTCAATGGTTTCAAGGATTTCGGTGATTTTTTCAACTACTTTTTCGTCGTGCAAATGTTGGTCTGCACAATCAATCAATTCTTTGACATGATTGCAAAAAGTCGACGATGATTGTGGCTGGGAATTTAATTGGGGGTTTTGTAAATCTTTTTTCGATATCCACGGAGCATTGTTCAATACGTCGCGGAGATATTTCATCAACGCGTGTTCAATTAATTTACCGCCGACATCGACGTTGACCGGAATTTTGCTTGATTCAAAAACTTGGGCATAGATTTGCACTGTGTTTTCGTAATCGCAATTTATCACCGCTATGTCGCGATATCGCACGCCACCCGCCACAAGTGAACAAATCTTGTTGGCAACGCGATTGGCTTCTTGGTAAATGTCGTCACAACTCAAAAGATAATTCGCAGCCATTGCGTACCCCCATTGTAAATGACTTTGCCGATTTGGCAATTTGGCGGACAACTTCTTCGCGTTGCAAGGACAAATACTCGAACCCCGTCAAATAGACGTGTGCCGACTTTATCAAATCGGATTTTGCCGCGTTGTCAATAAGCCAACCCAACATGCCCGACCCGTCGATATATCCTTCGCAAAGTTCCTTGTAACGCTTTTGAATAATCGAGATATCGTGCATTTTGCTTTTGGTCACTGTCGCTCTGGCATTTTTTTCCAAAGTATTAAAATCAACGCGACTTGATTCAAGTTGGTTTATTGTATTGAACATTTTTTCCGCAAACGCATATTGTTCTACCGAGCGATTGAAATAGCAAAGTCCCCCCCGAACGTCTTGAATGGCACGCCACATGAAAAGAACGGCGGTAGTTTTGTCCAAAACCTCGGGAGATTTTTCTTGATTTTGACAAAGCAAATGAAACAACATCGTAAATGTAACGACGCGAACATTTAAAAGCACTGGGGCATGATTTAACAAAATCTTTTCGGCTTGCAACGTGAATCGGTCGGGTACGATTATAAAAACCGGGTTTAGGGTTTTCTTTTGGTTTTGGCTTGCGTACGTCGCGGCGGCTTTAAGTAATTGTTGGTTCACATCGCAGATGTTTTCTTTGGTAATTATTGATGTCACACGAATTCTCCTACAAGTAAAATCACCGCACGGTTTGTTGCGACGCGACCGCTTTTGATTTGGTATTCAAGGTCAAGTGCCCGCCCGTAAATTTCGGTTGCTTGGGATTTGGTGATGTTACGTGTATCCCGACGCAAAGCAATCACTGCATACGGATTGACGCCCAAAAATTTTGCAAGGTCGCCGTCACTCATCGGGCTTTGCTTGCAATAAAACAGTCGCCTTGCAAACGAAACAAGATTTCCAAAAACCGCGTAATCATCGACTCCGCTTTCGCTAAAAGATTTCAAAATGTTTTCCGCACGGGCTATGTCTTTTTTAATCAAGGCGTTTGATAATTCATAGACTTGGTACTTTTCGGTTTTTGTGATTATACTTTCGTCAAAAGTTCCGTATGCTTCAAGTTTTTGCATTTCATTGTAAACCCGAGCAAAATCGTTCTCGCAAATCTTTGCAAGTTTCATTGCCGTGTCTTGGTTAAAGAATTTGTTTTGCATAATCAACCGCACGACAAGATTTTCGCTCATCGGATTGCAATCGACTTTTTCGGCTTGTTTTAAATCTTTGACCGGCTTTAAAAACAACCGCGTTTCATCGTTGGTACGCACAACAACCGCGACGCCTCCACCAAACATCGACACGTTTGACAAATGTATGTTAATTTCGTTCAAGCCCACACCGTCGTCCAATCGCACGACGTTCATTTTGTCTATGCCGCTTGCCTGCAAAATCAATTCCACAGATTTATTGACAAGGAAAATATCGCTTCCCGTCATCACATAACAACAAGCAATATTTTCTTTAAGCGAACTTCGCAAACTCTCGAATAGCATTACAACAGTTTATAATTTTTTGACCGTTATGTCAATTCGCGTTTTTGTTTCTTGCGACAATTATTTGACCGGTTATAAAATCAAAATCGTCAATGGCGTATTGTAAAACAAGTTTCGCAATATCTTTTGGATTCATGCAGGTTTCAAAAGGTTCAAAGTCTTTCACAGGCGGATAAAATTTCATGTACGATTCCGTCGCAGTATCCGACGGGCAAACACAATTAACTTGAATCTTGTGCTCGCGGACTTCTTCGGACAAACCGATTGTGAAATCTTCGATTGCCTTTTTGGATACATAATAATGCAACCAACCTTTTGCCCCACTTTCAAAAGTGCCGGATATATTTATAATCTTGCCGTATTTTTGTTCAACCATTTTTGGCAAAAGCGTCTTTGTCAAAAGCATCGGGGCAATTATGCCGACCTCCATGACTTCGCGGATTTCCTGCTCGTCGGTTTCCCAAATTCGCGGTCCGTAATAGGCTTTTTCGCCACTGTGCCAAACACCAGCAACATTAACGATGATGTCAACTTTTTTATATTTTTCAAGAATCTCTTGGGCGACGCTTGCCGCTTGGGTTTTAAGGTCGGCGATAAATATCTCGGCTTTACCCTTGTTCTTTGTAATGATGCTCTTGGTTTGTTCAAGTTTCTCGGCGTTCCGACCTACAAGTGCCACCGTCGCACCATTTTTTGCAAACAAAGCCGCAATCTCGCGACCGATGCCGGAACTTGCTCCCGTTACGACTGCTATCTTATTTTTCATATTTTTATGATATCATCATTGCACGGAAAAAGCAATTGAACCAAGAGCAATCTATAAATGTCTAGACTTGACACAATCTTCCGTACAACTTTGGTTTTCGCACGGGCATGACATAGTCTTTTTTGCGGAACGACCGCAATGAAACAAGGTCGATATTTGCCACTGCGATTTCCTCGTCCTCACCCATTTCGATTATTTTCATGTCAATTTCTTCACCGTCTTTGTCGCGGAAAATTGGATAGTACGCACACGACCTGCCGTTACTGCTTCCGCCGTTAATTGCTTTGATTTGAATTGGATAATTCACCATTAATGTTACGCACGCATTTTCTCTTGCCCGGACTTTCATTTGAGCATTGTGATAATCATAAAGCCGGCAAGCGTTCGGGATAATTATGACCTCCGCCCCGTCAAGCATTAAACTCCGTGCTACTTCGGGGTGTTCGCGGTCGTTGCAAATCATAGAACCGATTTTGACTTTGCCGCGTCCATAGTCCAACTCGGCGACATCAAAACTTTTTCCACTGTCCATAAAATATTCCATTTTTAAATCTTGCGTTTGAACTTTAGAATATTTAAGGATTTTCTTTCCCGTCCTGTCAAACACGATTATTGTATTCAAGGGTTGCGGATTATGTTTTTCAAAAAAAGTCATTGCAATAGCCATTTGCAACTGTTTCGCAAGTCGCGAAAATGCCATGACAAATTCGCTTGATTCTGTAATCGCCTTGCCTTGCCAAACTTTGATTTTGTCGTGAGGTATTTCTTTCAAGTCTGAAACATAGCCGCTGAACGGGTGCTCATATCCATTTGACCAAAGTTCCGGAAACACCACCAAATCCGCACCAAGTTTCTTGGCTTTTTTACATGCATCGATGCCTTTTGCCAAATTGCCGTCAATTGTCTCCGTCGGAGCAATTTGCAGCAACGCTATCTTAAGTTTTTCGTCCATGATTCGACAATATCACAATCACACAAAAAATCCAATTAAATAAACGGCGAACAAAACCCCGGCAATCGGGAACTTATATTTCGGCGGCAGGAATATAAACCGAGTACAAAACAAAAGCCCGACAAAAAACGCCAACATTAAAAGCCCGCCAGAGTGCGAAACTTGAATCGTCGCGAAAGGAATATCCGCCACGGCATTTGTCCAAACGCGAACCGCGGTAATCGGCAAGTTCATAAGCCACAACAAAGAACCGCCGACCCAAGTTAAAAGTGCAATCACAGCGACCTTGAAAGCCAAAAGCAAAATCGGCATAAAGAATAGACTTGTAATTACTCCAAAAATCGGAACAGCATTGAAATACGTAATCACAAGCGGCAACGTTGTAATCGTAACACAAAGATGATACTTGAAACCTTTGATAAAAAACATTTGCGTTTTATAAATCCACCGTGGTGCGTTTGGGATTAACGTCCGCCGAAGGGCTTTGTCGATTGGGTCGGCGAATAGTGCTATTCCAAACATACACGCATAAGACAAATGAAACGACCAAGACCACAAAGCATAAGGAAACAAAATCAAAGTGATTATCGCTGCGGCGGAAATGCTTGACAGGAAATCTACCCGGCGAATAAAAATCTTGTTGAACAAAAGCACAAGCCACATTATCGAGGCACGCAAAATGGAAAACCTGAAATCACAAAGATACAAATAAAACAACAGAATAGCCGCGATAATCGCAAACGTGATATAAGGTTTGTACTTTGGCGGCAATTTCAAAAGCCCCAAAAGCAACATCATCACCCCGACGATTAAACCGACGTGCATGCCTGACACCGAAAGAATATGCGTCAAGCCTGCGATTCGAAAGTTGTCGCTTATTTCGTCGTCAAGCATACTTCGGTTGCCAAACAGCATCGAGAAAATTATCCCGGCGTTCGGCGGGTCAAGCCACCGATGTAAAAAGTTCTCGCTGTATCGTTTGATTGCGTGGCGGGGCGAGTTGCTCTGCCCATCCACAATAATCTCGCTATAGTTCACGTTTGCCGTATACATAATGCGGTTGTTAATATTCATGTCATTGACCCTAGCCACGTTAATTGTCGTAGTGAAACTTATGCGGCTGCCGATTTCGATTTTGCCTTGGCTTTCGTAAATGTCAAAGTCCCGATTCAAAAACACCCGTACCCTGCCGTTAAGATTTTGCTCGCCGAATGTCGCACCGCTTAACGTCAAGAAACTTACGCCTTGTTCTTGCGGTCGTAGATTAAAAGTTTCCACGACTCCGCTTAATTCATGCCGCCCCGCATGATGCCGGACATTGTCGTGAATCAATGTGGTTATGCTAAACGTCAACATCACCGCCAGGCAAAGCGTCATCGCCCCGATGAAAATTGCCCGCGACCGCCCAAAGATAACAAGAAATGCTCCAGCGAAAACGACAAAGCCTGCCCCTGCCCAAATTGTCAAATTGCTTAATGCAATCGTGATGCCAACCAAAATCGCCCAAAACAATAACGGGCGGACGTTAAATGGTAAACGTAATTTTGGGTTTTCTTCTTTTGTATCCGTCACGTATATAGAATACCGAATTATAAGGACAAAACGAATAGATGTCTTGCAGGAATGGTACTCTATAAGACACTTAAGTTATATGTGTTCTACAGTTACCCTATCCGTATGACACTTACGAAATCAATTTCATCAAGAATCAATGAATTGCTTATAAGGAACGACAAAAGCAAATACTGGTTAATCAACAAAAGTAATGTTTCTCAAACCGCTATGGCAAAAATCTTTCGAGGTGATACAAAAGATGTTTCACTTTCTACTGTTGTGAAAATTGCCACAGCATTTGACATGACGCTTTCCGAATTTTTCAACAGCAAAGTCTTTTGGACGTCAAAAGTCGATTATGAGTAATTTAATTTCTACGCCATGCACCATTAAGAGCAGCACTTATGACGACGCAAATTCCCAAGGTAAATGTGATTGCACATAAAATGAATACCGCAGTAAAATTAAACCACACGTAATCAAAACGATTGAATACGATAATCCAGCCTATAATCGCACCAATCAAGGCGAGAATAAGCACAAGAGTTCCAAATACACTAAAATTTTTCATTACCTTAATATATACTATTTTTCGGCATTTGTCAATACCCTAAAGTGGTTACTAAAGTAATAATTCTCCTTTTCTAAATACATTTATTAAATCAGCCGCCTCTTTCAATGCTTCTTTTTCCAAAGTACCTTTTTCAAGACCAAGACATTCATCGCATTTAATTGTCAGATGACTTCTCTTTTCAATCTTTCCTATGTTAATACTTGTCATGCCTTCTTTATATAGCAAAACGTCTAGTGCTTTAACAGCACTTTTCGCATATTTCCTCGAGCGAAGATGCTTTCTGTTCCAAGGCAAAACAAAAAGTGTTCTCCATCTCCCATTTGCTGTTACGGATAATTCCTCATCTACTATACTTTCTCTTTCTTGCCTTGCATTACTTGCCTGTTTCCTTAAATATTCAATCTCGCCGAAAGCAGCAATTTTGCGTTTTCTCTCTGTCCTACCACACATTTTGGCACACATCTTCATTCCAATATTTATGTTAAAAAAACGTCGGCTTTGCTATGAAATGCTTTTTGTTAAGATATTTAAGAAAACTTGTTTGAGGGAAGTTGAATTTTAGTTCGGTGGCACAAAGACATTGACGCTTGATATCATACATGCGGTTAAGTTTAAAATCGCCGTACTTTGAATCGCCGACAATGAAAATTCCGATACTGTGAAGATGTGCCCGGATTTGATGCGTGCGACCGGTGACGGGCTTGATTTCAAGCAAGGAAAAGTCTTTTACGTCTTTCACATTTCGTATCGCGGTTTTAATAGGCTTTGAACCCACGGTTTTGTTTTTTGAAACCTTTACCATTCCCTTGGCTGAATCTTTTGCAAGATACCCCACAAGCGTTATCGGCGAAACACGCAACTTGCCAAAGCAAAGTGCAAGATACGTTTTTTCGATATAACCTTCTTTAAACGCGACTTCAAGTTCGGTTCGTGCCTTGTCGGTTTTGGCAAGGATAACAAGTCCCTCGGTGTTTACGTCAAGCCGATGAACCGCGATTCCGCCGACCCGATTTTCAAGAGTGTCCTTTTTGTGGTCGCTTGTTGTTTCAAGACCCTGGGGTTTAAAATAAACCAAGACATTTTCGTCGCCATAAATTTCACGCAAGTCGTTCATACCATTGCACCAATAATTACGCCGGCGATAACCGCCGCGATAGTTGACAGAAATAATGAAAGCAATACAAGTTCAATCGAAGACATGCCAAGTCTGTTGCCATATATTTTATTGTGAACAAACAAAATCCCGATTTCAATGGCAAGAACACCCAAAGCAATCAAAGTATTAAACAGCAATGCGAATCTTTCAAAGTCTATGATAATCAAAAAGGCAACCATTGCGATATTAACCGCACTTGCAATTACGTAAATCGCGTACATTGAAAAAATCCCCTCGCCCAGTCCCAAGCCTTTTGTATAATCTTCTTTTATCGTTGACAATCGTTCAAGGTATTCTTTTTGCTTTGCCCCTTTGGTTTTATTGGTAATGTACTTTGCAATCAAGGCATGCATCGTCATATTTTGTGGCTGTATCATGTTTTCAAGTAAATCGTGTGCGAAAGGCTTTTCGCCTTTGACCTCGGCAAATGTATGCAGGTACTCGCGTATTGCGTCAATATCATAGCCCGACATTCGCACATAGGTGTAAAAGACTTGCTCGTTGTACGGGTGCGATTCTTTTAAGAGAGTAATAATCTCAAGCGGTATTTCGGAATCGACGGAATCTTCAAGTGTCAAACAAAGTTCAATCACATCGTTCACCAAAGCCGGGTCTTGACACATTTCTTTAAGATTTGCAACGGCTTGACGCAAAGGGACATTTTCTTCACAATCCTCGCAAGTGAAAAACAGCGACTTCTTTTTTGCCGAAACCACGCTCATGCAACCTGGACAAATCCCCACGACTGTTTTCACAATATTATTGTCGCACAGTTCGACATCAAATGCAAGATTAACTTCTTGGTTTACAGCCGCAATAGTTTTGACGATATAGCCCAAGTTCTTTGGACATCGCGATGGATTTTTGGAATCCCCCGTTTTTCTTTAAATCCAACTCGACAAACGGTACGCCAACTTTTTTGGAAACTTCCTGCCCGATTTGGTTGACCTGTTGCGTCGACTTGTGCGGACTTACCGTCAAAGACGTTGTGAAACAATCAAAGCCCCCATAATGTGCAAACGTCGCACATCGCTCAAGCCGATATCGTATACAGTCCCCGCAATTTTCAAAAGTCCGCGGGTTATATGACTCTATGATTGATTCAAAATCAAAGGCAACTTCAACCGTCATCATCGCCGAACGCCGACGGTCATATTCCGCCCTTGAATCAAAATTGTCGCCGTTGAAAAAATATGTAATTGCACAATCATTAATTTCTTTACAAATTGTGGCACAAGGTCCGCAACAGGCTTGCACAAGTAATTTTTTCATGCTACATTATATCACACATGGAATTGAAACTTAACAAAAGAAGAACCTTTTTAATAGCAGTAATGTTCGCGGCAATACTTATGCTTTGGCAGGTATACAACCAATACGTGCCGATATTTCTTGACGAACTTTTAAAAGCACGGTCCAATCGACCGCTTGAATTTTACGAAAACTATCCGCACCATTACGCCCACATCATTGGTACGATTATGTCGCTTGATAATTTAAGCGGTATATTGATAATTCCATTGTTCAGTTGGTTAAGCGACCGCACAAATTCACGCATGGGTCGCCGCATGCCGTACATGGTTTTTGGAAGTATACTTTCCCTCATATTATTCCCACTTATCGCCGCAATGTTTTTGTGGAACGCTTTTGTTTGGTATTTTGTAATCGTCGCGATGCTTGTTATTGCTATGGGAACTTTCCGGACACCGGCGGTCGCGATTATGCCGGACATCACGCCAAAGCCTCTCCGCGTCCAAGCAAATGCCATAATTAACTTTATTGGATATGTGGGGGCAATCCTTGGCGGCGGACTTGTAATGTTAATAAGTTTCATGCCGGGGTCAAGTTCGGACAGCGTACTTGAAATCATGAACGCGTCAAATTCGTTCTTGCATATTATTCCGTTCCTTGCGACATCGCTTGTTCTTATGGCGGTGATTTTGTTGTTCTTGTTCAAATTCAAAGAAAACAAAGTCGTCCACGAAATGAAAGCGGAATTACAAGAAGGCGAAAAACAAAGTGAAACCCACGCCGTCGTCCAAGAGGACAAACCGCTTTCCAAACGCGACAAGATTAACTTTGGCATTATAATTGCGGCGGTGTTCTTTTGCTGGTTCGCCTTTGGGGCGTTGCAACCTTGGGGAAGCACGTACTCGCGACATATTCTTGGCAATCATGGTTATTGGGCGATGCTTTCGATTTCGCTTGCGGTGGCATCGCTTGCCGCGTTCTTGCCGTCCATTTGGTTGACCAAACGCATAGGGCGAAAATGGTCGGTTGTTCTTGGTTTGGCTATTGTTTTGTTGGCACTTGTCCCCGGTGCAATTTGGGGAGCCGCCGGCGGAATCGCCCTGTTAATTCCCCTGTTCTTGTTAAGCGGTATTGGCTGGGCATTTGTAATGGTTTCAAGTTTCCCTATGTTCTTGGAAATGGCGTCACCGAAAAACGTCGGTAAAGTCACCGGGCTTTATTATCTTGTTTCGCAAGGGGCAATGCTTTTGACGGCAAACGCGTCGGGCTGGCTATTTCGAAGCGTTGGGTATGATTTCTACTTTTGGTATGCGACAATCTTTATGGCGATTGCCCTTGTGATTTGCTTGTTTTATAAACCTAGACCTGTATCCGGCGAATTATCAACCACGTCCCAAAACCAAACCCAAGCCCAAGAATCGTAAACCACATCATAGCAAAAAACGGACCGTGATTCCAAAAGACAAAGAGCAAAACTCGCAAAAACATATCGTCAATTACGAAGAAATTAAACAGCACCAGAATAATACTAAAAGCAAAAATGCAACCCATTAAAATGTACCGCCAATTTTTTGACAATGCGTCGAAAACGACTTTTATAAACCAGCCAAGAAACGCCGCCATTAAACACAAAGTAAAATTCCACAACAGCAATGCGAAAAATCCATAGTTATAAACCTGGTCAAATATTGCCATTTCCGGCGTTATAACCGCAGCGATACTGCCCACCAATGCCATGAGTAAACTGAAACCTATTACGGCAATGACGGAAGCAAAGAAATACGTCCGCCTTGAAGTTCCGTTAAAAAGGCAATATCTAAATAAAGAACTTTGGACTTGGATTCCAATTGTCAAAACTACGACGGCGATTGCAATATCGTAAGCCATATTTAGCGGAACACCGACCGCGTTTAAAATTACAAACGTCGCGACGATTCCGGTAAAGATTGCAAGCCCGACCCATTGATACCAAAACTGATACAATAAAACAGTTTTAAATTTCCCAAAATCAATTTTATTTTTAAGCATGTATCACCTCGTAAACTTTTGCCAATGTTTTTTTGTCGGCAAGGATATTTTTCAAAGTATCATTCAGGACGATGTCGCCCGACTTTAAAATAATCACGTTGTCGACGACGCTTTCCGCCTCGTCCAAAATATGCGTCGCAAGAATTATCAAATTGTTGTTCCGCTTGTGCGTGGCACGAAGTTCATCGTAAAATACTTTTCGGTAGATTGCGTCGATGCCAAGAACAGGCTCGTCAAGAATCATTACTTGGGTGTTGCTTGCCAAGGTCAAGACCACTTTTGTAATTGTGCGATACCCGGTTGAAAGTTGCTTTAACTTTTTGGTGACGTCAAGGTCGAATTTTTTTGCAAGTTCATACGCATATTCAAGGTCGAACGACGGATAGAATCGCTTTGCCCATTTAAAGGCGACGCCGACTTTCATCGTTTGTGGATAGTCGGACTTTTCCGTAATACAAAAGACTTTACCTTGGGCAAAGTCGTTCTCGTGGGCGTCCAGCCCGTCGATTGTGCATGTTCCATTTGTTGCAAACGCCCTGTTGGTCATAATGTTGATAAGCGTGGTTTTGCCTGCCCCATTGCGTCCAAGGATTCCATATATTTTGCCTCTTTCAAATTCAAGGTTAAGCGGTTTTAAAACCAACTTGTCACCGAAGGACTTTTCCACGTTTTCGATTTTAATCACGGACTGATTATATCATACTATTTTGGCAAAAATCAACTCATGAACCCATTTAATGTAAAATCAAAACCGCTTGAAGAAAACATCATGAATTGGAAAATGATGTACCCCAAACCGTACGACAAGAAAAAAGCAACGCCATTTACAAAGTTGCGAATTATTTTAATGAACGGCACAGAATTCGAGTCGACTTGGTTCTTGCACCAATTTGCACGGAATTGCCCAGACCCAGATTTAAAGCGTGAAATCGCGATGATACGAAATCAAGAACAGCAACAACAAAAACGCCTTGGAGCATTGAAACCGCTTGACGAGAACTTTTTGGAAACCACAATAAGTTACGAACAACTTGCGATTGAGTTGACGGCGATACTTGCACAAAACGAAAAGTGCCCGGAAAATATTGCGGCGTTGAATCTTGCATTGCTTGAAGATTTTGACCACCTTTACCGATTTGCGAATTTGTTGAAAATGGACTTTGGCATCGAAGCGGAAACAATCCTTGGCAAATTGACCGAAGTCATGCCAGGAAGACCAACGATTAACGAGCACCGCCACCCACGTGATTTTATCAAGCGTCACATGAACGCGAAAACCGCCGACCCGTATTCAAAACTTTGTGCAGGCATCATAACCGCCGCCGAGCAACAAACAATGAACTGGTACATGAATATTGCCCAAATTTATCATACCGATTTGGGGCGTAAACTTTTTTCCGAAATCGGCATGGTCGAGGAAATGCACGTTTCTCAATACGAAAGTTTGAAAGACCCGACCTGTACGTGGCTTGAGAACTGGTTGATGCACGAGTACACCGAGTGCTATTTATACTATTCAATGTGGCAAGACGAAACCGACCCTAATATCAAAGAAATCTGGAAACACCACTTTGAAATGGAAGTCGCCCATCTTAAGCATGTGGCGATGCTACTTGAAAAGTACGAAAAGAAAGCCGTCGCCAAGGTTATACCAATGCCGGACTTTCCTACCCTTTTAAAGTTCGGGCAAAACAAGGAATACCTGCGTCGGGTTTTAGGCGAAACCGTGTGGATTACGTCTAACCGTGAAGAATACGACGACGCCCGGAACCTTCCAAAGAACGCGGACTTTTTCAGATACAATGACGCCGTAAACGAAAAGCCGGCAAACGTGGCAAGTCACCTTGTCATCAACGAAGCCATGAAAGCAAAAGGCTTTAACGGTCAAGATTACCGATACCAAGAATCCGACCACCCAATACCCGAACTTGGCGACCGCAAAAAAGACAACGTCTCCGTGGGCAAGGGGTAAATCAATCGACAAGGATTGAACAGAAAACCTGTATACCCTTGGCTTTGCCGAACGGCGTGAGTCCTTCCCCGCTTGTCGCGGTTATCCCAACACAATCTTGATTTATTTTTAATAAGTCCGCAATGTAACTTCTCATAAAAGGAATATGCGGACTTATTTTTGGCGTTGCACATTCTATGCTGAACGACACGTTTGAAATCTGTCCCGTCAAATGACCAAGTGCTTGCTTGACGTATTTCGAACTATCTATGATTCCGCTTGCACACATTTTGTCTGCAACTTCGCCTAAAATATTTACACATGTTATACCGGATATCGCATTAGCCAAAGCATGCAGGACCACATCTCCGTCGCTATTCGCATTTAATGATTTGTTGCAATCTATGACAACTCCGCCAAGCACGAAAGGTTTTTTACTTTTTAAGTTAAATCTTTTTGAATTAAACCTATGACTGTCTTGACCGATTCCGATTTTCATAATATATTATATCATGGAAAAAGAAAATAACAATGGTTGGGGCGAAATGCCAAGCAAAGAAAAAACGACGGACGTTAATAAAACAACTAGCGACAAAAATAGAAAAGACAAAAAATCCGAAAACCAAAGTGGCGGAAAGTACGGCGTTGGCGAGGCGATATTTGACGCCGCATTGTTTGTGCCTTTGATTGTGGCGGACGGCGTGACGGCTGTTGCCAAGGCTACTTGCGAAGTTGTAAAAGCCGCCGCGGAATGCGTTGGCGATGTGTTAAGTTAACAAATCTTTTCAAACTCGGAAACCGGACCGCTTATTGAAAATCGGTTGGCTTTGTCTTCGCTTAAGACATTAATTACAAAGTTGTCCCCGAACATTTTCTCAACAAGATGTTTTGAAACCAACACGGTTTCTTTTTCAAGTACAAATTTAAACAAAGTATCCGCAGCCCAACCCCCGTCGCAGCCATTGGAAATATAGTCAAATAAATCTTTGCCGGCAGGAAGTTTCATTTCAAAGGAAATTCTGTCGTCTTGGATTTGACGTTCTTTTGCCATTTTTGCAACAAGGGATAAAATAAATTGCTCGGTATCTTTTATAATTTTCTTTAAAACTTTGTCGGTGTAATTTTTATTGATGACCTTTGTCCGACGTTGTAAAGCCTCGTCGTTGTTTTCATACGCACGAATATAAAAGTTCATCAAATGCTTTTTGTATTCTTCAAAATTAAACATGCCTTTATCATATCATATTTGTGACAAATTATGCAAACTTTCTTGCTCGAAAAATTGTTCAAAGTTTTCATATATCGGAAATTGTTTAATTATCTGCGGCATTCTTTTATTTTTATAAGTAAAATCATAATCATGACATAAAAATGACTTGTAAATCTTTTCATTTAAAGTTTTCACATCAACAAGTCCTTTCTCATACAAAAGTTTTAACTCGATTGCACGCTTTTCGACATTCTCGTCATCAACCGAATAAAACTCTCTTGTCTCCGCGGTATCTAATCTAGCCACATGCAAAAAATCTTTGTCCTTAAGTAAATAATACTCTTTTCCTGCGTAATCTTTCAAGTTCGTGATAATCGCACTTTTGCCTCCTCTATGATTTACATCCGCAAGCATGTCAAGGTCGGCGTCACTATCGCCAATCGCGTACATTTTGCTTGGCACGCTTTCAAGTCCAGAGATTATACGCCCAACGCTTTGCTCTTTACCTTTTATCACTTGGATATTTAACTTGCTTTTATTTTCCGCATCGATTTCAGCAAGTTCTCTTTTACTTTTTTCAAATTTATCGGGCTTTACATTTACATAGTGGCTCATGAAATATTTAACACGAGCCTTGTTGCCTTTTAAAATCATTTCGTCAATTCTCTGGCAAAGTTTATACGCCTCCACACCAGAGCCATGGCTTATTGAAGTCGCAACGACAAGCAAATTTTCTTTTTGCAAAAAGATGTTTAAAAGTTCGGCAACTTTGTCCGGCGATGAACCTTCTACCCCGATAAGAGTTTCTTTAATATCAGAAAATAAAACTTGCCTTTTTAACTTTTGCATTAAAGCAAAGTAGCATAATATGTCTAGATTTTCAATACTAAATATCCTTTTTCAAGAAAACTTTACAAGACACAAAGAACGAGATGACAAACGCCAACAGCCCAACGCCGAGGGATATTAAACTTGTGGCGGTCACGTTGCGGAAAGCGATTTCAAAAATGTTAAAGTCAATATTAAGCCGTAAAAGGTTGAACAGGTTTGGAAGATTAATCAATATAACAATAACTATGATTGGAATCCACATAAAGATTCGACCTTTTGTGTAACCCTTCCAATAAAAGAAAGGCGTTTGAAAACTTACGGCAAGCAGAAATGCCCCGATTGAAATACTCGAGATAAGGGCGATGACTTGGAATGAAATTGTGTTACTGAAAATCAAATCAAGTATTATCCCCGTCAAGATTCCAACAACAAGCATGCAACCAAGAATCAACAATATAAACCCGTATCGTGCAACAAGCATGGAACGACGATTACTTGGCAGGGTCGCAAATAAAACGTTGAGGTTGCTTTTGTCTGTGGACTCGAACGGAAATGCCGTCATGGTCGCCGCGAAAATCGCAAGTATAAGCACAAGCGATGCCCCGTCTTGATTCATTACGCCCATGATAAGGGCAATCCCGAAAAACATCACCCACCATTTCCAATAAGGTGTAATAAGCAAAACGTCAAGTTTAAAAAGTGCTTTTAAATTTTTCATGATACATTCCCTCCTTTATTAAATCGCACAACAAGTTCGTCCAAAGTGCATGGCTCGGTCACGATTGATTTCGGCAAGCCCTTTTTAAATGACTTGTCGATTATCCCGTCAAAGTTGACTTTGGTTTCTTGGTAACCTATGATATTGTTTTTTAATTCTGGAGTTAAACTTCCGACGCCACCCTTGACGACGATATATTTTTCAAGCAAATTATCCTTGGTATCGCTGTGCATGATTTTGCCGTTGTTGATAAAAGTAATATAATCCGCAATCTTTTCAAGGTCGGCGGTGATATGTGTCGAGAATAAGATTGATTTTTTTTCGTCGGAAATAAATGACTTTAAGATATCCATAAGTTCGTCACGAGCGACGGCATCAAGTCCGCTTGTAGGCTCGTCAAGAATTAACAAGTCCGGGTCATGAGCCAATGCCGCAGCAACCATGATTTTCATTTTCATGCCGCGAGATAATTCCTTGATACGCTTGTTCGGGTCAAGCGAAAATTCGTTAAGCATTTTGTTAAACTTGTCATCACTCCAACTTGGATAAAAAGGTTTAAGTGCCTTGCCAACTTGGACAAGATTCCAATTTTCCTCGTAAAAAGGACTATCCATCACTACGCCAATTTTTTGCTTTATGTCCGCCTCGTGAACGATGTTGTCTTTGCCAAAGATTTTAATCTCGCCGCTGTCACGCGAAAGCATATTCAAAATTGATTTTATCGTCGTGGTTTTACCCGCCCCGTTTTTTCCAACAAAGCCCATAATGTAACCCTTCGGCAAAGAAAACGATACATCTTCAACACCAAACGTGCCGAACTTTTTTCTCAAGTTCTTAATTTCCAAAGCATTTTCCATTTTCACTCTCCTTTAATAATATTTCCAAAATCTCCTTAAGTTCGTCGTCACTCAACTTGATTAATTTACTTGCCGTGATTGCACTTGATAGATGATTCTCGATTTCCTTAAGTTTTTGCTCCTTGATAAACTCGTGGTTTTTAGGCAACACAAAACAGCCCTTGCCCTGCACCGTGGATATAAATCCCTCGACCTCCAACTCGTCATATGCTCGCTTTGTGGTGATAACGCTTATCTTTAAATCTTGGGCAAGCGACCGAATCGACGGCAACATCTCGTGCACTGCAATCTCATCATTAATAATGGCAAGCCGAATCTGGTTCTTGACTTGCTCGTAAATTGGAATGTCCAAAGTATTTGAAATTACTACCTGTATATGTGCCACAATAACAGTATACACACCATTAAAGTCTTGTCAACGATTTTTTTGACTTTCTAACAATGCCTTACACAATGCCTGCATTACTGAAATCGTCATAGCATTCCCTGTTTGTGCAAGCAAATTTGACTCCGAAACTTTGCCCATGACTTTAATTGCGTACTCTTTATCAAAGCCTTGTAACAACAAACTCTCATAACCTGTAAGTTGCCTTAACTTGCCGTCACGTACATATAGGATTCCTTGCCTACCGGCACGCAGAGTCGGGACTTTGTCGGTATAAATTCTTAAATCACTTTGCCGTGTGTCGATGACCGAGTACTCATTTTTTACAAGTTGCTGAATCGTATAATTACCGTTATTGTATTTATTATTAAGATATCTTTCCAACGTCTGACGCATGCCGTCGCTTATTTCATTGTTATCATCAACAAGATAATCTTTAAGGCAAGGCATAGCAACGGGTTGTGGCCATACATATTTTTTATTTGCCAAGTCTTTTCTTATACCGATAAAATAAACTCGCTCTCTCATTTGTGGCACGCCAAAATCTAGACTATTTAATATTTTATATTCGACCTGATACCCTGCGTCTTCCAATGCTTGAACGATAATATTAATTGTCTTGCCCTTGTCATGGTTCACAAGTCCTTTGACATTCTCAAAAATGAAATAGGGAACATTTTTTGCTTTAAGCGTTGCAATAAGACTATAAATAATTTGTCCACGCTCATCTTTAAAACCCTTTCTTTGCCCCATTACCGAAAAAGTTTGACAAGGAAATCCCGCAATCATAATATCGAAATCAGGCAACCCCTGATTATCAATTTTCGTCAAGTCGCCATATGCAATATCGTTTTGTGTAGCATGCAACAAGTTATAAGAATTTATGGCGTGTTTGTTAATCTCGGAATACGCAACACAAACAAGACCATTTTTTTCAAGTCCCAAACGCCCTGCCCCTATCCCAGCACAAAAATCCATGAACCTCAAACTCACAATCTATGATAACACAAAAATCACACAATAACAATACAAAGACTGAACGCAGCAACTCATCTATTTGTAAAGACTGCTGTTAAATAAACATCTTGCCCGTAAATTGTCCAAGCACATTTGCATCCATATTTCCGAATCCGTTTTTCGGATGTCGAATTATATCTTTACCCGTTGTACAGCCATGCCAGTCACTTCCACCTACGATTATCAAATTCCTGGATTCTGCTATTGAAATTAAATGACTCATTTGATTTTCTGATAACCCATTCCTGAAACATTCCATTCCATCAATGTAATCAATTAATGTATCAATAATCATGCCCATGTTGTTTTTATACGTGTAAGGATGTGCCAAAACGACAAGTCCGTTACATTTTTTGATATCTTTGATGGCTTGTTGCCAACTTGGGTATATTCCACTGAAATCAACATAGAAAATACTTTCTTTATCTGTAAAATGACCCCACCAAAGATTTCCAAGCCCCATTGTATATTCCAAAACTGTATCAGCCACCTTGTCTTTATTGTTTTGTAAAATTTTCTTGAAGTCAGTTACATAATCAGTACCGGGGTTACTTCCACCGCTATATACCAACTCATCAGCAATACCTAGTTTCTTAAAATTTTCATTTGTCTTATCCACTACATATTGACCGACATAAGGTTTCAGCGGGATTTCACGCAGGTATTTTTTTGCACTGCCTAAATCAAAACCATACGCAAGCATATGTATCAGGACACCATTGACTAATGCCGTTACTTCGCAACCAATAAGAATTTTCCCTTTGAATAATTTTCTAATCTCTGGGTTCAATAATTCTTGGTACGCAGATATTGAGTCATGGTCGGTAATCGAAATTGCAGTATATCCATTTTTTTCAAATGCAGAAAGTGTATCCGCAACAGATAATTTCCCATCGCTGTGATTTGTGTGTAAGTGTAAATCTAGCATAACATGCTTTAGCACGCTTCTCGGCAATAAGTCAAATAATTTAATGTCAAAAGATATAAATGGTGGAGCCGAGGGAAATCGAATCCCTATTTCCGCACTGCCAGCGCGGAGTAATAACCACTATACGACGGCCCCGAGAGAAATAACGAGCAAACTACCGCATGCCGTATGCAGCCGGGTAAAAGATGTTGCTTGCATCTCTGCCGATGCCGACGATATCTTCTCCGTTGTAAACGACAAAGACATCTTGCCCGACGATTGCGGATTGATAATTTGCAAAATTTTCCGTGCTTGCATTATCATCGGCAAGTTTCGTGCCCGTCACGGCATAGATTACAATTTTTCGCCACATTTGCATATTGTCATCGTTCATGAATGGGCTTGTGAATTCTTGTTGAAGTTTTTGCCCCTCGTGTTCAAACGCAAGCAATATGCTATCGTTCCGAACGCCTTCGACTTCCGCCGTCGAAGCATGCAGGATTTTTCCTTTGGCTGGTTTGTTTTCTTTGCTCATATTATTTAATAACACTTCTAGTTGACTTTTGTCAAATGATATTGTACAATATCAACTATCTTGCTTCCGTAAGAACCTGTGCATTGCACAGAACCTTGGGGTCGCATACGCTTCCGTGGCGCAATGGTAGCGCATCTCACTTGTAATGAGGCGGTTGTCAGTTCGAATCTGACCGGGAGCTCCATTTCGTTGCGAGTAGAACTTTTAAGTTCATAGGACTGGTTTTTTTGTTGTTCGGCGTTAAAATCGTTGATTAGTTGGTCAACCGTTAATCAAGGTTTTTCAATGCCCAGAGCGAAAGATAGTTTGTCGGTAAATAAAACAGTTATGTTAAAACCTTTCATTTCTTTGTAGGTGCTTGTCCGCATTAAATTTATGTTCCCAAAATCTATGCTTTGAATTATTTGTGTATATGTTGCGTTATCGAAATAGGCACGGCGTTTTCGTGTTTTCCTATCCTCGTCAATGAATTCATATCTAAAAAAGTACCCGGTTATTGATTGGTGCGATTGTCCTGTTTTGCGGTAAATCACCGACAACACTTTGCCTGTCGTGACTTTTCCTTTCTCGTAAGCGGCTTTTATATCTTTTGAAAAATTTTTGACTTTCAGTCTGTTTCGTATGAATATCCAAAGCATTAGGCAAGCGAATAATGTCATACCCACAATAATGCTTATATTATAAAGCCAAGTCGATATAGGTATATTGCCGTCATGTCGAAATAAACCATCGTATCGAAAAGCGTTTACCATAAACAATATCGGCGGTATTAAAAATATAAAACCAAGAAACAAGGTTATAAATCCTGTTCGTGGTTTACTCTCAATGATTTGTCCGTGCTTACTTGGGTCGTAATGTTCAATGGAATTGTGCATTTGATATTGTATCATAAATTGCTGTAAATTCCAAAGTAATTACGCTTTATGATTAAGTTCAACTGCTTCACAATTGGTCGCTTTAAATTGTACAGTTTCAAACTTTATTTATTTTTCCGTGCACAGCGTTCGCGTTGGTTGGCAAGTAATGTCATGTTGTCACCGACGGATGTAAAAAGGTCGGCAAGCATGCTGAACGTGTCGATGTCTTTTACTGTGGCGGCGATTTCTTTGGTTATAACGGCACTTAACGCCAAAAGGTCGCACTCGGAAAAATCGCAGAGATTGTCTTTACATTTCATGGTTATTATATGTATCATGTGTTATGACAGTTCTTGTTGAATCAATCCCGACCATGGGAAAGACTTATTTATCGCGGCGTGAGAATTGCCTCGACATGGATTCAAACAGGTACAGAAAATATTTCAAAGAGCATTATCTCTTGCCGCCCAAAGAACGCCCCAAGATTCGCGACGGAAACGATAATCCGGATTGGTTTGAAAATTACAAAAACGAAATCGTAAAACAATCCAAGTTTTTCGACGTGATTACTGTGACGGCGGTTGCAAGTGGCGACAAAAGCCAGTTCGACGCTTGGCTTAAAAAGCACAACCTCGATTATCGAATCGCCCTGCCCGAGTATAATTCTATCGACGGACTTTTGGAAATTATAACTTTGCGGGCACGCGAACGCGGAAGTACCGAGCAAGGAATCGCATTTGTTCGCGAACATTTACCGCTTTGGCTTAAGGGATATCAGGAACTTGACTATCCAAAGATTTCAATCAAAAAGGGCGAATACTTGGAAGACGCTTTGGTTCGGGTGGGAATATTAAAATAACTCACCACGTCACGCGGTGGTCGGCGTAATCGGCGTATCCCAAGGTCTTGATATCTTTTTGAAGTTGCTTTGCCCCTTTTGCCGGATAGTGCCATGCCACGAAACGCTTTCGCAGTTCGTACGGTGTTTTGAACTTTTCCACGCTGTTTATTGAAAGATGAATACTTGACGCTTGGGGCTTGTGCGTAACATCAAAGCAAAGCATGTCCACATCTTCAAGAGGAAACGCCCCCCCCCCCGAAAATAATCCGTGCGACTTTGTGACGTCGTTATTGTCCGGCAAGAATATTTTGACGCTGCGTTCCTTGGCGTCCGGGTCTTTCATTATTAATGCTCGGGAATATGTGTTGCCGTGAACAAGTTTCTCGGTTTCAAGTGTCAAGTCCATATCTTTTTCGGCGTGCTTTCGCGAAATCATATCCGGGCGTTTTACCCCGAACTGTTTAAGATTTTCGTAAAGTTTATCCGAGTCAATCTCGGAATCAAAATAGTCAAGGAACGAAAGCGGTATCCCAAGACTCTCGCAAAGAATTTGGACTTTGACAACATCTTGAAAATGGTCGGGGTGCCAATGCGAGATAAAAGAAATAACGTGAGAAGTCTTTTCAAGCAAGTCCGAACGGGAAAGAACGCTTGCGACTTTTCTTCCGCTTTCCAAAAGCAACAACGTCCGCTTGCCTCGCCGGTCGGGGTGCGATTTCAAAGCCGCACTTTTTGCCGTTAAAAACTTTAAATCCATCGTTGTAATTCTATCATATTAAATGTTATATTACAATATGTTAAGCGTATTTCCGTTTCCCTTTATCGCTCTAGTTCTGTATCTTTTTGTGTAGATTGCTTTGCATATGATTCCATTATTTTGTCATACCGTGGTTGCAAGAAATCAAGCATTTCACCTACTTCTACAGGGACACTTTCAATCTTATCATTTTTGCCAAGTTTATACTTGTTTAATTGAGGTCCGCCAATACCAACCGTAGCATTTGGACCGGCTCTTAATAACGATTCCACGGCATTTACTACCCATGCGTCGTCCCGGACATTTTTCAACCATTCTTCTTTATCTTTACCACGAAAATTTCCCGCTTCGTCAAATTTCTCTGGGAATCCTCGACCATATTTTTCGTATACTTCGTCTGTGGTTCGGGTCGTAGTCCTTGTTTTTTCGACTTTGGTTTCTTTTTGTGCTTCCGCCAAAAGAGATTTGATTAGCCCTTCAACAGAACTTGACGTCATTGGGAGTGAAGTGCCTTGGAAATTACTTGAATAATTTTCTACTTGTGCGACAATCATTGATTGACCGAATGGAGAAAGTTTTTCCCACCTTTCTTTTATACTTGGATAATTTTCGATGCAATGCGTAATGAATTCATTTTCTTTCACCTTGAATTCTTGTGTCATAGTTTTACCTCCATTTACGAAGTTTAAATTATCAAAAGACAATAAAAAACCCCTTGCCCCTTGCCCCTTGCCCCTTGCGAGGCGTTGTGGCAACAGGTGTATGCATTATTATCGCATTTTTGTTGCAAGATGTCAACAATTTTTTACTGGTTATGATATATTACAATATGTTAAGCGTAAAA
>Ga0209755_10002496_pt1 | contig 25192 bp, 26 predicted proteins | sample TergutCo191P1_FD_187301 | JGI IMG/M metagenome (GOLD analysis project Ga0209755, IMG submission 187301) | Cornitermes sp. P1 segment gut microbial communities from Petit-Saut dam, French Guiana - Co191P1 (SPAdes) (version 2) | ecosystem: Host-associated > Arthropoda: Insects > Digestive system...
TTCGCTGCCGTCGAAAAAGGCGTCTATGTTTTCCAGGGTAAGCGGAACTATGTTGGGGCTATTTGGCATACAACCACTCCTTCGGCGTACATCATAGTTGGTTTGATCCAGGTTGTCAATTAGGGCGTGGGTTTTTGGTGTCTAAAGTGCCCAGAGAGGAAAACTCGCTGGGCGTTGTTGAACGTGCCGTGTTCGGCTGTGCCTTGGATGGGTCGCAATGTCGCGCCACTACCAGTATCGGGCGTCAATGAAGTCCCTTGGATTCCGAAGGAATGCGTCAATCTCATCGTTGGAACGTGGCTGGCCGTCTGGATAGATAAACGCGTCGGGATTCGCCACCGCCCAGAAGGCCTCTTTCGGATTGAGGTCGCCGTCCCAAAGGAGCGGGCTTCCCCTGGCCCTCCAGCTTGCCGGATCGTCGATGCCCCAGATCGACACGCGGCGGATAACGTCGGCATTCTCCCGGAATATATTGAAGAGCTGCGCGTACACGATAGCCTGACGCCTTTCCTGCGACGGGGTAATGGGGCTGGTGTCGGTGTTGCCAATCGTCAAGTCCAGCTCCGTTATGCTCACGTACACACCCAGCGAGGCGAAACGCTCGATCGTGGCGCGCACGTCGCTGGGCAGGATTGGACCCCAGCCGAACGCGCCACCCACGCCAGGGCCTTCCAGGTGGTAGTGCGCCTGCATACCAATCACGTCGATAAGCCGCCTGCCGTTGTTCTCCCTGGCGAACCTTTCGTTCATTTCGCGTACCATGAAGTAAATGGCGTTCCGCTTGCCGGCGTTATCCTCGTTGTAGTCGTTGTAGTACAGTAGCATCGTGCCGACGGGCCTTCCGGCCTCGGTGTCAAGCTCGTCCGCGACGCGCCTCGCGATCGTGAACGCGTACCAGATGAAGCAGTTGCCGGTCGCGGGATCCAGGGGTATCGCCCTGTTCCATGGCGTGTTCCGCAGACTGGCCCTCCAGGTCTCCGCCGAAACACCGGTGGCGATTCCGCCGCTGGGGAAAATCTCGTTAAGCACTTCCCAGGATTCCATCTCGGTCCCGAAATGCCGCATAACCATCTCGATATGTTCCTCCAGGTTTGCCAAGGCTTCCTGCCTGGGAAGAGGGGCGGGAATGTCGCTGGTGTAGGACCAACCCGAAGGCGTGGATTCCGACAGGTTCATCCACCAGGGGGACTGCGAGTGCCAGGCCAAAACGTGCCCGTGAACCCTAAAACCGTGCTCCTGGGCGAAATTCATTATCCTGTCCGCGCCGCCGACGTTAAAGACATGCGGGTTGGGACGAAGCCAGCTGGGCTTCATCTCGTCCTCCGCGGTAAGTATGTTGAAGTGCCTTATAAGCAGGGCCTCCCGTTCCGGGTTTCCTATGTCCGCGACCCTGGCGGGTCGCCAGGAATAATCGACGGACGAGATTATATTTCCCATCGGGAAATAGTCCGCCCAGATCGCCCTCAAGGCAGGCAAGTCGTCATTGTGCACGGTTACGTCAAAGTCCTGGGTAAAATCCGTCGTGGCACTTGCGCCACCGGGTATAGTCGCCCTTATGGTAGCCGTTCCCTGGGTCGTGGCGGTCAGCGTGTTGCCGTCAATCGTCGCCCCGGTGGCTCCCGCGTTTTGGACGCTCCAGGCAATCGTTCGGTTAGTGGCGTTGGGCGGTGCCACCGTACCAGCCAGAGGCAGGGGCATTCCGATGGTTGCCGTGGTCGGCACTCCGGTTATGCCGGTTACCGCCACGAAGCCAGCGTTTTCGTTGCCAGAGCCGTTGGTTGTTGTCGTGTCGTTGGGACACCCAGTCATCGAAACGGCGATTGCCACGACCAGCGCAACGGCGCAAAGCCGAATGTTTTTCGTTGCGAAAAATCCGAAAGTGTTGTTCATAAAGAAACCCTCTTTTGCGATCGCCCGCCTTATCCGTGTTGCGGACAATGATTAAGATAGCTAGTAAAGGACGTGGTTTGCAAATGCAAACGGATAGGGAAACCACGGTCTTACAGTAACTCAAACTTATCCCTGGAAACATCGCACATGGGACAGATAAATCCCTCCGGCAGATCCCCAACGTGCCGGTAACCGCAGACGATACAGCGGTATACCGCGCTTTGGGGAAGGGGTTTTTCCACGATACCGCTGGGGCCCAAGTCGCCACTGCGGTTATGGTACGACGTATGCAACAGCCGTTCGGCGAGCGGGCTTAAAGGTTTTTCGTAATGCCGCGCGTATGCCGCCTTGATGTCGGGGTTATCGTGGCTGAAACGCAGTTGCATACCGCCGTCCTTTTCGTAAAGCGCGGCGATGCGGGCCTTGCGTATGTCGTCGGACATGGGCACCTCGGTTTTGGGCTGTCCGCCACCGCCTATACAGCCGCCCCTGCAGTTCATTACCTCGATAAAATCATAATCGCGTTTGCCGGCCAATACGTCATCGACCAGCCGCCTGGCGTTGTCCATGCCGTGGGCAACCGCCACGCGAACCGGAGTTCCGGCGATGTCTATCGTCGCGCCGCGAACACCGTCCATGCCACGAACGGCGCTCAGGTTAAGGTAATCCCCGCCGGGGTTTTTGCCGGTCACAAAGTAGTAGGCGCTTCTGGCCGCGGCTTCCATCACGCCGCCTGTATTGCCGAAAATAACGCCGGCCCCGGAGGCCGGGCCCATTACCTGATCGTAATCGCCGTCCTGCAAGGCATCGAAGTCAATGCCTTCTTCATTAAGCCACCTTGCAAGTTCCCTTGTCGTGATTACATGATCCATGTCCCTCATGCCGGGAATACCGGCCTCCCCTGACGCGGCGTTCATTTCATCCCTGCGAATCTCGAACTTTTTCGCCGTGCATGGTGTGACGGCTACGTTCACGATTCGCCTGGGATCAATCCCGTGCTGATTCGCGAAATATGTTTTGACGGTTGGCCCCTGCATACCAATCGGGCTTTTGGCGGAGGAAATATGCGGCAGCAATTTTGGATAAAACGTTTCCACGAATTTTATCCATGACGGACAGCAGCTTGTAAACTGCGGCAGCGGTTTTGTCTTGCCGACAATCCGCTCGACCAGTTCGGAGGCTTCCTCCATGATCGTAAGGTCGGCGGCGAAGTTGGTATCCAGCACGTAATCCGCGCCCAGTGCCCGCAGGGACGAGACCATCTTCCCTTCGACAAATGCGCCCGGCTCAAGCCCGAACGCCTCGCCAAGCCCTACCCTAACCGACGGGGAAGTGTTGAAGACGACAATCTTGTCGGGATCGTTAAGGGCTTTTTTAACCTCGCGATACTCGTAGCGCTCGGAGATCGATCCGGTCGGGCAGACGTTGGCGCACTGCCCGCAGTGAATGCAAATCGGAACGTCGCCCGTGCTTTCCAGATCGTAAAGTCTGCCGACCACTATGTCGGATTCGCAAATGCGCCTACATGCACCGCATTTGATGCAGAGTTCCTCGTGCCGCATTATAGCGGGATTGTTCGCATCGATTGGTATGCGAATTTCCGTGAATTGATGAACGCTCAAATGATTACCCTCCTGACACAAAATGAAGTTCCGCTTGAGTATATAATGGGCACACGACCTGTCAATCGTAAAAAATCCGCCCCCGTGGTCACTTTAACGGGGTGTTTGTGTTATTTATCGACAAGCCGCGAAAGGCAAACCCCGGTGTTTCTTTTTTCCGCCCATGATGTTACTCTGGATTGCATGAAGGCCTATCACGATCTGGTCGGGAAAATTCTGGCGGAAGGCTTCCGCAAGGCTAACCGCACCGGAACCGACGCGCTGACCATTGCCGGGGCGATGTTCGAACACGACATGGCGGAGGGCTTCCCCCTGCTTACCACCAAGAAAGTCCCCTTTGGGCTGGTGGCCTCGGAACTGGAGTTTTTTATTCGCGGGATTACCGACAAGGAATGGCTTCTGGCGCGGAAAAACCACATCTGGGACGAATGGTGTTCGCCGGACGCGGTTCCCTACGCCACCGACGACGAAACCAAGGCGCGGATGATGGCGGAGCGGGAAATGGGCCCCATCTACGGCTGGCAGTGGCGAAACTTCGGCGCAAGGTACGGCACCCACGACAGCCCCCCGGATGGCGAGGGCGTTGACCAGCTTAGGGTGCTGGTGGAAACGCTTAAAAGGGAAAGCGACAGCCGCCGCATGATAGTGAGCGCGTGGAACCCGGTGGATCTTCCCCGCATGGCCCTGCCCCCCTGCCATTACGCTTTTCAGGTAACGATTATCGACGGCAGGCTTAACCTTTTGTGGAACCAGCGTTCGGTGGATGTCGCGCTGGGGCTGCCCTTCAACATCGCAAGCTACGGATGTCTCTTGCACCTTCTGGCGAAGGAGGCGGGTCTTGCCGAAGGGAAGCTTATCGGCTTTCTGGGGGACACGCATATTTACGTGAACCACCTTGACGGCATTCGCGAGCAGATGGCGCGGGAACCCCGCCCGCTGCCGAAGATCAGGACGGACAGTTTCACGTCGGTTTTTGAGTGGCGGTATGCCGACACCGTTATCGAAGGGTATGACCCGCACCCGGCGATACGGTTTGACATCGCGGTTTAAGGAGTTGGGGAAACAATGGGCAAGGAATTGGGATCTAAAATCGATAGTGAGATAATCATATACCAAACGACGGATGGTTTGACCAAGATTGACGTGCGTATGACGGGGGAGACGCTTTGGCTTACCCAGGCACAAATAGCCCAGCTTTTTTCACGAGACAGATCGGTTATTACCAAGCATATCCGTAACATTTTTGAAGAAGGGGAACTGGACAGAAAAAGCAATGTGCAAAATTTGAACATTGCAAATTCCGACAAACCAGTGGCTTTTTACAACCTGGATGTTGTTATTGCGGTCGGCTATCGCGTCAAATCGCCACGGGGCACACAATTTCGCCAATGGGCAAGCGCAATTTTGCATGAGTATCTGCAAAAGGGCTTTGCCATGAACGACGAATTCTTAAAAAACATGGGCGGTGGGCTTTATTGGAAAGAGCTTTTAGAACGCATCCGCGATATCCGTGCCAGCGAAAAGGTGATGTATCGTCAAGTCCTTGACCTTTACGCGACCAGCTTGGATTATAACGCCGACATGCCGGAAACCTACAAGTTTTTCAAAATCGTGCAGAACAAATTGCATTACGCCGTCAGCGGACACACCGCCAGCGAGATTATCTTTAACCGCGCCAATGCGGAACTGCCTTTTATGGGTTTGACGGTATTCAAGGGGAAGCGTCCCGTAAAAAGTGAAGTTACCATCGCCAAAAATTATATGACCGAAAAGGAACTGTTTGCACTCCGCAGAATGGTCAACGCTTTTTTTGACATGGCAGAGATGAAAGCGGAAATGCACCAGCCTATGTACATGAAGGGCTGGCTTGAAACATTGGATAAATTTTCACGAGACTTTGGCGTTGGTGTTTTGGAGGATGCCGGTGCCGTCAGCCACCATGAGGCGATTGAGAAGGCTCACCGTGAATATGACGCATATCGGGCGCAATTTTCCGATCATCTAACCGAAGTTGAAAAAGCCTATTTGGATACCTTGAAACAGATGGAAGACAGGCTAAAAATCGGAGGGAACGGCGCATGTGCGAGTCGTGATAAAACTCGCACCACTGGTGCGAGAAATCAGCCTGCAAAAAGTACGTAGCACCGACACCGTTACAACCGCCATGCTTCGCCCGTGTCACTCTGCACCAAATCACGTCCCAGGAACTTCCCGAAAAGCATAATTGGCAAACAGACAAGAACCCAGTAGAATATATCAAGGGAGACCAGAAAATGAATGCCCTGCTCAAACAAATAGCCCTTGGCGAAGACAGCATCCTCGAATTAAAAGGTATGGAGTACGTAGGCAACACCGTATCCGGACCGCATGGAAATTCAATGGCCGATGAAATGGCGGGAATGGCGAATTCCCACGGAGGCACTGTCGTTCTCGGGGTTAATGACAAATCCCGCGAGATAACGGGTCTGCCGACCGAAAAACTGGATTTAACCGAAACATGGGTGCGCAATATTGCCAACGACCTAATCAAGCCGCCACTGGGGTGTAAAATCGTAAAACTGTCCGTTCATCCTCATGGCACGAGCGAAAAAAACATAATCCGCATCGATATTCCCAAAAGTATCTTTGTCCACAAAAGCCCCAACGGGTATTTTTACCGCATAGGAAGCTCCAAAAGGGAAATGTCCCCCGAGGTATTGGCAAGGCTGTTTCAGCAGAGATCGCAGAGCAGGCTTATCCGCTTTGACGAGCAAATGCTCATGGATGTCGGTTTTGATGCTCTTGACAAAAATTTGTGGGAACGGTTCAGAACGCCGCTTTCACCACAGGACGACAGGGAATTTCTTGAAAAACTTAAACTGATTTCCCTTGACGAAAGCGGTGTGCCCCGGCCGACAATAAGCGGCATATTGATGGCCTCGGAATTCCCGGAACGGTATCTTTCAAGTGCCTATATTCAGGCGGTGTGCTATAACGGCGAAAGCCGCAATGCTCCCCAGTTGGATGCACAGGATATTACCGGGTCGCTGGACATACAAATCAAAGAGGCATGCAAGTTTGTGAAAAGAAACATGAGGGTCAGGGCGATAAAAAATCCAGGCAGAATTGAAACCCCGCAGTATTCCCTAAATGCCGTATTCGAGGCGGTTGTAAACGCCGTCGCGCATCGCGACTATTCGATTTACGGCTCAAAAATTCGTCTGCATATTTTTTCGGACAGGCTGGAGTTGTATTCCCCGGGCAGTATTCCCAACACGATGACCGTCGAAAGCCTTTCCCAGAGGCAGTCTTCCAGAAACGAGCTTTTGAGTTCCCTGCTGGCCCGTTGCCCGATGAATTTTGACGCAGTCGGAAGCAAGAGCATTTTTATTATGGACAAGCGCGGCGAAGGGGTGCCTATCATAATTTCCGAAAGTCTTGAGCTTTCTGGAAAGAAACCGGAATACACCTTGATTGACGACACCGATTTACGGCTTACGATATTTGCGGCTTAAGCAATATGGCTTATTATTACAATCGCCATGCTTCGCCCGTGTCGCTTTGCATTCTGACGGTTCCTGTTGCGATGTCCAGGACACGAACGTTCAACCGACGCAAAACGCCGGTTCCGGTAATGGCGACAACTATAATGGTGTTTGCTCCGGCGGCGTTGCCTATGCTTATAAAGTCGCTGTCCGCCACGGTGCCGTCAAGGTGAATGCCCTGCTCGGTCGCGATCAGGTCGATTAGGCCGCGCTCGACAACGGTTATGTTGTCGCGAATAAACGCGGCGGTTATGTCGTCGGCGGAGTCGTTTGCCAGACCACGATCCGTTGTCGCGCCGTTGTGGATCCACAGCCTTGCGTCCACGGGGAGCACTCTTCGTATTTCCATTAGCGCGTGTTCGATTGTCCCGGCCCTTGCCCTTGCCGTTTGCATGTCAAGGGAAATCACGACCCCCCTTGCAACAATCGTGTCCTCGCCATGCATCAGTGTCGCTCCCAATGTGGCCCTTCTTGTTATTTCGACGTTCCTGATTTCCACATTGTTGCCGTACAGCAGCCTAGCTCTTTCCAATAACCTGACATGTGCCGTTGCAATTATCACATCGCGGCTACTCCCCATACTTACCTGAAATTGCGCATCCACATTTCCGATAACCGCGTCCCTGTCTTCCGCGGTTAGGGGCCTGTCTGCTGGAGCCGTGGCGCATGAAATAAGAATCCCTGCTATAAGCAAGGCCAACACTATCCTTGAAACAAAATTTCCCATATTATCTCCAGAGGATATGCACGAGCCCAGAGTAAGTCCGAAAATCGAAACTTACACCAAGCATCGTGCGTTTGTTCGATGTAGCGTAAAGCTAGTCGCGACTTGCAATTTGCTCACGCCGAGGGGGAGGTGCTGTGGCAAATTCCACGGCAAGACCTGTTAGAGTGTACGTGCGCGATGCAGTGAAGATAAAAAATCTGCTATCAACTCTGTCAACCTGCACACCGATGACGGCATTTGCATTTGGGAACTGCCTTTTTGCTTCGGCAAGAAGAGCGGCGTAAGTTGCTTGCCCCCTTGTAGTTCTAAAAAGGTACAGCCCAACGTTACCAAATTCTATCATTGCTCCACCTGCTCCAACCACAGGAAGAGGCGGAGGAGTAGGAAGAAAACCGCCAAGAATAACTGTTCTCCTCTCTTGAACCTGCGCTACACCCAAAATGGTATAATCGCGAATATCCTCGTGATCGGGCAGCGTTAGCATACGATTCCAACCATGGCTTACCTGAGAAGCACTGCTTGCACACCCCGTCATAAAGAACCCGATTACCACCACCGTTGCGATAATCCCGAAGGACCTAAATACGCTTTTCATCTGAAACCTCCTTCCGAAAAGCCAACTTTATAGTGCCAGGTGAAAACCACCAGGCCGATATAGGATTATCAATCGCTTTTCCATAAAAGTCAACCCAAAGGCAATAAAATCATAATATCAACCGTAAGGCAATTTGCCTAAAAGTAGATGTCCCCATATCATTGCTCAATAGGCAAGCGAACCATGACAAATATCAAGCAATTGCTGGCATTTAATATAAAACAGAACCGATACCGACTTGGCATCTCCCAGGCTAAACTCGCCGAAGGGGCGGAAGCGACCACACAGTACATCTCCATGGTTGAAGCGGGAAAAAAGTTCCCCAGTGCCGAAATGCTGGAACGATTGGCGCTTGCCTTGGGAATTGACAGTCTGGACCTGTTCTCCCCGCCCCCTTTTCCGGAGGGAACCCTGCACAAGCTTCAAAACTCGGTTTTGGCCGATCTGGAAAATGCGATAGCGAAATCCGTCAGCAAAGCGGTGCGGAACACGGTTTCCTCCGTTATTGCCAAGTATGCGATGGAGTCGAAAAACAACGCTTGACGAATGATGCGCACTATGTGTATCGTTATAAGTAGGAGAGTGCTATGCAACTCACATACCCCGCTATTTTCTATTCGTGGGAAGATGGTCCCGGTTATACCGTGGAAGTTCCAGACCTGCCCGGATGCGTGAGCGGTGGGGATACACTTGCCGAGGCAATCATCATGGGAACCGATGCGGCTTCCGGGTGGGTTCTTGACGAGCTTGAGGACGGAAAGTCCGCGCCCAAGGCAAGCCCCATAGGGGCGATTCACCCGGAGGAGCTGGGCGGGTTTGTCAGTATGCTCGTGCTGGACATGGATGCCTACGCCGAAAAGTACGGCAACAAGGCGGTAAGGAAAAACCTTACCATACCTGCGTGGCTTAACACCTTCGCCGAGACAAAGCAAATCAACTTCTCCAAGGTTTTGCAGGACTCGCTTATGGCCCTGTACGAAAAAGAAAACCTGGCATCCTGACAGAGGCAGGGGATGGAAATAATCATTATCGTCGCAATGTCGCAAAACCGCGTAATCGGCAAGGACAACGCTTTGCCGTGGGCACTGGCGGCGGACATGGCTGATTTCAGAAAGGCGGACTTGGGGCGATTCAGGGAGATGACGATGGGATTCCCCTGCATCATGGGGCGAAGGACCTGGGAATCCCTACCGGAACGGAAACGCCCGCTTCCGGGAAGGCCCAACATCGTCGTTTCGCGATCCTTGGCGGACATCCCGGGGGCCACGGTTCTCGGTTCGCTGGGGGAAGCGATACGGCACTGCGAAGGCGAGGGACACGGGAAGGCCTTTGTCTGCGGTGGGGCCTCGATTTACCGGGAAGCACTCGCAATCGCCGACAAAATCAAGCTCACTCTGATACACCGGGAATTCGACGGTGACGTTTTTTTCCCGGAAATAGACCCCGGACTGTGGAAAAAAGCCAGTATCACGGACTTGGATGGGTTTTCGTTTATCGGCTATAGTAGAGTATCCAGTACAAACTAAGGAGATACAAACACACAATGAAAGGCGCAACTTTGGTAGTGCTTGCCGCGGGCATGGGGAGCCGTTACGGCGGCCTCAAGCAGATGGACAGGCTTGGAAAAAACGGCGAGGTATTGCTCGATTATTCGGTATTCGATGCCATTCGCTCCGGTTTCGAAAAAGTGGTGTTTATAATACGCCGTGACATAGAAAAGGATTTCAGGGAAACGGTGTTTGCCCGCGTGGAATCAAAGGTGCAGTGCGAACTTGCCTTCCAGGAAATGGACAGCCTGATTCCCTCGGACCTTTTTGCCCGGGCTAAAGAAGCCGGCAGAACCAAGCCGTGGGGCACCACCCATGCGCTTCTCTGCGCGGTGGCCAAGCTCAACGGGCCTTTCGCCGTCATCAACGCCGATGACTTTTATGGGCGCGAGGCCTTCGCGGTCCTTGGCGAACACCTTTCCGGCCCGGCGGGAAACGAGCCGGTAATCGTTCCATATCGTCTGGACAAGACCCTAAGCTCCCAAGGCACCGTCGCCCGGGGCGTTTGCGAGGTCAGCGACGGATACCTTGTCTCGGTTGAGGAGCTTACCGCCATAGAAAGAAGGGACGGCCGGATAATAAACACCGGCCCCAAGGGCGAAACACGCAAACTGGCGGACGACAGCCCCGTGTCGATGAATTTCTGGGGATTCCCAACGACCCTTCTTCCCGAGTTCCGCAAGTATTTCGATGAATTCCTTAAGACATTCGCCGCCGATATTCCAGGCAACATCAAAAGCGAGTGTTTTATCCCCCGCGCCGCGGATCAGTTTATTGGAAAGGGCGTTACCAAAATTAAAGTCCTGGAGGCGAATTCGGACTGGTTCGGGGTCACCTACCGCGAGGATCGGGAGGCCGCAATCAAAAAGCTGTCCGACCTGACCCAGGCGGGTGTCTACCCGGAACCGCTTTGGCAGTAAACCTTTCCTTTCGACAAGTACGCCTTTACCGCCTTGCGCGTTGAATCGAAAGCGATATCGCCGTAGTCGATGTTTTCCGGTTTCAGAAAGCGGACGGCGGCGATCTCGGACTGTTCAAGAACCAGGTCTTTCTCGTTTAAGCCAGGAGCGCGGACGTAAAAATACATGTCGCAGGTATTGTAGGAAATGCCCTTGTAGGGATATACGTTGGAAAACGAGGCAAACAGGGTGTAGATTTCGGCAATGGAACCGCCAGGCGGGATGGGCGGCACCCAACCGATCTCTTCCCCTAATTCCCGGTGCAGGCCTTCTATTACGCCTTCCCCGATATCGACGAACCCCCCGGGCAGGTCAAGCTTGCCTATCGCTGGCTCCTTGCCCCGGACAAGGAACATGAGACGCTCCCCGCTTTCGTCCGATCCCGACGGTACGCTGATTATGCAGCCGGTGGCGGCGGCTATGTTGTGGTAATACACGAAACCACAGTCTGGACAACGAAATACCTTGCCGTTTTGGAAATCGATTTTTCCCGAGGCACAGGCGGGGCAAAATTTAAACATCGGAACCTCCAGCTTTCCAGTTTTCCGCAATCCAAGCCGAATCCTTCAGCATGACGCTGTACAGCTTTCTCTCGAACACCATTGGCACGGCCCCAAATGCCACATCCCCAAGCCAGGGATACGCCGCCCCACGTTTAACGGCCATCCGCAGTTCAGTGTAACCGTGCAGGTCCTTCCTGCTGCCAAAACGGACATTGGCAGGCCCGCCGTTCATGTGAACCAAGCCGACGTCCGCGCCTTCCAGATCCGCGGGGGAGAGGTTCTCGCCGGATGCCCAGGAGTGCAGCAGATCCCAACACTGGCCGTAACGGGACTTGTCCAGGCCACTCGTCAGTACCGCGCAGTTCTTAAAGGTGGCCATGTGTATGGGGTGCCTGTCCGAACCGGCAAGGTTCTCGACAAGAATCCTGCCCCGAACACCCCTGCGCGAAAGGCCCCCCAGAAACGGATCGAACAGCCAGGCCAGGTTGTTGCGGAACCTGTTCCCAAGCGTTCGCGCCTCATCCTTAACGCTCCCCTCCAGTGGAACGTACTCACCGCCACCTTTCCCCGGCTTGCCAAGCTTGCCAGGCCAGCGGGGGTACCCTGCGTGAAGGACAAAGCCGATATCCAAGTCCAAGTCCTCCGGAAGGCCCGAGACAAAGTCGTTAAGGTATTGGACGTAGACCCTGATCATGGGAACCCTGACAAGCTCACCCTCCCACTTAACCTGGCTGTTGTCGAAGGGCAGCCATATGTCGAATAGGTATGGAAGGTGAAAAAACAGCTTGATTTTGCCTTCGCCAGCAAGGCGCAACAGGTTGCCATCCACCTTGAAGGGCCCACGAAACGAGGCCAGGGGGCCGGTGTTGGCCTGAACGACAACCGGGCGTTTTACTTTCTCGATGCCGTCCAGCACTCTGGTCATCCACGACCAGTCGCCGTCAAGGTACAGGCCGACAGGCCAGCCCAGATCTACCTGTCTGGCGAACTCGGTTTCGATTTCGGCAATCGACCAGTCCTCGGCCCTTTTGCCAGGGTCGCTGACAAAGCCTATATCGTCGCGTTTCTTGCGTTTGAACAAACCTGCAAGCGAATTCACTAAAGCCAAACTTACGCCCCCTGCCTTAATCTAAAGGGCGGGGCCAGTTACGTCAATGCACGGCGAAAGGAACAATCTCGGTGATCTGCACCCGAAAGCGGGCGGAGGCGACCAACTGGCCCGACCTGACGTGGAAGCGGGGGAAGGTGGCAAGGCTTATAAAACCGGACACTTCCCTGGGGCGGTTGCGCTCGCTTGCGCGGAGCATTTCGCGCACGGCGATTCGGGCGGCATCGGTCAGGGCGGCGTAGCGTATGTCCAGCCAGGTGGAATCGGGGGAGGGGCCGTACAGGGGGCTAAAGCCCGTGGCGTGGGCGTTGCGGACGGTTCCCATCCGCCAGGTCTGCATCCGCCTTTGCTGGTAACCGCTCATGCGGTAGTCGGCCCAGATGCGAACGCGGGTGCCGTGGTCGTGGACCTGAACGTCGGTAACGGTCAGCCGGGGATCGCCCCAGCGTATCTCGCCCAGCGGCTCAAGCTCGCCGAAATCCTCGGGAATGCCCCTAGCCCTTTCGCCTATCTCGTACCGAAAGGACCAGCCGTAAATCATCGCCGAAAAATACAGGGCCGCCTCCTGCAAGGCGCGCCGGCTCGCAGTTTCGGGGCTTAGGGGGAATTCCTCGTCTGGCCTGTCACCGTGAATCGGTTCCAGATCCACCCAGACCTCGCCACGGATAACCTCGGGGTGGGCCCCGAAGTCGCGCTGCTGTGCATAGGACGATCCAGGATACCATGCCAAGAGAAGGGCAAAAATGAGCAAAACTGGAAAGGTTTTCCCTGTCATACTATAATTATCGGTAGTATACAGGCGTTGCCTGATATTATCCAGCAGCAAGGGCTCGTTTGAAAGAATCTCATGCGGAGGCGGGGGTAACATGGCTAATATTACCAGTGGAAAAAAGCGGATTCTTGTCATAGACGACGATGCGACCCAACTGGCGTTTGTGGAGGCCATCTTAAACAGCGAATACGACATTGTCACGGTTACATCTGGCCAGGGTGCGCTGGAACGCATTTCCCAAGATTTCGTTCCCGATTTGGTATTATTGGACGTATTAATGCCGGGAATGGACGGTTTTGCTACTTTCGACAAGATGCAAGCCATGGATTCCATGCGGGATGTGCCCGTAATATTTCTGACATCCGTAAACTCCCCGGAAGAAATACAGAGGGCGCTGAAACTCGGCGCGATTGACTATATCACAAAGCCCTACGCCATGAAGAACTTCATGAACAGGATAAGAAACGCGATAAAGGTGTATGAACACAAAAAGCGGTAAAACAGACCGTTATTCTGCCCCCCAAACTATGAATTGCAAAAAACTACAAGTGTTTATTTGCGTTTCTGGGTTTTATGATGTACATTAAATCGCGAAACATACGAGCGCATAATATGGGAGGCGTATTCTGCTTAAGCACGATTTTCAGTCCATATATATCGTTACCGGGGCGGCGGGACACTTGGGTAGCATTGTTACAAAGGTGCTTAACGAACAGGGGGCTACCGTATATGCCCTTTGCCTGCCAAACGAAAAGCATTTACCGCAAGGCGAGCATGTAAAGGTGTTTTTCGGCAACGTATGTGATATTGACAGCCTTACCGATATGTTCGAAAACTGCGCGAATAAATCCGCCACGGTGATTCACTGCGCGGGAATCGTGACGATCTCGTCCAAATTCGACCAAAATGTTTATGATGTAAACGTCAACGGAACGAAAAACATTATTTCGCTTTGTGAAAAATACGATATCAGGAAACTCGTACACATAAGCTCCGTTCATGCCATCCCCGAATTACCCGCCGGCGAAATTATCACGGAGGTCGATCGTTTTTCCCCTGACAATGTTGTTGGGTTATATGCCAAGACAAAAGCCGAAGCCAGTCAATGTGTCTTGGATTATATGAGGCGCGGTTTCAACGCCAATATAATCCACCCGTCGGGTATCGTGGGTCCGGGCGACTTTGGCAGGGGACACATCACCCAGCTTGTAGTCGATTATTATAAAGGCGGATTGACAAGCGGGATCAACGGCGGTTATGATTTTGTCGATGTAAGGGACGTGGCGAACGGTATTCTGGCCTGTTGCAAGAATGGTAACAGTGGAGAGTGCTTTATCCTTTCGGGGCGGTATTTTAAGGTTTACGAACTGCTGAATCTGCTGCACGAGGTAACGGGAAAGAAAGCTATAAAAAGAGTGCTGCCATTGTGGTTCGTAAAGATGACCACCCCGTTGTCCGAGCTTTATTACAGGATTCTAAACCAGCCACCGTTGTTTACCGCATATTCGATTTTTACGCTGAACACCAACGCCAATTTCAGCCACGAAAAGGCCACAAGGGAATTGGGATATACCACCCGTCCGATGAAGCAAACGCTGGCAGATACTGTCAAATGGCTTAAGGGTTGCAATCGCTTGTAACTGTACTGACACCGGGAATCGTCATATACTATAATCGGGGTCGGGAATTATGAAGACAAAAACAACAATAGCCATTTACGGCGCGGGTTCCATGGGAACGGTTCTGGGTGCCTTTCTTTTCAGGGCTGGATACAGTGTCGATCTTATCAGCCGCGACCGGGAGCATATCGAGGCGCTCAAAACGAATGGGGCGAAAATCGCCGGGGAGATCTCGCTTTCCACGCCGCCCTTTGACGGCGGGAACGGTCGGGGTCGCGCCCTGCTTCCCCCCGAGGTTTTCGAGGCGGGCAAAACCTACGACATTGTTATTCTGTTGACCAAGCAGGGGGAAAATGGCGCAACCGCCGAAACGCTGGGGCGTTTGCTTGGGGCAAACGGGATCCTCTGCACCATGCAGAACGGCGTTCCGGAACCCGCGCTGCGGGAAGCCCTTGGCAGGGACAGGGTTCTGGGCTGCATCTGCATCTGGGGCGCAACCAAAACGGCCCCCGGCGAGGCGAGGCTTACCAGCAAGGTTGACGGCATGAGGTTTGGCCTGGAAGGCGCGGGGGACATTTCCCCCGCCATGCTTAACGACGTAAAACCGATTCTTGACGAAGTTTGCCAGACAACGATAGAGGAAAATTTTATCGGGGCGCGCTGGAGCAAGCTGCTTATCAACGCCGCCTTTAGCGGTACATCCGCGGTAACGGGTTTCAGCTTTGGCGAAATCGCCCGAAACCGCCGGGCAAGAGACCTCGCCCTGAATATCGTCAAGGAATGCATCGATGTATGTCGCGCGGCGGGAATCAAGATAGAACCGGTGAACGGCAAATTTTCCGTCGGTTTTCTGTATCCAAAAAACCCCGTAAAAAAACTGCTGCTTTCGCTGGTTGTGCCGATTGCCATGCGGAAGCACCGCGCGATAAGGTCCGGAATGCTGAAAGACCTGGACCGGGGAACCCCCTGCGAGATTGAGGCCATCAACGGGGAAGTCTGTCGCGCCGGAAGGAAACACGGCGTTCCAACGCCCCACAACGACTGGATTGTGGAAACCGTGCGTTCCATAGAGCGCGGGGAGCGGGGTTACGGACCGCGGAATCTGGAACCGTTGTCGGGAACCCCAAACCCGAGGTTCCCGGAAGTTCCCTAATCTACGGTTGCCAAGTCCACCATGGCGGCGAGCCAAGGTTAAAGAGGTACGTACCTGCCTGCCTGCCGTTGTCATTGTAGAAGGGAACGAAGTTACCAAGAGTGAAAGATGAAGAACCATCAAGTTCCACATTGGCTGGTATGGTTATGCGAGTAATATCCCTGCTAATGGTTACACCATCTTCGACCACAACACGGCCGTTAAAAGCAAATGCAAAATTACCGATATGGGTAACACCGTCCGGAATAACAAGGCTGGTCAGCCAATTGCTCACAAATGACTGATACTCAATTCTTGTAATGCTGTTGCCGAAGATCACACTTGTAAGCCGATTGTTCGCAAATGTATTAGCCGATACAGTGGTAATACCATTGCCAATGGTTACACTGGTGAGTTGGTTACGGAAAAATGCCGAAGTCCCTATGGTAGTAACGCTGTCGGGAATGACTAAATCGCCAGTAAGCTGATTGTCCCTAAAAGCCTGAGAGCCGATGCTTGTAACATTGCTACCAATGATTAAGCTGTCGATCTGGTTTCGATAAAATGCCGAAGTTCCTATGGAAACAACACTGTCAGGAATGACCAAGCTACCGATAATCTGGTTGTCCGAAAATGTGTTATTCCCGATGCTCGCAATATTATTACCAAGACTTAAACTGGTGATCATGTTATCCCTAAACGCATTGTTTCCGATACTCGTAACGCCATTACCAAGAGTCACACTGGTAATCTGGCCATCCCTAAACGCGCTAAACCCGATGGAAGTAACGCTGTCCGGAATGACCACCGCGCCGGCAAGCTGGTTGTACCAAAAGGCATTGTTTCCTATGACCATGGCGCCGTCCCGAATAACTACGTTGGAAATCTGGTTGTTCAAAAATGCATTGTCCCCCATGTAGGTAACACCGCTACCAACGGTTACACTGACAAGCTGGTTGTATCTAAACGCACTACTACCGATGGAAACAACACTGTTTGGAATGTTCACATTGGCAAGCTGGTTTCCGTGGAATGCCCAATTCCCAATGCTTTCAACGCTGTTGCCAATGGTTAAGCCGGAAATCTGGTTATCCCTAAACGCATTGTTTCCGATGCTCGTAACGCTATCTGGAATTACCACCGCGCCAGTAAGTTGGTTGTACAAAAACGCATTATTCCCGATTACGGTAGCGCCGTCTTGGATGTTCACACTGGCAATCTGATTTTCCCTAAATGCGTTATCTCCCATACTGGTAACGCCACTGCCGATGATTATGCTGATAATCTGGTTTTCCATGAATGCGTTATTCCCGATGCTTGCAACGCTATCTGGAATAACCACGCTACCAGTAATATGATTGGCTCTAAACGCATTGTTTCCAATGTCCGTAACACCGCTACCCATAGTTAAGCTAGCAATCTGGTTATTCCAAAATGCGGTATGTCCTATATAAGTAACACCATCTGGAATAACCACACTGGTAAGCCCGTTGCCCCTAAATGCATTCCCCCCTATCGAAGTAATATTTGCGCCAATCGTTATGCTTGTGATGCCCCTGTCTCGGAGCGCGTCATCGCCGATAGACTTCACGGGGAAGCCGTTATGATAGGCGGGTATAACCACAGCACCACTTACCATGCCACCGGCAACTTGGTAATGCGGAGGCCCCTCAATCCTGGAAAACTCAAGCCCTGGCGTACCAACTCCGCAAGCTTCACGATCGCAGTCTGCCCCTTCGCAGTCCGTACAGTCGCAACCAGCGTTTGTGCACTCCGCGCTTGGGGTACCGCAATTGCAGGGCGTACTTTCGCAGTCCGTGCAGTCACAACCGGCGTTTGTACATTCTGCGCCTGGGACACCGCAGTTGCAGGTCGTGCCTTCGCAACCTGTGCAGTTGCAACCGGCGTATGGGCATCCTGTGCCAACGCTTGGGGTGCCACAGTCGCAGGCCGTGCCCGTGCATGTTGTTCCGCAGGCACAATTGCCGTATCCGCAGTTGGGATCAGTGCCAGGTGCGGTGGTGGCGGTGTCGCAGGCCACCAGCGCAAGTCCGATTAGTGCGAAGATGGCGATAACACCATAAATTCGCCGTAATGTCCGTTTTCTGTCCATGTCAAGCTCCTCTTTTGTTTGTGGGTCTCATGCAGGAACCAAAAAAAGCCCGATTTACGTAATATCCCTACGTGAAAAACCACCGTAATATCAATAGAATACGATTGGTACCAATGTGTGTCAATAGCAAAAAAAGAAAATGTATGCTTACATACCATGAAGGGCAATCAACCCACTTTACGCGGGATTTTGGCGACAAACCTTAAGAGCCATCGCAAAATGCTTGGTCTTTCTCAGGAAAAATTGGCGGAAATGACAGATCTATCATGGCAGACCATAAACAGCATTGAGTGCCATAGGACATGGGTAAGCGATAAAACCCTGGAAAGTCTCGCGGATGCTCTTAAGATTGATAGTTACCAACTATTATTACCCATTGAGGATACCGCCCAAAAGCCGATAGATTCCAATGAGGCGATCAAAAGGCTGGTAAAGGTGAAAAGGTCATTCGATGATTTATTCAACGACATCGTGAATTTAACGAGGTAAAGTTGTCTCCATTGGGAATTTTCATTTCAGGTCCTGCGCCACCACCCCAAACTGGCTGTTATACAACCCCGCGTACACCCCGCCTAGACTAATTTTACACCGCGATTTGTTCTTCGGCAGAAACGGCGGAGGACAGTTCTTTTCTAACCAATTCACCGATGACTTCCGACAGGCTCTGACGGTTTATGGAGGCTCTGGCTTGCAGATATGTCGCGGTTATCGGATCAAGGGAAATCATGGTAAACCCCTTGCGAGTCAAAAAGCCAGGCCTGCCAGTGTCTATCTCCGGCGTTGTGTGCGTCCACAATTCGTCCAGGGCATCCGCTTCTTCATCGGTCATTCTTGTCATAATTTATCCCCCAACGTGAAAACTAAAACAAATCAGCATGGGTTAATCGGCATCTTCTTCTTTTTCAAGGTCATCCCACATCTCGTCAAGGGAGCCGTACCACTTTGCGGGAATCTCGCCACGCATCATGGCGCGGCCTTCCTTTATAGCGGCTATCGTCTCGGCGTTAAGGCGTAGTTCGCCGGTTTGGGGATCGCGGTGCTCGGCGCAAAGGGGGCAATCGTCGACCACTATTACACCTCCACCCCAAACTGGCTGTTGTACAACCCCGCGTACACCCCGCCCCGGGCCAGAAGCTCGTCGTGGGAACCCTGCTCCACGATGTCCCCGTCCGCCATCACCAGAATCAGATCCGCGCTGCGAATCGTGGAAAGCCGATGGGCTATGACGAAACAGGTGCGGCCCCTCATCAGGTTGTCCATGGCGCGCTGAATCAGAACCTCGGTGCGGGTGTCGACGTTGCTGGTGGCCTCGTCCAGAATCAGGATGTCCGGGTCGGCCAGAATCGTGCGGGCTATCGTCAGAAGCTGCTTCTGTCCGGCGGAAATGTTGTCGGCCTCCTCGTTAATCACCATGCGGTAGCCGTCGGGCAGGGTTCGCACGAAGTGCTCCGCCTGCGCGGCCTTGGCGGCCTCCCTGATTTCCCCGTCCGTGGCGTTAAGGCGGCCGTAGCGGATGTTGTCGGCGATGGTGCCGTTGAACAGCCAGGTGTCCTGTAGCACCATCCCGAAATGGGAACGCAAACCGTCGCGGGTATACCGGCGGATGTCCGCCCCGTCCAGCGAAACGGAACCGGCGTTCACGTCGTAGAAACGCATCAGCAGTTTGACCACCGTGGTTTTCCCGGCGCCGGTGTGACCCACGATGGCGATTTTCTGCCCGGGCAGAACGCCGGCGGTAAAGTCCCGGATAACCGGCGTGTCCGGATCGTAACCGAAGCGCACCCGGTCGAAAACGACGTGCCCTTTCACATGGGCCGGGGCCACCGGTTCGGGATGCTCCGGGGATTCCTCCTCCTCGCCCAGAAAGGCAAAAACCCGCTCGGCGGCGGCGGCGGTCTGCTGAAGCACTCCGGCCGCGCCCGCCAACTGGGACACCGGGTACCCGAACTGCCGGGTGTACTGGATGAACGCCTGGATCCCCCCGATGGTCATGCCGCCCCCGACGGCAAGCACCCCGCCGAGAATCACGATCGCCACGTAGCCGACGTTGGTGATAACCCCGGCAATCGGCATCATCAATCCGGAAAGAAAATTGGCCTTCCAGCCCGCCCTGTACAAGGCCTCGTTGTGAACGTCGAAAGCCTCCGCCGAGGCCCGCTCCCCGTTAAAGGCTTTTACGATGGCGTGATTGCCAAACATCTCCTCGATATGCCCGTTCAGGCCGCCCAGACTTTTCTGCTGGGCCTTGAAATATTTCTGCGACCTTTTTATGATCGCCGTTATCGCCACCATAGACAGCGGCAGGATCAGCATGGCCACCAGCGTCAGCAGCGGGCTTATTGTCAGCATCATTACGACAATGCCGATCACCGTGGCGGCGTTCATCACCACCTGCGACAGGCCCGATCCCAGGGTGTTGCTTAAAGTGTCAACGTCGTTTGTGATTCTGGAAAGCACGTCCCCATGGGCGTTTTTGTCGAAGTAGCGGAATGGCAGGCGGTGAATCTTCTCGCTAAGCTGGTTACGCATCCTGTAGGTGATACGCATACTAACCCCGGCCATGATATAACCCTGGACATAATTGAACAAAATGCTGGCGGAATGGAGCGCGACAAGTTGCAGAATAATGGTACCCACCCGACCGAAGTCGATGCCCCCGATTCCGCCCATCATCCGCATCATGCCGTCGAAAATCTCGTCCGTGGCCCCGCCCAGGATCCTGGGCGCAAGCACGCCCAGCACCGTTGACCCAATCGCCACGATGCCAACCAGTGCCATAACCGGTTTTTCCGCACCCAGATAGGCCGCCAGCCGCAGCATGGAACCCTTAAAGTCCCTGGCCTTTTCCGTGGGCATCCCAGGCTGGCCCCAGCCGCCGCGACGGTGTTGTTGGATGTGTCTTCTTTCCGCCATATGTCCGTTTCAGGCTAGCCTGGTTTCGGGAAAAATTCAACAAGGAACCGTGTCGCGGGCGGCTGGGTATTACTCAGCTTGCTTTTTCACGACGGGGATGTAAATCTCGCAGACCTCGCCACTTGGCTGGCTCATGAGGCGTTCGTCGTAAAGCTCGAAATCGACGCCGTTGCCGTCAAATTCGTAGCCCGAATTTGGAAACCATTCGGAATAGATGTACTTCCAGGTTCCCTGGATCGTGGACGAAAAACTTGATTCGCTTGCGGGGGGTGTCGTGAACACCGCGTATAAGGCCCTTGGCACGGTACAGGTATGATAGCCGTCGGGAACGGCGTGGCCTTCCTTCACCTCCACGCCTATGACGTATTCAAATTCGCCGGTTTCGGGATTTTCGGGGAAACAGGCCCCGTACTCCACGTGGCTTTCCATGAAAGACTCGCCGTGCAGCTTTTCCATTCTTCCGTCGGACATATACGCCTGCCAGAATTTGGGGATCTCGCTAAGGTTTTCCCCCTGATCCTTCTTTGTCGTGAAGACAAAACCGGCCAGCCTGATAGCCGGCTTCCTTACCATTTTTGGTTCCATTACAATACCTCCAGTTACGTATTGTTTCGTTGTGTTTAGGACGGGTAGCTTGGGAACGTCGAACGAGGCGTGTCGGCGATATATCTCCGGGGGGCAGCCGAAGTAACGACGGAACGCTTTGGAAAACCCAGAATGGGTTTCGAATCCGTAGTCAACGGCTATGTCGACAATTCGCCGTCCGGAAGCAAGTTCGGACGCGGCATAGAAGAGCCGCCTGTTCCTTACGTATTCCATGAGCGAATAGCCGACTTCCCACTGAAACACCCTGCAAAAATGATAAGGGGAAAAACCCGCCCGGGCCGCCAGTTTTTCCACGCTCAATTTTTCCCTGATGTTCGCGTCGATGTACCGTAACATCTCCTGCAAGATACCAACGTAGTCCAAGTCGCTTACCATCCTTGGTTACAATATACACGCTGGTTTCCCGGTTCGCTGTTCCACGATTGCCCTTTTGTGTTCCGGAATTGCTGTTTTTAATTCCGTGTTTGTTATCAGTCTTTCATCAGTCAAAAAAAAACTTCCTTTGCTTTTCGTGTTATTTCACCGACAAAAGCACCCTTTGCCTCGGTGTATCCATCCCTGTCAAATTCGAATTCCTGACGGAGCTTGCGCTTTAGCTCGGCATATTCGGCGGCGGTTTCAGGGTGAGCGATCAAAAAATCCCTGAAATATAGTTCGTCCCAATCGCCAGAATAGCGCACATGGATATGATACACTTTTTCCGCAAACCCTGTGTTCGTGTAACCTTTCAGGAACATTAAATGCGGCGGCTGCGACGGTATGGATGGCGGGTTCAAACAGATATATTCCGCCGAGGGCAAGGATGCTATCAACTTTTCCACATCCGTCGTTTCGTGAATCTCCAGCAAGATATCCACGGTTGGTTTTGCCAACAGGCCAGGTATCGCCGTGCTGCCGTAATGGGAAATCCGAACAATGTTTTCGGCACCGATATGCCGCTCCAGATTTGCCTTTTCGTCGATGTACCATTCCGGCCATGCGGGGTTATATTCGCTCAATATGATGGGAAACAGCTTGGCGCGTTCTTTATCGGTCATTTGGCTAAGTGGCTTTGGGGCTTCCGCGCTTAAAATCTCGCTGTACACTTTCGTTACGACATCTCGGCGCAAAATCCTGTCCACGTTTTCCCGATCAAATATTGCGTTTATCTCGGCAATATGTGCGGCATAGTTTGGATCGGACGGCAGGGGATCATGGGAATGCGATGTCATGTATTGTTGCCAGCTTTCCCGCGTGTAAAATATGGGGTTGGGGAATTCTCGCAGGGTTGGATTTGTGAAAAATGTTTCCGTCGAGAGCCTGCCGTGTTTGGTGCTGCTGCCGCCCGGCGTGTCATTGTAAACGGCTATCACCGTAATGCCCGGTTTTCCAATTCTGCGACACTCTGCTCGGAATGCATCCAGATCGAACCAATGTAATGCCTGTGCGCAGGTAACAACATCGATGCTGTTATCGGGCAGGGTTGTGGCTTCCGCAGGGGCATTAATGATACTTACATTTTTGTAAGCCGTCAATGTAGCGACTAGTTGTTCCCGCATATCGGCGTTGGGTTCAACCGCATGTACGGTATATCCGCTTCGGGCAAGCAGTTCCGTAAATTTTCCCGTGCCGGCCCCAATATCGGCGAAAACCGCATTGGGCGGCACAAGGCTTTTAATGTAGTCAAGTGCCGCATCGGGATATCCGGGGCGCGCATTGGCATAAACCCGGGCTTTGCCGGTAAATAGTTCCGTGTTCATTATATTCCCCTTGGCCTCAACGCATTACGGCGATTTCCATTCACAATAGCGAGTCACAGCCTTACTTCAAACTCGAATTCATGCAACAAAGGGATCTCGTCTATGCCTGTCTTTGGGATAGACGGTTTCAATTCCCGCGAACGATCAATGGCGTTCAGATGCACCGCGACCAAGGAAAAGCCAAAGCGTTGAAAAAAACGAATGGCATTGGTATTGTCATTTGTCGTAATCAGCCAAGCTCGGAGGCACCCCGCTTGTTTCGCGGCATCGAGCACCGCACGGATTAATGCGGAGCCTATGCCTTGGTTTTCGGAAAAACTGTTAAGCGTCATAATTTCACAGGCGTCACCTTTTATGTGATAGGTGATACAGCCCTTCATTTCACCGTCAAGGACAGCCACAAACCCTAGGCATTTTGACGCATCGATGGCATTACCCTTGGTAACAATGATTGGCCCCGCCCATGCCTTTTTGATTACACCGTCCACTTGTTCCCTATACACTTCGTCAATAGCTACAATGTCCATAATAACCCCCATATCTGCTTCCATTCGCATTTAGTTTAGCCGTTCACCTCTGGTTGATCAACCTACCCATTGTGCAAGCGAGTCGGTTTGGGTTAATATACCTGCAATCATAAACGGCCTAAAGAAACATGGCTTGCAGGACACGAGAAAAAACTGTACACTTCATTTGGCAGCAGTGGGAGAAAACGGCCAAAACTTGGCGACACGCAAGAGGTGTGCATGCGTACCATATATTTTTCCGGGACTGGAAACACTAAGCACATAGCGGAACTGTTTAGCCAAAAGATGGAAGCAAGGTGTCTATCTATAGAGGATGATGCCAACTTCCAGACTGAAATCAAAGGGCACGATACGATTGCTTTTTGCTACCCGATATACGGCTCAAGAGTGCCGCGCATTATGAGGGAATTTGTCGCCAGGCACATGAGTGACTTGGTTGGGAAAAAAGTTATTATTTTGGTAACGCAACTTATGTTTTCGGGGGATGGGGCAAGGGTTTTTACGGATATGTTTCGGGCCGGAACCATAGAAGTCATTTATGCCGAACATTTCAATATGCCCAACAACATATGCAATATCCCGTTCGCCAAGCAACCCAGTAAAAAGAAAATCCAACGCTACCTTAACAAGGCCGAGGCTAAAATGACACAAACATGCCGGAACATCAAAAATGGCATTGTGGCAAGACGTGGCTTCTCCCAGCTTTCACTGGCATTGGGCAATATTCAGGGTGGGGTATGGCAGGGCAACAGCAGGGAAAATTACGGCGACCAGAACGCGCCCAAATTCGCTCTTGAGCAAAAGGTGAAAACAGGCGTAAAAGTTGACAAGGACTGTACGCTCTGTGGTTTATGTGTATCAATATGTCCAATGAAAAATCTTGAAATCCTTCAAGGTACGGTCGCGCAAAAAAGCGATTGCACGGTTTGTTACCGTTGCGTGAACCGATGTCCCCGCAGGGCGATAACGGTTAAGATGTTTCATGTCAAGCCAAAATGGCAATACAAGGGGGTACAACAATGAACATACAAATCTTCGGCAAGGCTAAGTGCTTTGACACAAAAAAAGCGGAACGACACTTTAAGGAGCGGGGTATCAAGTACCAATTTGTTGATCTCAACAGATACGGAATAAGCAAGGGCGAATACCAAAGCGTGAAAAACGCCGTTGGCGGAATGTCGGCCTTGATTGACGAGGACTCCAAGGAATATGAAAGTCTGGGTATCAAATACCTTGCCAGTCAAAATGATGTGGAAGAACGGCTGCTTGAAACCCCGGGTATGTTCAAAACGCCGA
>Ga0209755_10002497_pt1 | contig 25191 bp, 18 predicted proteins | sample TergutCo191P1_FD_187301 | JGI IMG/M metagenome (GOLD analysis project Ga0209755, IMG submission 187301) | Cornitermes sp. P1 segment gut microbial communities from Petit-Saut dam, French Guiana - Co191P1 (SPAdes) (version 2) | ecosystem: Host-associated > Arthropoda: Insects > Digestive system...
TTTGCAAAAAAACATCTATTTCAAAATATATTTTGTTTTTATGATCTTTTACTTTAAAATTAGTACTTGCTGTTTGAAACACCAGACCTAAGTCAATGAATCTATCAATCATGGTTGGGGCAAGCAAATTTTCAACAACTTCGCCGAAACGGTTGTCCATATCCCCGAAACGCTTATCGTATTCCTTTCTTTCTTTTTCTCTTTCCGCTCTGTCTTTTTCACTTGCTGCTCTGTCTTTTTCACTTGCTGCTATTGTTTCTCTCAATAGCCGTTCTGTGTCTTTTAAAGATACGGAGATTTCTTCCTGTCGTTTGGCTGTTTCTTCCTGTCGTTTGGCAACTCTATCCAATGTCGCCCAGACCTGCTCAAAGGTAACACCTTTCGGGTAATCTATTTGTGTTTGTACATTTCCCATAAATAACCTCATAATAAGCCGCGCAAGCGGCGATGTTAATCGAACGGCTCCGCAAAACGGAGACGATAGCTCCTATCTATAATATACAACTTTTCAAAGCTATTTAACACCACATTTTACCTATTTTCTCCTTTCCCCCTACGGAAATTAATTTTCAAGTCATATGTAGTACACTTTCCTAATATTAAAAATTATATTATATTGGAAAGTATAGATTTAATAATTTATTATCACATTTTTCATTTCAAGGAGTAAATTCAATGAAAAAATTATTCTATAAATGGCGGTATTATTCGCTTGGACTTGAAGAATATATAAAATGTATGGAGAAAGCGTTTGCAGACAATATTTACAGGTTATTTTTGGCAAACAGGACGGTTGCTTTATTTGCGCTGCTGTTCACGATATATCCATTTTTTATCGCTAAGAATTATTTTAACGCGTTTTTTTATATTGGCACGTCAATTATCGCGTTATTTTTTACAATTTATACGTATAATTTATTTAAACAACAAAAGCAGGGGAAAACATTTAAAAAATGTTTTGTTTATTTTTTAATCACATTATACTTTATCAATGTAATTGTGTTTGGTATATATTTAGGCGTTTGGGCAAATCCTGGAAAATACGCTGTATCATTTATGGGTATTTTAATATGCGCTTTATTCCTGTTTAATACCTCGCCATTATTTTTTTTCTCGCATACGCTATGCGCAATGGCAATTTTTATGGTTATAACCATTCTGGTAAAGCCTGCCGATTGCAGCAGTATGGACGTAACAAACTCTCTTTTCGCAGGTCTATTGAGTTTGTATTTCGGATGGCAAATTACAAAGCATAGAATAACATCTGAATTAACCATAAATGAATTGGAAAATGAGCGTAATAATTATTTAGATCAAAGCACGATAGATGATTTAACGCAATTAAAAAATCGCAGAGATTTTACGGAGACTTTTCAAAGGTTTTCTGTTAATAACCGCCAATCAGATAACTTTTTATGTCTTGCTATCGCGGACATTGACTTTTTCAAGAGTTATAACGACCATTACGGACATCCTAAAGGTGATGAATGCCTGCGCAGTATCGGCAAAGCTTTTAACAGCCTTAACGCAAGTATGAATATTTATGTTTCAAGAATTGGCGGCGAAGAATTTGCAATGTTATGGTTTGAAAAAGACGCTGACAACGCAAAAGAGATTGCTTCAAAAGTTAATCAGTTGATAAGAGATTTAAATATAAAACATGAATATTCAGAAATAGCTCCGCATGTTACTATTAGTATTGGAGTGCAAATATCGCCGTGCAGAGCAATACATGATAAACAGGTATTATATGATCTGGCTGATAAAGCGCTATATACCGCAAAATCAAGCGGCCGCAATTGCGCAGTTGTCAGTAGATGATAAGAGCCCTTAACATTATTTACCTAAAGCAAGCTGCATATTTTAATTACTTCAAAAATATTTTATTAGAAGGAGTCAATTGACGTAAAGCTCATTGCGTATGTCATTGCTTTTATTCCAGCTAACTATTTTCCTTCAACTCCCGCAGCTCGTGCAAAGTGCGCAGTTTCCAGATGGCTTTTTCCTGGATTTGCCGTACTCTTTCGCGGGTGATGCCGAGGTACTTGCCTGTTTCTTCTAGGGTCAAGGGATTTTCGCCTGTAAGACCGAAACGGAGCTGGATTATTTTCATTTCTCTTTCGGATAATTGCGAGAGGATGCCGCTCATTGTTTCCTGGAGGGTCATGGAAAAAACCATTTCGAAAGGCTCAGCCATGTGGTCATCTTTGATGAGATCAGCGAGGCGGGTCAGGTTTCCGTCGTCTACAATGGTATCAAGACTTGTTGTCTCCTGCGACAGTTTGACAATTTCTTTAACTTTCGCGACGGGAACTCCCAAATAATCGGATAATTCTTCTTCGTTGGGGTCGCGGCCTAAATCCTGCGTCAGCTGTTTGGCTACATAGTAGCACTTCTTGATTGTGTTGAGCATGTGAATCGGTATGCGGATAACGCGTCCCTTATCGGCAATGCTTTTTATTATCGCCTGGCGGATCCACCATGTTCCGTAAGTTGAGAAACGGCAGCCTCTTGTGTAGTCAAAACGCTCAACAGCTTCGATCAGGCCGATGTTTCCCTCGTCAATTAAGTCCAGAAGTGAAAGCCCGCGATGCTGGTAATTTTTCGCTATTGAAACAACAAGGCGCAAGTTGGAATTTATCATTGTATTTTTATAATGAAGAAGAGCGCCTTCAAGAGCGGATTTCTCCTTTGAACTATCAATGTTTTTATTCTTCTTTGTTTCCAATTCAAAATCTTTCAGCTTGGATCTAAGGCTGATTATTTTTTCACCGATATTTTGCTCTTCCTGAAGCGTTAACAGCGGGAATCTTGATATTTGCCTGAAATATAACGCCAGAGGATCGGACTCTTTTTGTGTTTTCGTCCTTTTCTGGGATTTATCTATCAGTTTTCTGGGTCTTTTCCCTACTTTTTCTATACCAAATTCCATTTTCTCTCCTTTTTAAGTCCTGGAATTATTTCCGCTGACAGCTACACCGGCTCTGGGAGCCAGGGCCGGATCTATTGGCGCGTCACTTCGGAAAACCATAAAATACAAATGAGGTTTCTGAGCAACCGAATTCATACCTAGCTTGCCGACTTCTGTTCCCGGCGTTATCCTGTCCCCGACATTAATTGACAATGTCTCAAGACCGCCGTACATGTAATAATATCCTCCAGCCGTTTCCACAATTACAACTCTGCCGTATTTCCGCCAGGGACCAGCTGAAACCACATTCCCCTGTGTTAAACTTTTTACAGATTCGAGCTGCTCGCCTTCTACAACAACACCCATCTGCCCTGTCATGTAAGTAATAACTTTTGGCATAACAGGCCATCGCAGAGCATAAAGTCCGCCTCCCGAAGCAGTATGCGCGGGTTGAGCCGGAGTACCCGGTACTTTGACTACATCGCCGGCTTTAAGCGCGTGATTAGCGGAAAATCCGTTTATATCAAGCAAATTCTGCAAAGAAATACCGTTATTACGCGCAATGCTATAGAGCGTATCCCCTCTGACAACACGGTAATTAATCAGCGTTTGAGAAATAACAGGCCCCGACGCGGGTAAAACCGACGCGTCGGTTGTCGGAATAACAAGCCGCCTTCCGCTCTGCAGTCTGGAAGGATCGTCGATTTTGTTTGCCTTCATCAGGTCGTCCGAGCTAACACTGTAAAAACGGGAGATTGAGTAAATCGTTTCGCCTTGTCCGACTACATGAATCAGATCTTCAGCTGTTAACACTCCCGAGAATAGAATGCCAACCAAAGCAATTAGTAAAAATTTCTGTTGATACTTCACGGCTCTTCATTATCGGCAGTTTATGCGCATAACTTTAATGTTAAGATAGCGGATTAACTTTATTATATCATCATAAATACGCATGCTGGAAAAAATTTTAATTAAACGGTAAATTAATATCGGAGGTTCAATATGGGTGAATACAAACGTCCAAGCTGGGATGAATATTTTATGGAAGTTTGCGAGGCGATTGCTAAACGGGCAACCTGCGACAGGGGGCGGTCCGGCTGCGTTATCGCCAAGGATAAGCAGCTTCTGGTAACCGGCTATGTGGGCGCTCCGGCAGGACTGCCTCATTGTGATGACGCGGGGCATCAGTTTAAAAAAATGCTTCATGAAGACGGTAAAGAAACTACCCATTGTGTCAGAACCGTCCATGCCGAACAAAACGCCATCTGCCAGGCGGCAAAGAGGGGCATTTCGATAGACGGCTCCACTCTCTATTGCCGCATGACGCCGTGCAGAACATGCGCCATGTTGATTATTAACTGCGGAATTAAACGCGTAGTATGCCAGCGCCGTTATCACGACGGAGGAGATTCCGAAGCAATGTTCAAGACAGCCGGTATCCCCCTTGAATATGTGATTAATGAAGTGCAGCAATACGAGAATCAATGAATTATAAAGTACTTGCTTCCAGAATTATCCTGTACTTTAAATAGATTTCTTCGAGCGTATGCAGGGGGCCGGGAGCGTCTACCCGTTTTCGGAGAGTACAGGCTTCGCGTCTTTCAATGAAGAAATCATAAATCGCGCGGGGGTCATGATCGTTTACGGCGGAGTAGATCGGCTTGGTATCAAGGTACGAGCGTACTTCGTCATGACCTACGGCTGTCACGCCGTAACGCGTCAGTCTGTTTCGTACCTGTAAAATCTCTTCATAGGACAGGCCGAAAAGAAATTCTTCCAGTGCCCATCTTGTCATGTCATTTGTTGATTCTTCTTTAAGGAAATCTTCCCATTCCGTTTCTTTCCCCATATCGATGGAAATTCTGTACAGTTCCGTATTACCGTCCATTGTTCCAAAACAGGGCGGAGCCGCGTCCCTTGCTTTCCAGAGCGAGGAAAGAGCCATAAGGTGGCGGATACTTCGCTGGTCAGTGCCGCTGTCCCAAAGGGCAATTAAATCATCGGCAAGTTTGGACTTTGTGACATTTGAAAAACCGGGGTCTTCCAGACATGAAAAATACACATGTTCCGCCATAAGGGTAAAAACCACCGAAAAAGCGATATTTCTTGCCGGTACGCTCATTTCATCATGGCCTTCAGTTAGCTGCGCCAGCAGTGAAAAAGCGTGAAATTTAGCCACTAAAAAGCTCCTCAGGGCAATAACCTTGGTTGGGGTTCGCAGCAGATGAGACGCCGTAGAAAAAGCCAGCAAAGACTCAGTTAATTGATTTTTATTTACCAGAATATCACTGACAAATTGAGTGTTTTTTATTGAAGGATAGTCAAAAACCGCAATCCCCAACTGCCGCAGCCGTCTTAACCTCTCATTCACCAGAAAATGATCCTGAGGTTTGTTTTCCGTCAGCCACTGCTCGGTGTTTGTTATCAGAAGTTCCTCTTCATCCGATAAAATCTGTATACACCCTTGTTGTACGGAATGCGTCTGTATCAGACTCATAATAGTTACATTATATCGCAAAAGGAAATAAAAAACTAATATTTATTGATTTTTTTTAATGTATATGCTATATTCGTAATATTACTGTAGGGGGTGCACCGGTTTCGACCGGTACGTCTTCGGGGTATAGACTGCAGATGGAGCGCCCATCTCCTGATTGGGCAAAGAAATTAACTGCCAACAAGAATGTCAGTTACAATTACGCCTTAGCTGCGTAATTGCGTGGAACTGTTCCGCTGCTCTGAGGAACTTACTTCCGCGTCGCAATCAGAGCTGGTCACAGCGCCCACACCTTTGGTGTGAATTTTCGGAGGCACCGTGACGAGATTTCCCGGAATAAGGACAGGCCGCGCGCCGTTTAGCCAAGCCTGCCCCGACAATTTAATAGACGGCTAAATCTGTAGACGTTTATGCTTCGCGTATTGGGACGCGGGTTCGACTCCCGCCACCTCCATAAAATTCCTCTTGAAATCTGGTGAACAGGTGTTCTATCATCCTCATAGGAGACAACCATGGAAAAGAAAATCGCATTATCACGATATGTCGACGCAAAAGCAGTTACAAAAAAGCTTGACGCATTGATCAAAATGCCGATTCATTCTATAACTGACAATGCTTTACAACGTTATAAGAACGAATACTTTGAAAAGAAATGCGTAAAATCCAAACAAATGATATTAAAAGCGCAGGAGATCATTCCCGGAGGAGTACAGCACAATCTGGCTTTTAATTATCCTTTTCCTCTTGTTTTTACAAGCGCGAAAGATCATACGCTTACCGATATAGACGGCAACACATATTATGATTTTTTACAGTCAGGCGGCCCCACGGTTATGGGGAGCAACCCTGAAGCTGTAAGGACAAAGGTGATTGAGCTTCTTGAAACCTGCGGCCCTTCCACCGGCTTGTTCCATGAATATGAATATCTTCTTGGCGCTAAGATCGCCGAATGTATTCCCAGTGTTGATATGTTCAGGATGTACACATCGGGCACTGAGGCTTGTATGGTTGCAAGCCGTGTCGCGCGTTTGGCTACAAAGAAAAAATTTATTGTAAAAATGGGCGGAGCGTATCATGGGTGGAGCGATCAGATTGCTTATAGTCTTCGCATACCAGGCACCAGAGGTTTGCAGTCGCCTGGTATTCCCGGTTTCAACTTTAAACGCACACGCGAATTTTTCCCGAATGATTTAAACAGTCTTGAACATATGTTACATTTAAATCAATTAAGAGGCGGCACTGCGGCAGTTTTTATCGAACCTATCGGCCCTGAAAGCGGAACGCGTCCTGTCGATATGGATTTTAACAAGGGTGTTGAAACCCTCTGTAAAAAGTTCGGCGCGCTTCTTGTTTTCGACGAAGTTGTAACAGGATTTCGCGTAGGAATGAGCGGCGCTCAGGGGTTCTTTGGAGTAATGCCGGACTTGACTGTATTCGGCAAAGTTGTCGCGGGCGGTTATCCCGGAGCCGGCGGTCTTGGAGGAAAGCGTGAATACATGAAGTTCCTCGGCGCGGGGCTTGACGGAGGCGGAAAAAAAGCGCTTTCCGGCGGCACCCTTGCCGCTACTCCCTTGAGCTGCATCGCGGGTTATACGATGTTATGCGAAATGGAGCGGACAGACGCCTGTACCAAAGCAAACGAGATCGGCGATTATTTAACGGACGGATTAACCGCATTGATTGAAAAACGCCGTCTTCCTTTTGCAGCGTATAACGTAGGTTCTATCTGCCATTTAGATACGCTTGGAACAATGCATTACGCGATTAATTGGAGCAAGCTGTGGCAAGTTCCGAAGATTCTAAAAGAAACATCCGCCCGCAAAAAGGAAATGGAACACATGGGCGCTGCTTACATGGCGGAAGGAATGGTCACTCTTGCGGGTAACCGTCTTTATACCAACGCTTCATACACAAAAGAAGATATAAACGAAGTTCTGAAACGCTTTGACAGAGTGTTTGAACAAATTGAAGTAAAGGCATAATTAGGAGAATAATTACCAATGGAAGAAAATTGTTTGCAGACAGACTTCTCTTCTTTGGAGAGCCGCTCTCAAAATGAGAGCTTGGCAAAAAGAGAAGTCCTTATCGCCTGCGAAGAACTTGTAAAATTGGGATTAGTCGCAAGAACATGGGGTAACATTAGCTGCCGGATAGATGAAAAACGTTTTGTAATAACACCAAGCGGCATCGGTTATGATCGCCTAACACCTGACAATATCATCGTTGTAGATATTGATACTCTGAATTATGAGGGAAACATCAAACCGTCTTCGGAAAAAAAGATACACGCGTCCGTTTATAAATTAGACTTACAAACAAATTTTGTTATTCATACTCATCAGACTTACGCAAGTTGTCTTAGTGCCGCCGGGTTTTCAACCTTACAGCTTACCGCCGAAGAAAGAACAAAATTAGGCAGCGAAATCACTCTTGCCTCTTATGGGCTTCCCGGTACGGGGAAACTGAAAAAAAATGTAATAAAGGCGCTTAAGAAAAGCAGTTTCGGATCGGGAGGGCGCGGCGCTGTTTTGATGGAAAAACACGGCGCGCTGATTACCGGCAAAGACAGAGAAACCGCTTTCAATCTGGCTTTAACTCTTGAAAATATTTGCAAGCGTTCCGTATCACCTTTGATTTTCTCTGACAACCGTTATAACGGAATTAGTATTTTGCAGGGTAACGGCAAATTATCGCATGAAACAGACGGCAATAAAAAAGAATATCTGTTAAGTGACGATCTTCCCCTGCCTCTAAAAATACACGCGTCCTTGTTACACGCTAATCCGTCCGCAAAAGTATTGATCCACCGCAACTCTGAAAACTGCATCGCTGTTTTAAAAACTACGAAAAAACTTCCGGCAATTCTTGACGATTTCGCTCAGATGGCAGGCAATGACGCTAAGTGTGTTTCGTCAGATAATATATCTCAAATCGTAAAGGCGATACGTAAACGAAATGGAGTTTTAGTCAATGGACTTGGAGCTGTTTGTTACGCGGAAGACGAATCAGACGCCGCCGCTTTGTTAACACTGATGGAAAAAAACGCCTTAACATACCTTAACGCGTTACAATACGGAAAACCTCCTGTCTTATCTTTGATTGACAGGAAGCTGATGAGGTTTGTTTATCAGAATAAATATTCAAAGAAGAAAAAGGGATAGATATCATGGAAAAAAGCGAAGTAACACAGCCTGAGCTCACAACAAAAGATAACGTAATTCAAGCTGTTAAATTTGTTCTTTTTTCAGCTTCCGCGGGAATCATTGAGGCTGTCTCATTTACATTATTGAATGAGTTAACTTCTCTGCCCTATTGGCCCTGCTACCTTACCGCGTTAGTATTATCCGTGTTGTATAACTTTACAGTTAACCGGCGCTTCACATTTAAATCCGCCGCCAATGTGCCTATTGCCATGATGAAAGTTGCCGGATTTTATCTTGTATTCACACCGTTATCAACATGGCTTGGAAGCGCTGCGGAAGCATCAGGTATAAATGAATATATAGTTCTTGCTGTAACCATGTTCACCAACCTGATTACCGAATTTCTTTTTTGCAGATTTGTTGTGTACCGCGGTACTATCAACACAAATAAAGCCGCTGTTACGGCGGCTGAAAAAGCAGCAATTAAAGCTGAAGAAAAACCGGCAGCCGATCAAAATACAAACGTTGAAATACCTTCCGATGAATAAATCAGGTATATGGAGGAATCAATGTCATCCCCTGTTTATGCAATCACTTACGATTTAGGTACTACCGGCGTAAAAACCTGCGCGTACCTGATAACAGACAAAATTACGTTACTCGAAAGTTCATATTCAGGTTATAACCTTTATATTTTGGATAACGGCGGCGCTGAACAGGATCCCGATGAATGGTGGGAAGCCCTTTGCAAAACAACAAAGGATGTGCTGAAAAAAACATCTTTAAAAAAAGAAGATATCAAAGCAGTGTCGTTCTGCTCTCAGATGCAGTGCCTTGTTCTTTCCGACAAACAGGGAAAACCTGTCCGCAGGGCAATGAGTTATATGGATAACCGCGCGCGAAAAATATTCGGCAAAGGTCCAGATATCGCAAAATTATTAATCTGGCTTTTATTAACCAGAGCTGCGCCGACAAGCGCAAAAGATCCGATATGGAAATACAAGTGGGTCGAACAGCATGAGCCTGATGTCTTTGCCCGCGTTCATAAATGGCTGGACGCGAAGGATTACCTTTCAGCCCGTCTTACAGGCAGGTTTACCATGACCGAAGGTTCGGCATTTCCTACATTTCTTTTTGATACGCGAAACGGAAAACATAATTGGAGTGAACGGCTCTGCAAATTCGCTGGCGTAAAAAAAGAACATCTACCTGAAATTATTTTATCTACTGACAAGGCAGGAGGAATCACAGCGCAGGCCGCAGAAGAAATCGGCCTTGCCGAAGGAACATCGGTTTACGGAGGAGGAGGCGATGCCGAGCTTATCGGAATCGGCACAGGAGCTGTGGAAGAAGGAAGCACTCATATATACCTTGGAACTTCAGGCTGGGTATCTACAGTAACCAGAAAGCAAATTGTTGATATCGGCGCTTCAATCGCGTCAATAGTCGGATGCCAGCCGGGATTATTCCACTACTTCGCTGAAATGGAAACTGCCGGCAAATGTCTTGAATGGGTAAGGGATCACCTGGCGCTTGATGAAATAGGTATATACCTTGAAAAAAAGAATGTTACAGAATCGATTGAAAGCGTTTATCATAATCTTTTTGATTATTTATGTGAAACAGTAAATAAGGTGCCTGCGGGAAGCAACGGAGTAATATTCACTCCCTGGCTGCATGGAAACCGCTGCCCTTTTGAAGACAGTAACGCGAGAGGTATGTTTTTTAATATCAGCCTGAACACAGGTAAATCGGCGTTAATCCGTTCAGTGATTGAAGGCGTAGCTTTTCACTGCAAGTATATGCTTGAAGCGCAAAAACAAAAATTAAAGCCTTCTGAAGTTATTTCAGTTTGCGGCGGCGGCGCCCTCTCGCCTGTAATCTGCCAGCTTTTGTCTGATATAACAGGTCATAAAATTGCAGTTCTTCCCAATCCGCAAAATGCGGGCACTTTAGGAGCGGCTGTTTTAATCGCAAAAGCGCTTGGAAATATCCCGTCAATTGAGAGCGCCAAAAAACTTTTGCCGGAATACCGGTTATTTGCTCCAAATCCGGAGCATAGACAAGTTTACGACAGGAATTTTTTAGTTTTTAAAACTTTGTATAAAAACAATAAAAAATCATTCGCTGTTCTGAATACTTTGAGCAGATAACGGAGCTGCCTTTGGGCCTCCTGCTTTTTTTTATTAGCTGTAATTAGAATAATCAATGACAGACAACGCTTATTGATCTTTATAGAATAATCAGTTAATATAAATCCATTATGTTAATTAAGATATCACTTCTTCTTTTATTCTTTGCGGTTACGATTTTTATCGGGCTTTATTTCCGGAAGAGAGCGGCAAATGTAAATGATTTTGTATTAGGCGGCCGCAATGTCGGGCCGTGGCTATCAGCGTTTTCCTACGGCGCGACTTACTTCTCCGCTGTTGTGTTTGTCGGGTACGCGGGGCAGTTTGGCTGGCGCTTCGGAACGGCGGCTGTCTGGATCGGGCTTGGCAATGCCTTTATCGGCTCATTGATGGCGTGGTTTATACTCGGCAGACGAACACGTGTAATGACCAATCATATTAAGAGCGCGACTATGCCTGAATTTTTTGGTACGCGTTTCAACTCAACTGCTTTAAAGATATGCGCTTCAATCATTGTCTTCATCTTTTTAATTCCGTACACTGCTTCGCTTTACAACGGGCTCTCGCGTCTTTTTGAGATGGCGTTCGGCATACCGTTTGAGTATTGTATTTGGGCGATGGGAATTCTAACTGCGATATTTGTTGTAGCCGGAGGATACTTCGCGACAGCAGTCAATGATTTTATTCAGGGTTCAATTACAGTGATCGGCGTAGTATTGATAATCGCCGCGGCGCTTGCAAGCAAGGGCGGTTTAGCACAGGCCATCGGGGAACTCGCTCATATTGAAGGCGCGGCTGCGGACGGTCCCATGGGAGCGTCTCCCGGTGTCTTTACATCTTTTCTCGGCCCCAACCCAATCGCGCTTCTCGGTGTATTTATACTGACATCGCTCGGCACATGGGGACTGCCTCAGATGGTCGCGCGATTCTACTCAATCAAAAGCGAAAAGATGATCACCAAAGGCGCGATTGTTTCCACATTCTTCGCTATTTTTGTCGCGGGCGGCTGTTACTTTCTGGGCAGCTTTGGAAGAATATTCGCATCCCCTGCCGATGTAAAAGCAAAAGGTTTTGACTCTATCATTCCTGGTCTACTTGAAAGACTGTTTGCCAACAATGATTGGATGATGGGATTAATTATAGTTCTTGTGTTCGCAGCTTCAATCTCCACTCTTTCATCATTGGTTATGTCTTCGGCTTCAACTTTAACGCTGGATTTTTTAAGAGGCAATATAATTAAAAAAATGAGTGATAAGATGCAATTAATTATTATCCGCGCGCTGATAGTTGTGTTTATAATTATTTCATCTGTGATCGCAATCAGCGTGTACAGGGGCGGAATTACTTTTATCGCTCAATTGATGGGAGTTTCATGGGGCGCTCTCGCGGGCTCATTCCTCGCTCCGTTCCTTTACGGATTGTACTGGAAGAAAACAAGCAAAGCGGCTGTGTGGTGCAGTTTTATTTTCAGCACATCTGTTATGATACTTAATGTCTTATTCAGGAGTTCGTTCCCCGCTATTTTACAGTCGCCGATAAACGCCGGCGCTTTCTGCATGATCGCAGGACTGATCATAGTACCGACTGTCAGCGCGCTTACAAAAGCACCTGAGAAGGCAACGGTTGAACACTGCTTTGCGTGTTATGATGAGACTGTAACTGTCAAAGTCAAAAACGATCTTGGAGAGTAAACCGGGAGTTTTGCAGGCTCACTTGTTTCTCAGTTTTTTGGGCCGGGTGTTGCCGGTGTTATACTTATACTGTTTATCAAGACAGGCCTGACATATTGTATTTTTGGATTTTTTGCCGATAAAAGTCCCGCAGCGCGGGCAGCAATTTTTGGCTTTTCGTTCCGCATACCTGTCTCTCCGGACTTCCTGAATACTGTCAGAGACTTCTCTGTTATAATTTCTGTAATATTCCCGGCAGTCATCGCAGGTTATGAACTTGCTGCTTTTTTTGACCTTACACCCGCATCGTGGGCATAATCCGCTTTTCTTTCTCTTTGAGTATGTTTTTCTTCTTTCTATGAGATCTGCTGGCATATGTTCTCATCATAACATAAAAAAAATTGTTTTACAACCCTTATTTAATTAAATATAGAATATATAGCATATAATATACAAATAAGCGCTTGAATATCCTTTAAAGTCATATTACAATTATTTAAAATACTAACAGTATGAAAAAAATACAATAAAATCGAAAAGGTTATAGTATGATCGAAGTTGTAAAATCGAAAAACAATCTCTGTACGGGCTGTAACAGGTGCGTCCGGGAATGTCCGATGGAAGCGACCAATATAACTTATCAGGACGAAGACGGAAATATCAAGGTAAAAATAGATCAGGATAAGTGCATTGCCTGCGGACGGTGCATCTCGACATGTAAGCATGAAGCAAGGTATTTTACCGACGATTTAGATAAGTTTTTTGATGATTTATCGAAAGGCGTCAGCATATCGCTTATAGCCGCGCCCTCAATCAGAACAAATATCCCTGAGTATAAAAAATTGTTCACATATTTAAAGAAGCTCGGTGTTAAAAAAATATACGATGTTTCACTGGGCGCCGATATCTGCGTTTGGGCTCATATTAAGTATATAAAGAATAAAGAAGCTTCTAATGGTAAAGCGCCTCTGATTATAACTCAGCCGTGTCCTGCAATCGTCTCATATTGCGAAATATACCGTCATGATTTACTCCACATGTTATCACCGATACACAGCCCAATGGCATGTATCTCTGTTTATATGAAAAAATATCACGGTATAAGCGATCGGATCGCGGCGCTTTCGCCGTGCATTGCCAAGTCGAATGAATTTAAGAATACAGGACTTTCGCAGTACAATATAACATTTACAAAGATGATCGAATATTTAAAAAATAACAATATTACGCTTCCCGATAATGAAACACAATTTGACAACGATGAATGCGGTTTAGGTTCCATGTTTCCGATGCCAGGCGGGCTAAAGGAAAATATTGAGTATTTTCTGGGGAAAGAACTTCATATATCAAAGGCTGAAGGTTTCTCTGTGTATGATAAATTGAATCATTACGCGGAAACTCCGCAGGATTTACTGCCCGACATATTTGATGTTCTCAACTGCGCCGACGGCTGTAATATGGGTTCTGCATATTTGTCCGGCAGAAACATCTTTGAGATCGAAAAAACCATGAACAATAAAATAAAAAAGGGGACGGAAAAACATAAGAATGAACATTATCAATTTATTTATAAAACATTTGATAATACGCTTAACCTTCATGACTTTATCAGAGAATACCGAAATATTCCAGCAATCATTCCGCATATAACAGAGGAAGATATAAACCGTGCCTTTAAACTGTTAGGTAAAGATAATTACGAAAAACAAAACATTGACTGCGGTGCCTGCGGTTCTGTGACATGCCGCCGTATGGCAAGAAAAATAGCGCTTAACGTGAACATTCCCGTAAATTGTATCGTCAAATCAATGGAAGACGCAAGAACGGAACACAATGAGAATATTTACACTCACCAGCAGCTTATAGAAATGAAAAAGACACGCGAAGCGAATGAGTTTATCAGAATCATGCTCGATGTTAATCCGCACATAAATATTCTGTTTGATGACCATTTTAACTTAATTGATTGCAATCCGACAGCCGTAAATTTTATGGGATTTGCCTCAAAAGAAGAAATGCTGGCTAACTTTGTTAAAGACCTGACAAATGGCATTCCGGAATACCAGCCCGGCGGGCGTAAATCCGAAACTTTAAAAGATAAACTGTTAATCGCCGCGAAAGAAGGATCTGTCAGATTTGAAACAGATGTCTTTCTCAGAGACGGTATGCGCAGTCTTGATGTGGATTTTAAAAAAATTCCTTACGGGAACAGCTATGCCATTGTCGGTTTTGTTTATGATATGACCAGTATCCGCGAGCGGGAAATGGAATTGGTTTACGCGCAGGAAAAGAATGAACTGCAGCTTACAAAATTAAAGGCTGTTGTAAAAGCGACAAAAATAGGCCTTTGGGATTTTACAGTGATTAATAATGATCCTCTGAATCCAGGAAATTATTTCACATGGTCTGACGAGTTCAGGTACATGCTTGGCTATTCAAGTGTAGAAGATTTTCCAAACACATATGACAGTTGGAATGACCGTCTGCATCCTGATGAAAGAGAAGACGCGCACAATGCTATCTTTGCTCATTTGGGGGATAAAGCCGGCAATACCCCTTATGATATGGAATACCGCCTGCGCTGCAAGAGCGGCGAGTATTCGTATTTCCGCGCGTGCGGTGAAGCCATTCGCGATAAAAACGGCAATGTAATCCGCATAGCCGGAGCTGTGATGGATATAACCAAATTAAAAAAGGTTTTAATTACAACACAGAAACAGCGTAATGACGCCGAAGAGGCCAATAAGGCGAAAAGTATCTTCCTGAGTAACATGAGTCATGAAATCCGCACGCCATTAAACGCCATAATTGGAATGACGACAATCGGGAAATTATCAAATGAAATTGAGAAAAAAGACAACGCATTCGGCAAAATTGACGCGGCATCCAAGCATTTGCTGGGCGTAATCAACGATATTCTGGATATGTCTAAAATTGAAGCTAACAAACTGGAATTATCTCCTGTGAGCTTTGAATTTGAACAGATGCTGCAAAAGGTTGTTGATATAGTAAATCCGCGCATAGAAGAGAAGCATCTTAAGTTTCACATGAGTATTGATAAAGATATACCGGAAGTGCTTATAGGCGACGACCAGAGGCTTTCGCAGGTTCTTACCAACCTGCTGTCCAACGCCGCGAAATTTACGCCGGATGAAGGTTCAATTCATCTTGCCGCGCGATTGATTTCGGAGAAGAACGGCATGTGCCGCTTATTAATGAGTATCGCTGATACGGGGATAGGTATCGTCGAAGAACAAATAGAACATTTATTTGAATCTTTTGTACAGGCTGACGCGCGTATCGCGCGTAACTTCGGAGGTACGGGTCTTGGTCTTTCCATTTCAAAACGCATAGTAGAATTGATGGACGGAGAGATATGCGTAGATTCGGAACTGGGGAAAGGGTCAACATTTGTTTTTAATATTTTAATTAAACGCGGAGAAAAAATAGAAGAGAATCGCAATGAAGATGATAATAAGGATCACAGCAACCTGCATGATTTTTCAAACAAGACGATTCTGTTAGCCGAAGATGTCGAAATAAACCGCGAGATTGTTATAACACTGCTTGAACCTACGCGCCTTACAATTACAAGCGCCGAGAACGGGAAAGCGACGGTAAATTTATTCAAAGAAGCGCCTGAGAAATACGATTTAATTTTCATGGATATACAGATGCCCGAAATGGACGGATATGAAGCAACGCGAATTATACGTTCTCTTGATACTCCAAAAGCAAAATCCATTCCGATAATCGCCATGACAGCGAATGTTTTCCGCGAAGACGTGGAAAAATGCCTTCAGGCCGGCATGAACGGCCATATCAGCAAACCTATTGATTATAATGATATGCTTGCAATGCTAAAACACTATTTATAATTTATCTCGGGTTAACAATTGCTTTATATACATTGACTAATTCGCCGTCCTGTTTGACAATTTCCTGAATAGCAGCCCCTTTTATCGGATTCCGGCCAGGATCGAATCGGATGCTTCCTGTTGCATAGTATCCTCCAATTCCGGCAATTGCGTCTTTTACAGCTTCTGTATCAAAACTCCCGGCGGCTTTAATTCCGTCGGCAAGAAGCATTATGGTATCATAACCGAGAGCGGCAAACTGTGAAGCAGTCCGGTTATATTTTGCCAGGAATGCATCAACAAAAGCTTTGCCTTTTGTATCTGTAGTATCCGCCGTAAAACCCGAAGACCAGTAACTGTTAAGCAATTCATCTCCGCCTAAATCGACAACACCGTCCCATCCGTCACCGCCTACGAGAGCTGACATAACTCCTAAATTGCGGAGCTGTACCGCCTGAAGCTTTACATCTTTAAGGTAGTTGGGAAGGTATACTACATCGGGATATGAAGCTCTTATGCGGGTTATCTGCGCATTAAAATCTTCATCGCCTGTTTGATAAGCTTCATAGGCAACAATCCGCCCGCCAAGAGCAATAAATTGATCTCTGAACATACCGGCAAGACCGGTGTTATAATCCGCGCCTGAGTCATATAAAACAGCGGCGTTCCGGCTTTCCAGATAATCATAAGCGAATTCAGCGCCTACTACACCCTGAAAAGAATCGATAAAACATGTTCTGAAAACAAAATCGCCGGCGGCAGTTACGCTGATATTTGTGGCGGAAGGAGAAATCAGGATAACTTTATTATTCTGGGCAAGGGTGCTTATAGCCTGCGTCGGAGCGGAAGTACTTGAACCAATTAAAAATGAAATCTTGTCCTTTACGGTGAGCTTAGTAAAAACACTAACGGCTTTCTCGGCGTTTCCTTCATCATCCTCGGAAATCATTACCAATTGTTTCTCAAGAATACCGCCCGCTGCATTAATCTCTTCTATAGCAAGTAAAGCCCCGTCCCGTGATTCATTACCGTAAAACGCCATACTCCCCGAAAGCGGAAAAATCGCGCCGACACGAACAACATCATTATTACGTTTACATCCGATAAGTACCGTTGATACAACACAAAGTGTCATAAAAATCAGTAGCGCAATTTTTTTCATAATACCCCTCCATAAGGTGCCTCTTATAGTAGCAAATAATAAAAAGAAAGAAAAGATAGTAAATGAAAATTATTTCGACATGACAGTATTCACATCGGCTTCGCAGCTCCGCATTGCATGGATTGTTTTTTCGATCAAAAAATCCAATTCCCATCCAAGAAGCGCGGCGCCGTCTTCGATAGTTTTGCGTGAGCATCCTGCCGCAAAGGCCGGAGTTTTGAATTTCTTTTTAACTGATTTAAGTTCCATATCCATGACGCTTTTCGACGGCCTTATAATCGCGGCTGCCCAGATAAGACCGGTTAATTCATCCGAAGCGAAAAGAATTTTTTCCATTATGTGTTCGGGTTTTATATCCGCGCCTGTCAGTCCGTAACCATGACTGCATACAGCGCGGATCAATTCTTCGCTAACGCCTTCTGCACGTAATAATTCGGGCGCTTTAATGCAGTGCTGATCAGGGAATTGTTCAAAATCAATGTCATGCAAAAGCCCGGCAAGAGCCCAGAAATCTTTTTCATGGCTAAAACCCTGATCTTCGGCAAACCACTTCATCACTCCTTCCAAAGTTAAAGCGTGCTGCAAATGGAAAGGATCTTTATTATATTTCTGAAGAAGTTCCCAAGCCTTCTGCCGATCTATTCCCGCGTTCATATTATCACTCTATATAATTAATATTGCTTTCCGCCGGCCTGCGCGCGGAAGCGGCAGTTACAGCGTCAACATCATCGGCTTTATACCCGATAAGCATTATTATCTGCGCACTGTAATCATCAGGAATACCAAGAGCTGTTTTGTAATTATCATTAATATCCTGCACGCCTGTATAATACTGACGTGTGCCAAACCCCAGAGCCTGAGCCGCAAGATAAATATTTTGAGACGCAAGCGCGGTATCAAAAGCAATGTTTACGCCAACTCTTTCATTTGGTTTACCGGAAATGACGATGACTGCCGCTCCTTCGACATAATGCCGCGGCGCGGTCCGGCGCGCAATTTCATTATTTGTAATAACTGTAAAATGCCACGGCTGAGCGTTAGCCGCGCTGGGCGCTTTCTGTCCGCAGTAAAGTATTGTTTCCATAATGTCATACGGAACCTCTCCTTCTTTAAACGATCTTTCGGAGTAGCTTCCCATAATCGCGTTTATCAGATCGGAGGATATCTCCTGTTCCACCCCATTCTCCGCGGCGGGTTTTGATGAATCACATGTGATAAAACACACTGCCATAGTAATTGTTAAAAGAAATGCAGCTATTTGTTTTTTCATTATAAAATCTCCTTAATACACTTATTATTTCATAGAAACAGTGAATTATCAATAAATTATTATATTTCTTTTTTCTTCCACGCCTTGAATTCATTGTAAACAAATATTGCCGTAATGATTGACGCGCAGAAATCTGACAGCGGGAAAGCCCAATAAACGCCGAAAATCGGGCGTATTCCTGCTTTTTCAAACAAAACAGGCAGAAACAAAAGCGCCGGAATTAAAAAGAGAATCTGCCGCGAAAGACTAACAATAGTTGCCTGAACCGGTTTGCCGATTGCCTGAAAAAATTGTCCGCCCATCATCTGAATCGCGATAAAAGGAAACATGCTCGTACAAATCCGCATTGTTATTATTCCCAGCTCCCTAAGGCTTCCTTTATCATCACTGAAAAGCGAGAACATAAAACCGGAAGCGAACTGCGAAATTAGAAAACCGAGCGTAAGAAAACAAGTACACGCAATCATCGCGAGTTTAAAACATTTCTTAACACGATCAAATTGTTTCGCTCCGTAGTTATAACCGATAATCGGCTGCGCGCCCTGCCCTATTCCCATAAGAGGCATCATGATAATTGTAAACACTGTAAATAAAATAGCCATAGCGGTAAGAGCGTCATCTCCGCCGTATTTTATAATTGTCGCGTTCTGTAAAATTCCGACAAGACTCATCGCGAACTGCATTATAAAAGGAGCAAATCCGATTGCAAGTATTTTTCCTGTTAACCTTGCTCCAAGTTTCATGTTTATAAAGCGGAATCGCAGACGTGTCCATTTTGAATTAAAATAGCCCAATACAAGCACAAGCGATACAAACTGGGAAATGACAGTTACCCACGCGGCGCCCGCAACGCCCAGGTCAAGAACAAAAATGAAAATAGGATCAAGAATTATATTTAATACCGCTCCCGCAAGCTGAACAAACATCGAAGTTTTCGGATGTCCGTCAGATCGTATAAAGTGAGTAAGGCCGGGGCTCATCGCGCTGAAAATGCCGCCGTAAAGCGTTATGCGCAAATAGGTTTCGGCGTATTCGTAAACTTTGCCGTCCGCCTTCATAATATTGCGGAGGATAGGTTCCATAAAAGTTAAAACGACAATGATCATAACAGCGGGAATTATGAAAAGCAGAAAAAACGCGTGTCCCATTATTTTTTCAAGTTCATCATGCCGCCTTTCTCCCATTCGTATAGCGAAAAGCGAATTCGCTCCTATGCCGACAAGCATGGAGAAAGCCATAATAATCATCATTAGCGGCATAACAAGACCTATGCCGGCGATTGCTAGAGGATCAACGCCATGTCCTAAATAAATGCGATCTACGATGTTATAAAGCGCGTTTACCAGCATTCCGATTATCGCCGGAATTGAAAAACTGAGTAATAAGCGGCCTATTGGTTCTTTTCCGATACGGTCTGTGGCCAAAGCAGGCGAATCTTGTTTGTTTTCAATCAAGGCGGAGTCCATGCTCTATTATAACAAAAAATACCAATCCAGAAAATAACCTTTCGCCTGACCAATCACGAATAGTCAGTCGGAAGCGGAGGTTCAGCCGCTATTCCCGCACCATAGCCGGCTGCCGTATTAAGGATAAACGTAAAACAACTTTTTTTGAAAATTAAATACTTACTTGACAAGTATTAAGTGATATTATAATATTTTCTAACAATATGAATAATTACAATATTATCGTAGAAGCGCCTGTGAAATCTTCTGTTAATCAAAGAGAGGTAAGCTATTGATCCAATACCACGACAGCGGCAAAAGAACAGATGAAAAACTAGTTTTCTATATAAGGTAAATAAGGTATTTAGCAGGATAGATATGTTATTCAGTTCGCTTGTATTTTTGTTATTATATTTACCATTATGTTTGATTATATATCACGCTTTACCAAAGAAAAAACTCGGATACCGTAATGCGTTTTTACTTGTTGTCAGTTTAATTTTTTACGCATGGGGCGGAACATGGTACTTATTATTAATACTGTCTGTAATTACAGTCAATTATCTTGGAGCGTTGTGGATTTCTAAATACTGTAAACTCCGTTTACGTAAAAAACTAAAACGCAAGAATGAAATAAAAAGAAAGAAAAAGAAATACGTACTTATTTTTATTTTGCTAATAAATTTGTGCATATTATTTTATTTTAAATATTTTAATTTCTTTATCGACATTATCGGGAAGATAACATCGCGCAGCATTAATGTTTTTGAAGTTCTTTTACCGATAGGCATTTCATTCTATTTGTTTCAGGCAATATCTTATTTAATAGACGTTTACAGCGAAAAAGTTAATGTACAAAAAAACTTTTTCAAGCTGTCTTTATATATATCTTTGTTCCCCGCGTTGATTGCAGGTCCGATTATAAAATACGCCGATTTAGAACAGCAAATAAACAACCGCGTTCATTCCTCTTATGATTTTTATAATGGAGTAAAGAGATTTATTTACGGACTGGCAAAAAAAGTTTTAATCGCGAACAATCTGGGGGAAGCAGCTGACAGCATTTTTCTAAACCACCCGTCAACACTTGGCATGAGCGCCGCATGGATTGGAGTTATTTTTTACGCATTGCAGATATATTACGATTTCAGCGGTTATTCGTGCATGGCAATAGGCTTGTCAAAAATGTTCGGATTCAATATAAAAGAAAACTTTAACCATCCATATATATCTTTATCTATTACAGAATTTTGGAAACGGTGGCATATTTCTTTAACAAGCTGGTTTCGTGAATATGTTTATTATCCTTTGGGCGGCAATCGTAAAGGAACATTCAAGACATATCTAAATATTATTATCATCTTTCTTGTGTCCGGCCTTTGGCATGGAGCTAATTATACTTTTGTTGTTTGGGGAGCTTTTTTCGCGTTTTTTATTGTTATTGAAAGAATGATTTTAGGGTATTCGGCGCGGCAAAAGCAGCAGACTATAAAAAAAATGAATATCTTAAAGTGGATTTATACAATGATAATTGTTCTTATAGCATGGGTATTTTTCCGTTCTCCAAATATAAAATATGCATTACAATATATTATGGCAATGTTTGGGGTTTATGGCCGTAGCGGACAGACACCGGCTTCTTATTTAACAATGAACGCTATTTTGATTTTGCCATTCGCGGTATTATTTTGCGGTTTTATTCAAAGCTGGACAACAAAACTTTTTTCGTTAAAATCATTTGAAAAAATTAAAAATAATAAATACGCGAATTCTTTATTATTTTTCGCGGAAGCAATATGTTTGTTATTGTTATTTGGACTTGTGTTGTTAATGCTTGCAAACAAAACTTATAATCCTTTTATATACTTTCAATTTTAAGGAGGAATGATTGAAAGGTTCTTTAAAAGCCCGCTGGTTTAACTGCGGAATACGGCGGAAGATTAAATGGTATTTCAAAAGCCGTTATCGAATCTTATCTCAAATTTTTGTTGTTATCCTTGTAATACCAACTGTCACACATCCTGTATTGAAAAATATTTTATCAACCGAAAGAGAGGGATTGAATGAAAACAGAAACTTGAGCAAATTTGAATTCTCATTCCAAAATTTCGGCGCAAACTTTGAAAATTTTTATCAAGACAATTTTCCGTTTCGCAACAGCTTAATACCCTTGTATAATAAATACTATAATAAAATCAATAGTAAATATTTTGCTGAAAACACTGAATATAATATCGAATTGGATATTGATGAATCTATAAAAAACGAATTAATTATTCTTGAAGAGCATGTAAAAAACGAATTGGCTGTTGCTGATAAATCTGTAAAAAACGAATTAGTTATTGCTGAAGAACCTGTAAAAAATGATTTGAAGATAGAAGAAATCGGCGTATATAAAAAAATTGCGGACATGCTTGTTAACGCAGATAACTATTTTAAATCACTAAATAAAAAAATAATATTCCAGGTTTGCCCCAAAAAGGATAAAATAACCAAACCGGTGACCGGCAGAAGCGAATTGGAGTTGCTTTCCTTATATATTGAGCAAAATTCAAACGTTAGTTTTTCATATCCAATAAATAAATATCTTGAAATTGAGCCGCATTATAAATCTTATGATATGTATAATAGTCATCATAATTTTTTAGGCGCGTATGTTTCATGGCAGGATATTCAAAAAAAAGCAGAAATAGAAACAATAGATATTGGCGACATAGACATAACCGCATTTGAGATTGATGTACGGAAGATAATTACAACGCCATACAATATAAACTGCTGTTATCCTTATAATCAGGATTTACCGGCTGTGCGAAAAACTGAGTATATTAAATCAATTAATTATAATGTTGCATATAAACCGGATATTAGAATTGAAACATTGCATAATTCCGGCTGTTATCAATTAGAGTTTAAAAGCAGCAATATTAACGGCCAAACCATATTCATTACAGGCGACAGTTTTCTCGAAACGCAATTACAATACGCAATCAAAGATTTTGAGTTTTCCAATATATCGCATTTGTACAATTATGACGCAGGCAGTAAAAGCCAAGCGTATCGCAGCCGTATTAAAAATTATATAGAAAGAGCCGATGTTATTGTGGTTGTTATCGGTGAAAATAATTTATTAAAAGATGATCTTGAGCATAACCCGGGGTTGGAATACCGAATAGCTTTAATTCTTGAACTTGCCGGAGAAATTTACAGATAAGAGAATAGTCAAAGATAATAGTAATAATGGTAATATTTAACAATTTTTGAACATTATTTTGGGCATCGAAAGAATACCCTGTTATTACTGGCTGCTGTGTTTGCTGAAGCTAATTGACCTAAAGTCGCTCAATCAATACCTAATGAGGTAGGCGCAATCGCTCATACCTGATGGGAAACGCCCAACGACGATTTCCTTTGTCCAGAATTATGCTTGGCTGTCTTCTGGATTGCCGGAAGTTGATCCCTGTCTTGCTTTCTTGTGAAAATTGATTTCCGTGGTGGCAAGTGGGGTATGCCATATGTGTAGGCGAGAACGGGGTGTTGGAGGTTTTGGGTACGCCAATCACAACTCATGCGGCGGTAGCGGCAACAGTTTTTCGGTTCTTTACCTACGCTATATCCGGTGTACCGTTATCCACAAGTACACCGGAGAATTCGGGTGGCTGCCATCATTGCGTCGCCTGGAATGAGCCGCCCGAACCTTCGGTTCGAACTCAGGGGCGGACAACACGGAAGCCGACATTGTCGACCCTTCTGTAGGGGTCGCTGCTGATCCGAAACGCAGAACGCAGGTACCGCGCAAAGTTGTTCCAACTGCCGTCGCGTCTCACGCGGTAGCTACCGGAAGCCGCTCCCCTCGGATCGGTCTGCGCTCCGCTCACATCACTTCCATACCAGTCCCAACACCATTCCCGTACGTTTCCGTGCATGTCATGTAAACCCCATGCGTTAGGCGGTTTTAATCCTACTTCATGTGTTCTGCTATTACTGTTATCAGAATACCATCCTGTGTTATCGCTTATTGTGTCTCCTGTGTTATACGCTGTCGTTGTTCCTGCTCTACATGCATATTCCCATTCCGCTTCTGTCGGTAAACGGTATCCGTTAGCGTTCCAATCCGCTGTCACTGCGTCCCATGCCGCATTTTGGCTTGTCGGTACCTCTCCCCAGTCATCAGGATTCGTGTTGCCGCTTATCTGATACGCCGGTGTTAGCCCTTCTATTGTACTCAGCCTGTTACAAAACACTATCGCATCATACCAGCTTACTCTTTCCACAGGCCGTCTGTCTTGTATTTCTTCTGTTGCGGGGTTACTTGAAAAAGAACTTGGATTTACTCCCATTATCGCTTTGTATTGTTCCTGCGTTATCTCATACTTGCCCATGAAAAAACCTTTGCTTATAGTTACCTGATGTTGGGTTTCATCACTATCACGATTTGCCTCGCTTTTCGGGCTACCCATTCTGAATGTGCCTGCGAAAATATATTCCATAATAATACCGGTTGATGAAGTGGTAAGTTCTTTTATCCATGTAGTAGTCCCATTCGCTCGTGAATATACCCCTATACCCCCGTCACCGGCATAGTATTTACTTCTTAAATCACCGGGAAACGGGCTTGCGGAAGAAAATCCGTTTTCGGTAATGTTACCTTTAAAGAGTACTATGGTCAGGTTTGTACAACCTGTAAACGCGTTATCACCGATATTCGTTACTCCTGCCGGTAATCCTATGCCCATTAAAGCGCTGTTATTTAAAAAAGCATGATCGCCTATCCTTGTTACCCCGTCAGGTATGGTTATGGTCTTCAAATTCTTATAAGAAGAAAAACCTGAATCAGCGATTTCGATCACAGGCAGGTTTTTATGTGTCGCGGGAATTACCACGTAAGCAGCGGTAAAAGTTCCTTTGGAAACAGAATACGCAGTCTTGTTGTTTATCAATTTAAAAGCTAAAGCCGGTTCCGGTTTTGGCTCTGACTCATCACAAGATAAAAAAGATAAACAGACGATTACCGCAAGGATGATTACTCCCTGCACCTTAAAAAGATCTTTCATTAATACGCTCCTTTTTGAGAAAATATTTATTTTTGTGGTTTTTACTACTG
>Ga0209755_10002498_pt1 | contig 25190 bp, 21 predicted proteins | sample TergutCo191P1_FD_187301 | JGI IMG/M metagenome (GOLD analysis project Ga0209755, IMG submission 187301) | Cornitermes sp. P1 segment gut microbial communities from Petit-Saut dam, French Guiana - Co191P1 (SPAdes) (version 2) | ecosystem: Host-associated > Arthropoda: Insects > Digestive system...
CCGCCATCGCCGGAGCACGAAGTTGTGAATGCCAAGGCAAGCACTATGCTTGCCGCCACGAAAATAGATTTTGACCTATTCATTGCTGTTTCTCCAATGTAAACTGTATACGGAAAACGAACGTTTTCTGTATACAACTTTTTTTGAAAAAAGCCTGCCAAGAAATGCTATAGCAAAAAAACGGGAACGGCTAAATTTGCGCATTTTCGCCGAAAGATAAGAAAAGCTGAATAAAAAATAAATTTTTCTGAAAAGTTTTTGTATATTGAATGCTGTATACAGAAAACGTTCGTTTTTTATAGACAATGGCGCATTTTGCAGGCAGACATGCTGGTGTTGTGCAATGGTATTGTAGAGACGCAATGCATTGCGTCTCTACGGTGATATTTGCACAGACTATAAAAAATTATATCGCCCTATGTATTTCAATTCCTTCTACATAAATTGCGCTTTGCGGCCTTGACGGGCAAAGATGTTCACAAGCACCGCAACCTATGCAGCGTTCCGTGTCTATCATAGGAATTTTCGGCGAGGTTTGGTCGTTTGCGTTTTGTGATATCATTGTTATGGCAGCAGTTGGACATTTGCGAGAGCAAAGGTCGCAAACAACTTTATCTGCATTTACAATGCAGAGATTAGGATTCCAAATTGCATAGCCTATTTGCGTTGAAGACTTTTCTGCTCTTGTTACGGGTTTTATAGCTCCAGTTGGGCAAACTTCCGAGCATTTCACACATTCGGGGCGGCAGTAGCCACGCTCAAAAGACATAACAGGTTTTGTTTTAACCGGACTTAACACCTGGTTTGGGCAAACAGAAGCGCATAGCTGGCACCCTGTGCATTTATCGTGGAAATTTTTGAAACTGCCTGCTCCTGCCGGAACCAAAGGCTTTGTGCGATTCGGAGATTTTTTATTTACCAGTTCGGCCAAGCCGCCATCTGCCGGGCGGTGTGCTTGCAGGTCAAGAGCGCTGGAGAGCAAAATGAGAGCAGAGCCGGATAGCATATTGCGTTTGCTTAAGCCTTTTTCGCTTAAACTTTCTGCTTGCAGCTCCGGTTCTTTTTCGTTAGATAGTTTTGTTTTTAATGGGCGGCTGTATGTAATAGCATTTTTTCGGCAAACAGAAAGGCAATTAAAGCAAGATACGCAGCGAGAAGAATCTATTTTTCCTGTAACTATATCTATGCAGGAAGCTTTGCAGTTTTTAACGCACAAAGCACAGAGTCCGCATTTGGAGTTATCGAGGCGAGGTTTTATAAAAGCATATTTTGTGAGCAATCCGAGGAATGTTCCAACAGGGCAAATAGTGTTGCAATATCCACGACCGCTCTTATACGCAAAAACAATTATTGCCGCAAGCGTTAAAATAGCAATGGCAAGCACAAACGAACCTTTTAACAATATATCCGTAGAATAAAACGCATAGCTATCAATGCGCTCCGCAAAGCCTGCGAGCAAATTATTTCCGAATTTGTAAAAAGGGCCTAAAATAAGAGAGGCTATTCTTCCGAATGCGCTGTAAGGGTCGAGAAACATAACAATGCCCCTACCGCTAAGGCCAAGCACAATAGGCAATATAAAGAGCACCAACAGAGAATAACGCACGGCAATAATGGCTTTGCTTTGTTTTTTGTATTCAAACTGTTCTTTTTTCCGTATTTTCTTTTTTATGGCATATACAATGTCTTGAAAAATTCCTAGAGGGCAAATAGTGGAGCAATAAATTCGCCCGAAAACCAAGGTTAAAAATATTGTGCACAAAACCGCAATCGAGAAAGAAGCAAGGAGTGCCGGAACAAGCTGAATTTTAGCGCACCATCCTAAATATGCGTGCACAGAGCCTGTAAAATCGAGAAAAAGCAGAGTTAAAGCCATAAAGAAGGCTGTGGCAAAGGCAATTCTGATTTTTCTGAGCATATTGTTGATAAGGTAGAAAAAAAATGCTTTCATTTCCACCACGCTTCGGTTTTTGGCTCTTCACCAATAGACAAAGTTTGCCCAACACGGGGTGTTAACAGATTCACGCCTTTTGCTTTGGCTTCTTTGCTGATTCTTTCCGCAGGTTCCTGCCAGGAATGAGAAGATAAGGAAAAACTGCCCCAATGCATAGGCAACAGATATTTGCCTTTTAATTCCAAATGAGCTTTCACTCCATCTTCGGGAATTATGTGACTGCTGGGCCAGTGAATGCTGTATTGCCCGTTTTCCATAATTACCAAATCAAAGGGGCCGTAGTGATGGCCTATCTGTTTGAAATGCACATCATAGCTTGTGTCGCCGCTATAATATACTTTGTAATTAGAGCTTATAAAAACCCAGGAGGCCCATAAAGTTTTGTTCCAGTCAAAAGGGCTTCGACCGGAGAAATGGTAAGCCGGAGTGCAGGCAAATTTCAGCGTAGAGCCGGAAAGGCCTTTAACCACGCCGCCTTGCCACCATTCGTATTCACGAATTTTTGCGGAGTCTATACCCCAGCCTCGCAAAATTTCGCCAACTCCCGGCGGAGTGAAAAAAAATCCGACTTTTGGCACAAGCTCGTTTATAGTTTGCCTGTTTAAATGGTCGTAGTGGCTGTGAGAAATGAAAACCACATCGATAAAAGGCAGCATTTCTGCGTTGACAGGAGATTCTTTTTGAAAGCGCTTTACGCTGAATAAGATAACGGGAGATACATTGTTGCTGAAAACGGGATCCAGCAAAATGCGCACTCCGTCTATTTGCATCAGAAAACTGGAATGTCCGAGCCAAGTGACATACAAGCCGCTTTTGTTTTCCGGAAATGCTTTTGAAATAATTACGGAATCTGCTTTCAGAAATTCCTTTGGTTTTGTTTCTGCTTTATTTTTTAACCCGGAAGTGAAAGCGTTCCAAGCATTTACTTTTATTTCCGGAGTGCGATTTGCGTATTTCCCGTTTTTAAAAACAGGCTGTATGCGCCCGGTATCTGAAGTTTGTTGCATAATATCATCCTCAGCCAATATGTGCTGGCAAAAAATTAACAGAATGGTTACAATTAATCGCACTCTAACACCGCCACTGCTTGTGCGGCAATCCCTTCTTCTCTTCCGGTGAATCCGAGTTTTTCAGTTGTTGTTGCCTTAATGCCTATTTTTTCTTCTTCTATTTCAAGCGTTTTGGAAAGAACCGCCTGCATTGCAGATTTATGAGGATTTATTTTTGGTTTTTCTGCCATAACAACGCTATCTATGTTTCCTATTTTAAAACCTTTTTTTGAAATTTCCTCTTTAACCTGTTTTAAAAGTATTTGACTGTCTATATTTTTAAATTTCTGGTCGGTATCCGGAAAATATGTTCCAATGTCGCCCAGGCCGGCTGCGCCAAGCAGCGCATCGCATATAGCGTGGGTTAACACATCGGCATCACTATGCCCCAAAAGTCCTTTTGAGTGCGGAATATCTATTCCGCCAATTATACACTTCCTGCCTTCAACCAAACGGTGAACATCAAATCCAATGCCTATTCTATGCTTCATTTTCGGAATATAGAAAACTATTCCGCTCTACTTTTCCAAAACCATATAAAACTGGCTGCCGGCACGGCGAACAAGCATTAACACCGTTTTGGAATTCTCTCCGAAAACCGCATTGAATTCTTTCAAGCTTATCATAGGCTTATGATTTGCAACGAGAATTACATCACCGTTTTTTATGCCTGCTTTTTCTGCAGGTGATTTTTCCGCAACATCAGTTACAAGAACGCCTCCGGAAGATTCCGCAAGCCCGGCTTCTTTCTTTTGAGCCTTTGTAAGTTCTGCAACTTGAATTCCCCAGTCGTTTTTCCCTGCTTTTTGCTCTTTTGAACCGGGTTCTGCGCCTGCAAGATTGTTCTCGTCTCTCAAAGCTATGTTTACTTTCAGCTTCAAGGTTTTTCCTTCTCTGAGAATTTCAAAATCGGCATTTCCGCCAGGGCGAAGCGAAGCAACGGTATTTCTCAAATCGTTTGCGTCTTCTATTTGCTTTCCGTTTATGGAGCGAACTATATCTCCGGTTTTTATTCCTCCTTTTTCTGCAGGAGAATTTTCAAAAACCTCGTTTATGAGCGCACCTTTTGCCGGGTTTAAATTCAAGGCTTTTGCAATGCTCGGATTTAAATCTTGAATGCTAACTCCAAGCCAGCCACGATTAACTTTGCCGTCTTTTAGCAAATCGCTCATTATGTTGCTCGCCCAGTTTACCGGAATCGCAAAACCTATGCCCTGAAAACCACCGCTTCTGCTCAAAATGGCCGTGTTAACGCCTATAAGCTCACCGGACAAGTTGAACAAGCCTCCTCCGGAATTTCCCGGATTTATTGCAGCATCGGTTTGTATGAAATTCTCATAGCTGGCTATACCTCGGTTATGAACGCCCTTTGCGGACACTATTCCTTTTGTAACCGTTTGCGAAAGACCGTGCGGGTTTCCAATGGCTATAACCCATTCGCCAACTCGCAAAGCATCGGAATTTCCAAGGCTTGCAACAGGCAGGTCTTTTATTTCGCCTTCAATTTGAATAACGGCAATGTCTGTTTGCTCATCTGTTCCGACAACTTTTGCTTTGAATTCCCTTTTATCAAACAGCGTAACTGTTATTTCGTCCACACCGGAAACCACATGATTATTGGTTAGAATTTGCCCGGTTGAACTTACTATAACGCCGGAACCCAAACCCTGCTGCTTTCTCTCTCTTGGCTTTTTCTGTTGCTTTGGCACTCCGAAATTAAAGAACTGGTCAAAGAAATCATCTCCGAAAAAACCGCCGAAATCATTCATCTTAACCGTAGCTTCGGTTTTAATGCTAACAACGGTGGGTATTAGCCTTTCGGCAAGATCTGCCAGTTCGTAACGAAACACCTCTAGCTGCGGAGTTGCGGCACGATACGTTTGCGGAGCCTGCGCCGCAGGTTCCGTTTTTGCTGCAGGGACACCGCTTGAAGAACTTGGGGTTGCGCTGCCCGGAGAACACGCCAATAAAATAGCCCCTGCTATGGCCACATAAATTGGAAACATATTCATCATCCCATCTCTACCTCAACTTTATGGCGCTTGCCGGGCAAAAGCGGCAACACGTTGCCGGATATTGATTGTCCGTTGATTTTAACGGATTTCACGCCCTTGCTAACACCTTTTGGATTCTTTACGGAAATTTCATAAACTGCGCCACGGAATTTGCGGATTATGCCGAATTCTTTCCACGCTTTAGGAACGCAAGGATCAATAACCAAGCCTTTGAATGAGGTTCTGACTCCCAAAATATATTGAGTTGCAGCCTGATATGTCCAGGAACTTGTGCCGCTTAACCAAGCGTTTCTTGCCAAACCGAACTGCTTGTGCTCGTTGCCCAGAATGTTCTGCGGATAACAGTATGGCTCGGATTCAAACTCCTCTATTTTGCCGTTGTTCTTTGCAGCCGGATTGATTTGGTTGTAATACTGGAATGCACGATCGCCGTTGCCAACTATGGTTTCAGCTATCATAATCCAAGGGTTTGCGTGCAGGAATATGCCGCCGTTTTCCTTTGCTCCGGGAGGATATGTTGAAACTCCTCCAACGTGCGGGTCAAAGCCATTGTAGCCCGGCCAGGAAAGCTTTATTCCGTTTTCGGTATTTAGATATTTGTTAACGCTATCCAAAGCGATTTTTGCACGATCATTGGCAGCAATGCCGCTGATTATAGGCCAGCTCTGGCCAAGTGAATCTATTTTGTTGTACTTGTTTTTCGATGAACCGAGCGCATTGCCGTTTTGGTCGAACCAGCGCACAAACCATTTGCCGTCCCATGCTGTGTTATTAACCTTGTCTTTGATTTCTCCATACCAAGTTTTGTATTGCGCCTGAAGTTTTTTATCATTAATGGCTTCGCATATATCAATCATTTCAAGCAATGCTTTTGCAAACAAACTTGCGTTGAAAAGAGATTCCGAACCTGTTGGCAAGTTAACAGTATCGTTCCAGTCGGCAAAACCGAGATGTGGAATGCCGTGCTTGCCGCGATCTTTCCAGGTGAATGCGAGGCTGCGCTTTAAGTGCTCCAACACCGAGCCTTTTTCTCTGTCTTTCAATTCTTTCTTTTTGTTATAGAAAGGAATTTGTTTTTCAAGGAATTTAATATTGCCTGTTTCCTTTAAGTAAGAAGCAACGGTTAGAACAATCCATAAATGATCGTCACCGTAGTATTTCGGACGATCTTCCTTTTCACGGGAATCGCCTTCGTTTGCTTCCATTGTGCTTGGGAAATACTGATGCATGGCATTGCCGCCTTCCAGCTGAACGGAGAGCAGGTTTTCTGCTAAAATGCGTGCCTCTTCGGGCATGTGGCTCATAACGCCAAGCAAATCCTGGCTTGAATCACGGTAGCCTATTCCACGGTCGCTTCCAAAACCGAGCTGGTAAAGCGAAAGGTAACGGCTCCAGTTCTTTGTGGTGTGGCATTGGCGTGGGTTGTGAACATTCACCATTGAGTTAAAGCTTGCATCCGGAGTTTTAACCTGCAGAGCACCTAAGTAGGAATTCCAGAAAGCAGATAAATTTGCGAAGGCTTTATCGACATTTTTGAGGTCGCGATATTTTTTTATTGAAGGCATTGCAGCGCTTATGCTTTTTTCCTGCCCAATTTGCGTGGCTACACGCCCTGTTTTTTTAGGAGCAAGTTTGAAGTTGAACATTTGCGCAGCAATGTTATCGCCTCTAAGTGCCGTGCTGTTGGAGAGCTTGCCTCTTATAATGGTAGAGGGGCTAATCCAACCCATCAATTCGTTGCAACCCAAAAACTCTCTGCGATCGCCATCGAAGCTTGTGGGTGCCATGCTTGCCGTGAAATAATTCACCGCATATTTCTTTTTCATAAAAGCATATTGTTCCAGAACAACGTGGCCGCTTTTTTCCTTGTGAGCCTCAACGGTCATTGTTTGAGGAACCCAGTCTGCATTAGTGAGCTGCTTTAAAGCATCGAAGTGACTGAATTCATAAACCGGAACCACATCTATTTCCATAGACTTTCCGGATATGTTTTGAACGCTTATGTCTTGGATTAGAACAGAACTTTTTGCAGGGACAAAAACAGTAACGGTAACCTTAAGGCCGTGGCCCTCGGCTATCCACTTTGTGTAGGAAAGCCCAACGTGACATTCCCATTTATCCCAGAGCGTACAGGTTGGGATAACAAACGGGGAAATCACTCTGCAAACGTCTTGTTCTTTTATGCGAATGTAAATTGTGCTTCCTTTGAAATCGCTAGCCGGCATTTGGCTTATGTATTTTGTTATGCGATTAAGCGCAGGGTCACCTTTGCAAAGCACCGTGCCGCCCGTGGTGTCTATAATGCCGCCAAAACCGAGCGTTCCTACATAATTGCACCATTTTATAGGTGTGTGCGGGTAACACAATACGTATTCCTTGTTGGCATCGTCAAAATAACCATAGCCAAAACCTTCATCAGCTTGGTGCGTTGCTACTTTCTTTTTTGCAGCCATATATTATTCTCCTTAAAGAAAAAAAAAGCGGGAGACGGGATTCGAACCCGCGACAGTTAGCTTGGGAAGCTAGGACTCTACCAGCTGAGCTACTCCCGCTGGTAGCGTAGAATATAGTAATTTTTCTACATTTTCATGCAAATTTTCAAATAAAAGTCACGCAATAACACCCAGCATTTCCCTAACAGACAACTTTGTTCGTGGATCCACAAAATCGGGCGCAATGTCGCAAAGCGGCTTAAGGACAAATTCTCTCTCTGCAATCAATGGGTGCGGAATGGTTAAAGTTTCGCTCTCCAAAGTCTCGTTTCCGCAATAAAGCAAATCCAAGTCTATTTCTCTCTCTTTCCATTTTTCTCGCTTTTGCCGCCCAAGTTTTTGTTCAATGCTTTTGCAAAGAGCTAAAAGTTCATGCGGAGTTTTCTTTGAATTAAAGCCAACAACCTGATTGAGGAATTTTGCCTGGTTCGGCTCACCCCAAGGCTCTGTTTCGTAAACTTTGCTCTCCTGCCAATTCAATGGTTCTTCGGATTTTAACAAACGCCTGGCCTCTGCAAGTCTCTTTTCCCTCGGCTCAATATTTGTGCCTAATGACATAAAAACCATGATATTTGCCTATCGCTTTCGTTGATTATTTTTATTCTTATGCTGTGCGTTATGTTTAACGGAAAATCACCGGCCATTTGAGACCACTCTATTAGAGTTATTCCTTTTGAAAATGTGAAATCTTCAATGCCTATATCGTATAAATCGTCTGTGGTTTTTAAGCGATAGAGGTCCAGGTGGTAAATAGGCGGGTTGTGCGGATATTCGTGGACTATTGCGTAGCTTGGTGAATTTACCGAGCCTTCAAAGCCAAGCCCTTTGCAAATTGCTTTGCAAATTGCGGTTTTTCCTGCGCCTAAATCGCCTTCCAAAGCGATTACATCACCGGGAACCAAGCCTTTTGCAAAATGCGAAGCCCAAATTTCAGTTTGGGCTTCGCTATTGGAGCAAAGCCAACCTTCAGTTGGGCCGGAGAAAGACATTGAAAATTCCAATCAGAATGTTTCTACAAGAGTAACGCTGTGCTTTTTAAGCTTGTCTAAAGCCGCACTTGCCTCTTCTACTTTGAAAAACATTATTGCCTCTTCGTGTTTGCGAGGAATAAAGGAATAAAAATATTCAATGTCAATGCTCTCCTCTTCAAACACGGCAAGAAGGTTTGCAAGGCCACCCGGCTCATTTTGCACAACAACGCCAATGAGATCTGTCAAATTCACTGTAAAGCCTGCGGCTTTCAGCACATTGATAGCTTTGTCGTTATCACGAGTGATTATTCTCAAAATACCAAAGTCGCTTGTATCTCCAACCGACACTGCGCAAATATCAACTCCGGCTTCGCCTAGCGTTTTTATGGGCTTGTAAGCCTGGCCCTTTTTTGCTTCTATCAACACAGAAATTTGCTTTACCATGTTAAATCCTCCTCTTGTCAATTACTCTAACTGCTTTGCCAATGCTGCGCTCTAATGTGCCTCGGCTTACAAAATGTATTTTCACGCTTATGCTTATTGCGCTTGCCACATTTTTTTCAAGCTGGGTTTTAAGGTTTTGAAGAGTCTTCACTTCATCGCTGAACAACTCATCTTCTATTTCAACCTGTATCTCAATCTTATCAAGGTTATTTATGCGATCAACAATAATCTGGTAATGCGGCTCTATGCCTTTTACCGTGAACAATGCGCTTTCAATTTGCGATGGGAACACATTCACTCCGCCAATAATAAGCATATCATCGCTTCGCCCAATCACTTTTGACATACGCACGTGCGTGCGCCCGCATTTGCATGGTTCGTCTGTGAGCGAACAAAGGTCTCTGGTGCGGTAGCGAAGGAGCGGCATTCCGGTTTTGCTTATCGTTGTGAATACAAGTTCGCCTTGCTGGCCATACTTTAAGGGTTCAAGTGTTTCACTGTCAATTATTTCCGGCAAAAAGTGGTCTTCCCAAATATGCGAGCCGTTTTGGTGTTCACATTCAACCGAAACGCCAGGCCCTATTATTTCACTCAGGCCATAGATGTTATAGGCTTTGAGGCCGAGTTTATTTTCAATCTGCACACGCATTTCTTCGGACCAAGGCTCTGCGCCAAAAACACCCTGCTTTAAATTTAAATCGGAAATGCTGTAGCCTTCGTTTTTCATTTCGTCTGCTAAATAAAGTGCATACGATGGCGTGCAGCACAGCGTGGTAACTTTCATGTCTTTGAACATTTGCAATTGCCGTTTTGAATTTCCGCTTGATGCAGGTATAGTGAGTGCGCCAAGGCGTTCGCTGCCGTAATGCGCGCCAAGCCCGCCGGTGAAGAGTCCATAGCCGTAAGCAACATTTACAATGCTTTCGCTTGAACAGCCACAGGCCGCAAGAGAACGAGCCATAACGATTGACCATACGTCAATATCGTTTTGAGTATAGCCTGCCACAGTGAGCTTGCCGGTTGTGCCGCTCGACGCATGAACTCGAACTATTTCGTTCATCGGTGCGCTGAACATGCCGTAAGGATAGTTATCTCGCAAGTCTTGCTTTGTGGTAAATGGAAGTTTTTTCAAGTCGCCCAAGCACTTTACATCCGATGGTTTAATGTTTGCTTCATCCATTTTTTTGCGGTAAAAGTGGCATTTTTCGTAAACATGCTTTACAAGTGATTGAAGGCGCTTTAGTTGCAATTCTTCAAGGCCTGCTCTAGGCATTGTTTCCAATTCCTTCTCATAATAATTGCTCATGGCTGGTTTCCTTTTGTTGCATAGCCTTGTTCAAAGGCTTTAAGGTTAATTTCTATGGTTGGCTCCGCTACGCTTTTTTTAATAGCGTTCACAAAAGTGTCTTTGTCAAAATTCAATTTGGCTGCGCAAAAACCGAGCACTGCAATATTGACTGTGCGAATATTATTCAGTTTGTTTGCAATGCCTATTGCATCGATTTTGTGAATGTTTGCGTTGTATTTAGACAACTGTTCGTAAATATTGCTTGGGTATTCTGCGAGGCCCACGGTGCATGGCATTGGATAAATGTTTTGCCGGTTTACAATAATCATTCCTCCGTCTTTAACATGGCCGGCCCAGCGCAGAGCTTCAAGCTCTTCAAAAGCAAGCACCGCATCGGCTTGTTTTTTATCGAATAATGGACTATATACTTTGTCTGCGATTCGAACATGAGTTATAACACTGCCGCCTCGCTGAGACATTCCATGCACTTCGGAAACTTTGCAGTCTTTGCCTATTAGCTGTGCGTAATTGCCTAAAATTTTGCTGGCAAGAAGAGTCCCTTGGCCACCAACCCCGGCAATCAATATGTTGAAATTCATTTGCTGTTCTCCTTCTTTATATTCCCACTCTTGCAAGTCTGTGCGCACACCATGCAACCTGTGCAAAGCGCTGCGTCCACTTCTACAGAATTGTCTTTGCATTTGCTTAGAGCAGGGCAACCGATTTTCAAGCACAAGCCGCATTTTTTGCAATCAGAGATTGTTACTGCGCCGGTCCATAAAGATTTATCCAAAAGAATGCAGGGACGCTTTGCTATTATTACAGAAACGCCGTCTGTTCCCAGATAACCCTTGATGGAGCTTTCGATTTCAGCTAAATCGTAAGGATCAACAACCGCAAGATTTTTAACGCCACAAGCTTTACAAATAGCTTCCAAATCCAGCGCATGCGTAGGCTCTTCCTTAATGGTCTTGCCTGTGCCAGGGTGATTTTGATGGCCCGTCATGCCAGTTGTGCGATTATCCATAATAATAACGGTAATGCTTGATTTATTGTAAACCGCATCTATTAAACTAGTGATGCCGCTATGAATAAATGTAGAATCGCCTATAACAGCTACACTGGTTTTTGAAAATTCTTTTCCTTTTGCCAAGTATGTGCCGTGCGCATTTGTAATAGCCGCGCCCATGCAAATAAGAGAGTGCATAGCATTCAAGGGCGGAGAACACCCAAGCGAATAGCAACCTATATCGCCAACAACATTGAGTTTAAGCTTGTGGATAATATAAAACACGCCACGATGCGTGCAGCCTGCACACATAACCGGCGGGCGCATGGGAATGTTTTCCGCATTAACCTGCACCGCTTTTTGCCCCAAAATAATCTCACGAATTTTTTCAGTGCTTAACTCGCCTTGCAAACCTGTTAAATTTTTTCCGCTGCATTCAATGCCGTTTGCTTTCAATGTATTCTCAATAAAAGGCTCAAGCTCCTCAATCACAATAAGCTTTTCGCACTTCCCGGCAAATTCCCTAATTTTCTCTACCGCAATAGGATAAACCATGCCGAGCTTGAAAATTGAAAAATCCGGCAATGCCTCTTTTACATATTGATAAACCATGCCGGAGCAAATAATGCCGGTTTTATTCGAGCCAAATTCAACTGTGTTCAAGCCTTCATACGAGCCGCCGTTTATATCGCTTGTAAGCCGCTTTTCACGCTCCTCAACAACGGGGTGCCGCCTTCTCGCATTTGCCGGCACCATAACATATTTTGCAATATCTTGCTTGTAAGGAAATTCTACTTCTTTTCGCTCACCTATTTCCACAAAGGAACGTCCGTGCGCAATTCGCATTGTAAGCCGCACAAGCACAGGAGTGTCATATTTTTCACTCAGCTCATAAGCAAGTTTTGTGTAATCTTTGGCTTCCTGGCTGTCTGCAGGTTCAAGCATTGGAACGTGGGCACTCAAAGCATAAAAACGCGAATCCTGCTCATTCTGGCTGGAGTGCATGCCCGGATCATCGGCAACTGCAACAACAAGCCCTGCATTAACACCCGTATATGCAAATGTAAACAGCGGATCTGCAGCCACATTAAGGCCAACGTGTTTCATTGAAACAAGGGCTCTGCACCCGGCCATTGACGAACCAATGCCAACTTCCATAGATGTTTTTTCATTAACCGCCCACTCAGCATTCACTTCTTCAAAATTAGCGATAAACTCGGTAATCTCCGTGCTGGGTGTACCTGGGTATGCTGCAGCTACCTTAACACCGGCCTCATAAGCTCCTTGTGCAACTGCGTGGTCGCCAAGCATAAGTTTTTTCATTTGCGTTCTCCTTTGAAATATTCTCCCAATATCTTAATACCCTTTTCAATTTGCTCAAGCGTTGCGTTTGAAAAGTTTAGCCTCATAGTATTTTTGCCCGAACCATCCGGAAAAAAGTGCGAGCCTGGCAAATAGGCAACACCTAACTCCACAACTTCCTTAAAAGTCGCTAGCAAATCACGCTCGCCCTCAAAATGACCCCACACAAACATGCCGCCGTGCGGAACATCATATATAAACGATTTCGGAAAATACTTCTCAATACAATTAACCATCTGGTCACGCTTCTCTTTGTATATAGGGATAATATTATTCAAATGCTCGGCTAAATTATTCTCAAGAAATTCCGCAACAACAAGCTGGCTAATAGACGGAGCGCAAACATCCGTTGACTGCTTGGCTATCACAAACCTCCCTATTACCGCAGGGTCTGCAACCGCAACCGCAATGCGCAGAGATGGTGCGATTACTTTGGAAAAACTTGCCACATAAACCACATTCCCTGCTTTATCGAAAGTTTTGATTGGAGGCACTGAACAACCTTCAAAACGTATTTGCGAATAAGGATCGTCCTCAAAAATCATAACGCCGTATTTCGCAGTAATCTCGACAATTTTCTGGCGGTTCTCAGTGCAGTAAGTGCCACCTGTAGGGTTGCTGAAAGTCGGCACAACATATAAAAATTTAGGCTTATGCTCTTTGATTTTTTTCTCCAAATCTGCTATGTCTAACCCATCACTACCGGAATGTACCCCAACTGCCTTGCCTTCATAAGTTTGAATAATTTGCAAAACAGATAAATACGTTGGGCTTTCCACCAGCACCGTGTCGCCTTTGTTCACAAAAGTTTTGCACATAAACTCAATGCCCTGCTGCCCACCGGCGAGTACTATCATATTTTGCAGTTCTGCATCTATATTTTTATATTCAAACAAAAATGTTTTTATTTGAGAGAGCAAAGATGCTTTACCCTGAGTTGATTCGTATTGAAGGCACTCAATAACGCCGTATTTTGGAATAATGTTTTGCAAAATTTCGCCAATCTGTTTTTCCGGCAAAGTGATAGAAGCTGGCATACCACCGGCAAAAGAAATGATGTTCCCTCTCTTTAAAAGGTCAAAAATTTCCCGTATAGCGCTACCATGAACGTTTTTTAGCTTATCGCTGATTTGGTATTCCATAAGGGGAATATAGTAATCCACTCCCCTGCTTTCAGCTCTCCCAGCTCATAGTCCCCAATCCGGCTTCTGTGCAAAGCGACAACTTTGTTGCCGACTGCGGCAAACATTCTTTTAACTTGGTGGTAAACGCCGCCTTTTATCGTTATTTCTGCGATATTTTCGGTTTGAAGCTTTAGCTCAAGTGCTATGCATGGGCGTTTTTCGTTGCGAAGCTCTACGCCTTCTAACAGTTTTTTTTGCATTTCTTCGATTAATGGCTCTGCCAGCGTGGCTATGTAGGTTTTTGCAAAACCTTTTTTCGGGTGCTCTATTTTGTGAATAAATTCGCCATCGTTTGAGAGAAGAATCAGGCCTGTGGTGTCTTGGTCGAGGCGGCCTGCGCATTGCAAACCGTTTTTTATGAATTCCGGAGGAAACAGGGAAAATACGGATTGGTGGTGTGCAGGTGCGTGGCTGCATTCATAGCCGGGCGGTTTGTTGAGTTTGAGGTAGAGTTTGGGTTTCACTTAATAACCCTTGGGCCTGCCATTTTCAAGACCGCATCCCACTCACGCTTTATGCCTTCGTATTCGCTTGGGTCTGCAAAAACTGCGTCTGTGCGCCATTGCAGTTCCAAATTACGCTCGTTTTTGTTTAAAACTTTCATGTTGACAAACATATTTCTTGGCTTCTCATTGTCTATGCTAAGCTTTGCGTTGGTTACGGAAAGCGAATAATGAAACTTTGTTTCGTGCGGAATGCGGATTGGATGGAAACGTTCCTTTACAGCCGGAAGTCGCATTAAAGAACGTACCCACAACGCAGGGTATGGGTTGAACTGAGGCGAGCTATATACAAAAGTAAGCACAAGAGGTTTGGAAAAATCATCTACATTTTGAGGAATGAAAGCCAAAAGCTTAAACGATTCCAAGCTCTGCGAAATCCATTTTGAAAAATACTCCGTTTGCTCTTTTGCATCTCGCTGCAAAAGTTCATTTCTTATTGCGCTTGCAAATTTACCCGTAAAAACAAGGCTGTCTCTAAAATTCCCAATTCCTTGCTCGTCTATGCGCAAACGATGAAACAAAAACGCTTCATGTTCCTGATTTATTTCCAAAATAGGAGTTATGGTTGAGTAACTGGAATCACCTTTTATCACAAGCGCAATTCTGCCCTCTAAATCCAACGGAATCGGCCTGCGGCTGCTAACCTTGTCGGTTGGGTCCAGCCAAAGCTCGGGGTTGTCTTGTGTTGCAGGTATGTATAAAATTTTATGATTGAACTGCTGAATGGAAGAAATTGCCTGGCTTCCGGCTTCTTCCAAATGGATTAAAGCCAAATTGCTTTTAACTCCTATGGCCGCAAGCATTTCTTGAAGCAAAAGACTTTGGTCTTTGCAATCCCCTTGTTTTTCCTGCAAAGTAGCAAGGGCCGGCTTTGGAATAAGCGAATGTCCGCCAAAATCTCTGTTAGTGTATTTTATGTTTTTTCTAACCCAATCGGAAATTGCATAAATGGCATCTAACTTTCTCTTTGTGCCTGCAACTTCGAAAGCCTGTTCCCTCACAGGAATGGAGTTTTTATATTGATGGCGAATGAGGTTGTGATATCTTTCGCCTTCTTCGTTCCATAGCAACCGGGCGGCAAGCACCACTCCGCTTCCAAAATCCTTATACGCAGGCATATAAGGTTCTTTATGTATTATAACCGGGTTTTCAATTTTCCATTCTATGCCGTTTGAAAATCCTCTTCTTTCAAGTTCGCCATATTCATCAAATAAAATTTTCGTTGTGTCTGCATAAACCCTGAACACGCTTTTGCCAACAGGATATTCCCGGCTCGCCCTATAATGAGTGTAGGGAACGGAACCGTTTGCTTTTATTGCCGTGCGGCTCATTTGATAATAAATAAAATCACCGGGTACAAGTTGCAATGGCAAATGCACGGTTTGCGGTTCATTTTCGCGCGCATTCGCTGTTGCGTGCGTTACATAACTGTTTTTCGGATTCCAGGAATATTTAAACTTAAAATTGGAATCGTAAACATCAAGGGCATTTATAAAAACTCTGTCCATGCCTGGCAAAAAATCTATTTTAAACTCGCTGAACAACTGAACCCCGCTTGAATTCATAACTTGAAGCAATCTCTGTTCGGTTACAACCCATGGCTGGTTTGGCGTTATTTTCACCGTTTCCTGCAAATAGTGCGCAATGGCCGGATATTCTCTGCTAAGCGTGTCCACAATCAATGCCTTTAAGTTTGCAAGTTTTGGATCTGCCGGCTCTATTGCTTTTTGAATAGCTTTCATATCTGCTTTGCCAAGAAATGCTTTTGAAGCAGAGAGGTAACTTTTTGCATCTTCATTTTCGCTGTTTATCAAAAGAGCCTGGTTCAGCGCCTGTTCTGCACCTTTATAGTTTCGCAAATAGAACAGGCTTTTACCTTTTGCCAAATGCAAATCCGCATTTTTCTTTTCTTTTTGAATAGCTTCTTCGCTCACAGAAAGCGCTTCTTCGTAGCGATTCAAGAACAGCAGTGCTTCCGCAGAAGCCAGAGCCAGTTTGGAACTCATGCCGAATTCTCTTTTTACATCCAGCAGCAAATCGGCGGCTTCTCCATAGCGATTCAAGCCCATAAGAGTTTTTGCGGTATAAATTCCGAGCCGCTCGGTTGGTTGTTTTTCATAAAGACTTTGCGCAACCTCCATAGAAGCGGCACGCATTCCCAAACCCCACAAAGCATCGCTTAAATTTATACTCAATTCTTCATCGTCTGGCATTTTTTCCAAAGCCAGTTCTGCATATTCCTTTGCCTTTTTAAAATTGTAAAGCGACTCGTGCATTTCTCCCAAAATAGATAGTAGCCTTCCGCTTTGCTTAACCAAATTGATTTGCGATTCAAAGTGAGAAATTCCGGGGCCATACAAATTCCTTAGCTGATAAACAAAACCGCAATTCATTAAATAAAGCGTGTCGTTTTTATCCATTGAGTTGGCACGCTCAAAGTAACTAAGTGCTTCGATAGGCTTCTCTTCCAAAAGCCGCAAAAGCCCAATTTGATTCACAAGTCGTGCGCTGAACCTTTGTTTTGCGTTTTTATCAAAAGTTTTTTCCAATTTAATGCCTTGAATGGCTCGCTCCATTTCATTTTTGAATTTATTGTATAAAATTCCCTGAGTCCAGGCAATTGCCATAACCGCACGCCCTTTTCCAAAAAAGAATTTTCCTTTGTAGTTAAAATCAAAACCATTTGCTACAAACACAACATCGAAATTCCACACAGCATTGCCGTCTATGTTGCTTTTCTTAATGCTCAAATTCTCAGTGTCAGGAGAAATGCCGTGGCGCATAAGCATTGCTTTGAACACATCTTCGGCGTTCAAAAAGTTCATATCTATCAAAGCACTGTAAATAAAAAATCCGAGTTCTTCGCTTGCATTAACCAGCAACAAATCAGCATCCTGATTCATTTTAGCCATGCTTTCCCACTTATGCCAAAGCGTGTCTGAAGTTTTCCAAGTGTAACCAAGCGGCAGGAATGAGAACTCTTTTATTCGGTCTTTCCCTATCAAAGTTTCTGTGGAATCTGAGCCTAGCCCCCAGGAAGCATCAAGCTCAACATCGCTTCCGGCTATTTCTGCCTGCTCAACGCCATGCTCTGCAACTCTTTTTTCCTGTTTTTTCTCAACAGAAACCTTGCCTTTCTCCGGCTCAGAGACACTCTCTGCCTTTTTCACCAGAGCGCAAGCAGAGAAAAGCAAGGTAAAAAACAGCGCAAAAAAATAACGCATTATCAGTCTTCGTTCTCCATACCGCTCAGCAAGTCTTCCTGAGTTCGCATTAAATTGCGAAGACGTGCGAAATATCCCATTTTCATTTGCTTTAAACGATCTATTTCCGCACGCAGTTCAATAGCTTGATTTCTTATGTTTTCAACATCTCTTTCAGCCCTTTGCTTCCCTTCTGCAATTATTATTTCCGCTTCTTTGTCTGCACGGGCTTTGGTTTCGTTCAATGCTTTCTGCATTGTTAATGCGGCATCTCTTAACAGACTTTCCATTGAGTGATATTCTTCAACGGTTTTTTTGTCGTTGTTTATGGTTCTGAGCAAATCTGCGCGTTCGTCAAGCAATTGCTCAAACGATGTGGCAACGTGATTCAGAAAAGCTTGCACTTCCTCTGAGTCCAGGCCACCGAATTTTTTTACGCCAAACTTCTGATTGCGAATATCTAAGGGTGTGAGTTCCATAGGTGATTAATTTAGAAAAAATGCCGTACCTAAGGCATGGCATTTTTTCTGCCATGCTTCAGCATGAAGCTCCTTAATTTTTCTATATTTATATTTAATATCAAAAAATATGGCCATTCTGCCATTATTTAAACTAACGAAAGGAGTTTTACCCTTGGCACCACGCACAAAACAACTGTTATCAGATGAAGTTCCGCTCGAAGCAGAGCTTCCGCAAGAAACCCGGGAAATGCTTGAAAACCTAGGTTTGAAAAAAGCACCCGAGCTGCCACCTGCAGATAGCCTGCTTCCGCATGGCGTTTTAATTCCGGAGATTCCGGAAATGACCCCAAACCAAGTTCAGGCTCTGAGCGCAAAACAAAATGCAGGAGAAGGAACTGCAGAAGGCGAAGAAACTGCAGGCGGCAACTTGCAGCAGACAAGCCAACCACGCCAACAACCGAGAAATTTTAACAGCAACGGAAACGTCAATGCAAACGGAAACGGAAATGTAAATGGGAATGCAAACGGCGGTAAAAGGCAACAATACCAAAACAACAGGTTTGCAAACAATCAAAATCGCAAGAACAACAGGTTCCGGCCCTATATTGACGAATCACCTATGGAAGAACTTCCGGCAATAGATAAGGAAGCCATTGCAAAAGCAAAAGAGGAATGGGCGGTTCTGCGCAACAAAAATATGCCTGAGCTACAGGCTCAAGCTACGGAACTTAACCTTCCCGATATTAAAATTATGCGGAAGCAAGCCCTTATTTACCGCATTTTAGAAGCCAAAGCCGCTGCAAACGAAGGAATGCCCATATATGCAATGGGCGTTTTGGAAATAATAAACGATGGTTACGGTTTTTTAAGAAACTCAGACCACAACTATTTGCCGGGACAGGACGATATTTACGTTGGTCCGAATTTAATAAGGCACTATGAACTCAAAACCGGCGACACAATAACCGGGCAGGTTCGTGCGCCAAAAGAAAAAGAAAAATATTTTGCGCTAACTGTGATAGAAAGCATAAACTACAAAGACCCGGAAAATGCGAAAAGGCGTGTTGCTTTTGAGCATCTAACACCATTGCATCCGTTTGAGCGCATAAATTTGGAATATCTAACATCCGAATTTTCCACAAGGATAATGAACCTTTTCACTCCAATCGGCAAAGGGCAAAGAGGCGTTATTCTGGCTCCTCCGAGAACCGGAAAAACCGTTTTGCTGCAACACATTGCAAATGCAATTAGCAAAAACCACCCGGAAATTAAACTGCTGGTTTTGCTTATAGACGAAAGGCCCGAAGAAGTTACGGATATGCGCAGAAACGTTAAAGGCGAAGTTTTGGCATCTACATTCGACGAACCGCCGGAACGTCACGTTCAAGTTGCCGATATGGTGCTTGAAAAAGCGAAGCGGCTCGTTGAGCAAGGCGATGATGTTGTTATACTTTTAGATTCCATAACTCGCTTTGCAAGAGCGAACAACGTGGTCATTCCGCATTCCGGAAAAATTCTCTCCGGCGGCGTGGACGCTATGGCAATGCAAAGACCAAAACGTTTCTTTGGCGCAGCTCGCAAAATTGAGTTTGGCGGCTCACTCACCATTATAGGCACAGCCTTGATAGAAACCGGAAGCCGCATGGACGAAGTTATCTTCGAAGAATTCAAAGGCACCGGAAACATGGAACTCGTGTTAGACCGCCGCATCGCAGAAAAACGCATTTGGCCGGCTATAGACATATTCAAATCCGGCACTCGCAAAGAAGAACTTCTCATTTCCGAAAGCGAGCTTCGCCAGGTTTGGGTTTTGCGCAGATTCCTGCAAGACCATACTCCTGTTGAGATTATGGAACAAATTCAGGAACAAATGAAAAACCATAAGAACAATGACGGATTTTTAGCAGCCATGAAAGGCTAAGGAGGTTTCAATGCTGTCCGATAAAAAAATATTCTTCATAGGAGCCGGCAATATGGGCGGAGCTATTCTCTGTGCCCTTACAGATAGCGGTTATCCTCCGGAGCTTATATTTTTCTACGAACCAAACGAGGAACAGGCACACAAAGTATTCGAAAAAAGCAAAGCTATAAGGCTCGCTTTTCTATCGGATGGTTTTTTAAAAGCCGATGTGGTTTTTTTATGTATAAAACCGCAAATTTTTTCAAAAATTCGTAGAGAGTTAATCGAAGGATTAATGGACTTGGACAGACACCCCATTGTTATTTCCGTTATGGCAGGCGTTCCGGTTTCAGCCTTAAAAACGCCTTTGCTTACAAGGTACAACTTTGTCCGCACAATGCCAAACATTGCCGTTACCGTGAAAAAAGGAACTGTGGCCATTGCAACAGACAATGTTGAAGAAAGCGTTTTGCAATTAGTTGAATTTCTATTCTCAAAATGCGCAAATACAGTGAGAGTTCATGAAAACCAAATGGATGCGGTAACCGGGCTTTCAGGCAGCGGTCCGGCATTTATTTTTCAATTCATAGAAGCGCTTGCAATGGGAGGCGTTAAAATGGGTTTGCAAAGAGATGTGGCTATGAAGCTTGCGCTGTCAACTATGATTGGTTCGGTAAAGATGCTGGAAAATTCCTCTTCGGGACCGAGCGAACTAACAGCAGATGTTTGCAGCCCGGCCGGAACAACCATAGCCGGTTTGCAAGCTTTGGAAAACAGAGCATTCAAAGGTGCGGTTATGGCTGCGGTTGAAACTGCTGCAAAACGTTCTGCGGAACTGGGGAAAGCAAAATAATGACTAATCTTAAACTAATAATAACAGTATTGCTTTTCTTTTCCACGCTTTGGGCTCAAGGGCCTAATTTGGGCCACCTTGCCATGTGTTCCGGAGTCAAGAAATGCCTGAATCACGATTTTCCTCAATGCTCGGCAGAAGAAAAAAAACCAAATCCGGATATAAAATACAATGCTGAGTTTTGTGCTCCTTACAAAGAATTGCAAAAACGTGGTTTAAGAACAAACGACGCAAGAGCCTACGATTTATTTCGCTATATGGGCCGGCAATACAGAGTAACATATAAACTTACCGGCAAATTGCCTATTTCAAAAGAAGCTATGATGTATTTGTTCAACAACATGGATTTCACCGCTCAATTGGTGAATGCATATAGAAAAACTAAATACACAATAACCTACGACACTCCCGACAGAAAAAACTTCAGCGGAGACAACAGCGATAATCTTTTCGGCAGTTTTGTGTGGTTGCTAAACGACAGTGCCGGTGTGAATCCCGGTATGTACAATGTATTTTTCGGACGTGGTCGCACAAAAATTCTGGCGTGGAAATTGCACGGCACTGCAACTGCTATTTTAGATTTAAAAGAAATAGGCAAAGATTCGGTTGCTTATGAATTTCGAGCCATTGTTTCCCCGTCTGGCGCATTTTTGAATTCCATAATGAATATGAATATTTTTACAAATATGGTTAAAAAGGAAATTCAGGGAATAATAACTAATATTGAAAAATCCGCACAGGAATTTGCAAAAGGAAATCGCAAGCCAATTGAAGATTATTCGGAATTTAAAACAAATAAATGGCAAAAAAATTTAAAGGAATTCGACCTAGCTACGAAAAAGAAATAATTATTCCTTAAATATTTTATAATCTTTTTGTTCAGATGCTATTTTTTGTTCTGCATAATTTTTCGCATCATCTGCATTTCCGAAAAAACCTGTGCGAACCGCAAAAAGATTTCTATCTGTTAAACCCACTATATAAAGCAGCACGCCTTTGCTCTTAAAATCCGCAACCAGTTTTTCCGCATTCTCCCTTGAGCCGAAAGCTCCAAGCTGAACATACCATCTTGACTGGGGAACTGCGGTTTGAGGAACTGCAGCTTGTGCTTTAGGGGCAGAGGCTTGAGGAGCAGTCGCTTTGGAAACGGTTGTTGTTAAAGGAACAACCGTTTTTCTTGGCAAGGAAATCAATGTTGTGTCGCCGGGCTTGATTTTATTGCAGTTTTCAATTGTAAGCCCATGTTCCGGATAAGCAGAAATTATGTCTCTGCAAAGAACAAACAACTCGGAAAAAAAGCCTACATTTGCACTAACTTGTGCCGCATTCCAAGAGCGAATTGCCCTTGCCGGCTGCCCTAGCATTACTTGAAGCTTTGCATCTTCTGCGCTGAGTTCTGCAAACAGGGAATCTCCCGGTTCGGTTAAACTTAGAATAACAAGGAGTTTTTCTTCTATGCTGGGCAGAATGTCTGTTTTTTTGCTTTCTATTAAAGCCTTAATTTCGTTAAACTGGCATGTTCTTTTTTCCTTTGAGCTCAACTGCAGGCAAAAACTGCCATATACTTTAGCTGCCTCCTCAAAGTTGCCTTGACTGTATAACATCTGCGCCTGAGAAAGCAAAGTGTCTGTTGCAGTGGCCGCCATAGCCTGGACCAAAGCAAAAAAAAGACAAATTCCTGTTGTTCTAAAACCCTTTTTCATCTGAAATGGTAATATAGAAAACGCCGATAAACTCTCTGGGCTAGTGGGAAAATAACCACTTACCACTAGCATAACGACTTTTTCAGCATTTTCTATATTACTCCCATGTCAGCACTTCTTAACTTAATTTGGTTCTTGCCTGTTTTAACGATTTTCGTGAGTTTAGTTATACCTAGAGAGCAAACCCAAACCATAAAGATGTTTCACGCTGTCTCGGCTCTGGCCAACTTGGTGCTTTGCATATTTTTCACGATTAAAATTTACGGTTTGGCTATGGCTTCCGGCTTGCCTACCGGAAACGCATTGCAACTCCAATACGTAACAGATGCCGCTTGGTTCCCTGCTTTGGGCATAAGGTTCATAATAGGAGCAGATGCCCTCTCCATTTTAATGTGCGTTTTGTCTGCGGTAATAGTTTTCACTGGCATTTTAATGAGCTGGAATGCCGAACGCCCTAAAGAATTCTTTGCGATGATTCAGATTCTGGGTGCAGGCATTTTCGGCGGATTCTTAAGTTTTGATTTGTTCCTGTTTATGGTATTTTACAAGGTCGAGGCCTTGGCAATGTATCTTATGATTGCAGGTTGGGGAACAGGCCGCAAAGACTACTGCGGAAAAAAACTCACGCTCACCCTTGCCTTGGGTTCGGTGATTGCGCTCACCGCTATTATAGCTATGTATTTTGAAGGCGGAATAGGCAGCTGGGATATTCGCCAACTGGCCGATGTGCACTTCTCAAGCGAATTCCAAATGTGGGCTTTCCCGCTTTTGTTCTTAGGCTTTGCCGTTTCAGGCTCGCTTTTCCCGTTCCATAACTGGAGCCCGGATGGCCATAGCGCAGCACCAACTGCCGTGTCTATGTTCGCTGCAGGCGTTATGATGAAAATGGGCTGCTATGGTTGTTTACGCATAGCCATGTATTTAATGCCCGAAGCAGCAAGGTTCTGGTTACCGCACTTTGTGATTTTGGTTTTGTTTAATGTCGCTGCCGCCGCTTTCATTGCTATTAAGCAACGTGATTTGAAATATATAATAGCCTATTCTTCCATATCTCATTTAGGGCTTATATTCCTCGGTTTGTGCGCAACGAATTTGATTTCAATAAAAGGCGCAAGTTTGCAAATGCTTTCGCACGGTTTTTTAACAGGGCTTTTCTTTGCCTGCATAGGCATGATTTATGGCAGAACACATACGAGAATGGTCGATGAAATGGGCGGTTTAATGAAAGTTATTCCTCTTATAGGAGTTGGCTTTGTTATTGCCGGTTTCACCGGGCTTGGCTTGCCGGGTTTGAGCGGATTTGCTGCGGAACTTCCGATTTTCATAGGTTCTTTGAGATCTAGCAATATTGCTGTTCAAATAGTCGCAGTGTTTGCCATTCTTTCCATAACCACAACTGCAGTTTATGTTTTGCAAGCAACAAATAAAATGTTCTCCGGCCCATTAAATCCGAAATTTGAGGTTTTGCCAAAAGTCACAATGCCCGAAAAAATTGTGCTGGGAGTTTACTTTATCTGTTTGTTCGGCATGGGCTTGTGTCCGGGCTGGATTTCCAACTTTTTAAACACCAGTTTGTTGCCGATTTTTTCTAATATGACAAGGTGAGTTTATGAAAATTCTTGTAACCGGTGCTGCAGGTTTTATAGGAGCAGCGGTGAGCAATGCGCTTGCCAAGCGAGGGGAACAGGTGCTGGGCATAGACAACCTCAATGATTATTATTCTCCCGCTCTTAAACAAGCTCGCTTGGATTTGCTAAAAAACTTTGAAAATTTTGCTTTCCAAAAAATTGATTTAGCAGACAGCGTAGCGATTCGTTCTTTATTTACCTCAGAAAAATTTGATGCAGTAGTGCATTTGGGTGCGCAAGCCGGAGTGCGATATAGCTTGGAAAATCCGCAAGCATACATAGACAGCAATATCACAGGAACTCTTAACATTCTGGAATCTTGCAGGCATTGCCCTGTGCAGCACTTAATCTATGCGAGCAGCAGTTCCGTTTACGGGGACAATGCAAAAATTCCTTTCAGCGTTGAAGATCGCACGGATAATCCCGTAAGTCTTTATGCGGCAACAAAGAAAAGCAACGAGCTGATGGTTAGCACCTACACCCATCTTTTTGGCATCCAAGCCACTGGCCTCAGATTTTTCACCGTATATGGCCCGTGGGGCCGCCCGGACATGGCTCCCATGCTTTTCGCAAAATCCATTTTAGAAGGCAAGCCAATCCGTGTATTTAACCACGGAAATATGCGCCGAGATTTCACATATATTGATGATATTGTAGAAGGCGTTGTGCGCACATTGGATTCAAGAGTTCCAGGAATTTTTAATATCGGTAGGGGTGAACCTGTAGATTTGATGCGGTTTATAGAAATTTTAGACACCGAATTACGTAGGGGCAGACCTGCGTGTTTGCCATTGCAAATGGAATTTTTACCCATGCAACCCGGAGACGTGCCTGCCACATGGGCAGATACCACAGCACTGGAGAAAGCCACTGGTTACCGCCCAAAAACATCGCTGGAAGAAGGCATAAAGCATTTTGCGAAATGGCATTTGGAATACGAGGAGAAAGCATGATTCCTAATAGAGTTTTTTTTGTATGGTTTGGCAATAACATACCCCTGTCAACAGGTTTGGCAATGCTTTCCACAAAGCAGGTCCAAAAGCCCGATGAAACCATTTTATACATAGACGGAGACGACTCCGAAATGCGTGGCGAAGGTTATGATTTGATAAAAGACGTGCCGGGCATAACGCTGAAAAAAATAGATGACAGTATTTTTGCAGATTTAGGC
>Ga0209755_10002499_pt1 | contig 25190 bp, 27 predicted proteins | sample TergutCo191P1_FD_187301 | JGI IMG/M metagenome (GOLD analysis project Ga0209755, IMG submission 187301) | Cornitermes sp. P1 segment gut microbial communities from Petit-Saut dam, French Guiana - Co191P1 (SPAdes) (version 2) | ecosystem: Host-associated > Arthropoda: Insects > Digestive system...
GGGACGGTGGTAGGCGAGGTGGCCTCGTTTGCCGGCGAGGGGGAGGTCACGCTCAAGCTGAAAACCGAAAGCGGCGGCGACGTCTATATGTACAGGATCGTGGCGGAAACAGGCACCGTAACATTCGCCAGGGTTAGCCCGGGCACCTTCTACCTGTACGCCTATGCGCTGGGGTTAAGTGAACAGGTGCGCCAAGGCGTGGCCGTGACTGCCGGGGCGACCCGCAACATTGGGGACATCAACATCAACATCGGGAACTGCGCCTGCGGCACGATTCCGCCGGCCTGTGGCTGCGATCCGGCGAACGCAGGCTGCGACTGCACACCCGGCACTGGCACCGGCTGCGACTGCGATCCGGCGAACGCGGGCTGCGACTGCACACCCGGCACTGGCACCGGCTGCGACTGCGATCCGGCGAACGCGGGCTGCGACTGCACACCCGGCACTGGCACTGGCTGCGACTGCGATCCGGCGAACGCGGGCTGCGACTGCACACCCGGCACTGGCACTGGCTGCGACTGCGATCCGGCGAACGCGGGCTGCGACTGCACTCCCGGCACTGGCACTGGCTGTGACTGCGATCCGGCGAACGCGGGCTGCGACTGCACTCCGTGGAATGTAAGCTGCGACTGTCCCACCGGCGGCGGCGGCTGTGCTTGCCCCACGGACGGCAATGGAGGTTGCGACTGCGGTTTGGGTGACGGGGATGGCTGCGACTGCACTCATGGGAACGTTGGCTGCAACTGCGATCCCGGCGGAGCCGAAGCAACACCAGTAACCAGCATAACGCTGACCGGGGATGGCCTGACCGGCCCGGCCGGCGCGCACGCGATTGGCGTGCCCTTGAACAGCAGCGTCATCATTACCGCGGACGCTTACCCGGCAAACGCCCTTGTCCAGACAATGGTGTGGACTTCCGGCGACAACGACGTGGCAAGCGTCGCCGGCGTGCTTAGGCCAGCGGCGACCGGCAGAATGGTAATTACCGGGCCGGCGACCGCCGCCGAGATAACCGGCGTATCCACCGGAACCGCAAACATAACCGTTGTCGCGTTCGGCAGCGGCGGCGTTGAGGTAAGGGAAACCATTACGGTGACGGTACACCTTCCCATGGCGATGGTATCCGCCGGCGAGCTCCACACCGTGGCAATCTGCGAGGAAGGCGCGCTCTGGGCATGGGGAAGCCGCAGTTTCGGCATACTTGGCGACGGGGAAACATCGGGAGACGTTACTACCCCCACTCGGATAGGATCGCACACCGATTGGGTACTTGTATCCGCAGGCGCCAGCCACACAATGGGCATAAGGGAGGATGCTGCCGGAAACCGCACGCTCTGGGCTTGGGGAAGCGGCTCGAACGGCAGGCTTGGCAACGGGGCTACGACAGGCCAGAGTTCCTCCCCCGTTCAGATAGGGACGCACACTGACTGGCAGTACGTGGTCGCAAGCCTCGATCATTCTTTTGGCATAAGGGAGGACGCTGCCGGAAACCGCACGCTCTGGGCTTGGGGAAACCGCGCTAACGGCAGGCTTGGCCTTGGCGCGCCGACAACCGGAAATGTCACATCACCGACACAAGTAACGTACCCGACCGAAACCGGGTGGGATATGGTGTCCGCATGCTTTTCCGGTGCACACGCAATTGCCGTCAGGGACGACGGCACGCTCTGGGCGTGCCGTCTATCTGGCCATTTCCCAGCCCAATAATCAGATTCTATCATAACCTTGTTCTTTTGCCAAGAGGAATTCGACCGATTTTTCGATGATTTTTGAAAGTCCGTTAAATAATCCACAACCCGATAATATAGAGCAGGAAAAAACAAGAATTGCTGCCCATTTGCCTTTGTTTTGCCTGAAGACCTCAAGCCCTACCAAAAACAGGCCAATAATAAATCATGCTTTTGACGCAAAACGACCTCGGCGAGATGCTCAGCCTTATGCCATCCGCCATAAGCGCCCTAATCGCCACAAAGGAAATCCCTTATGTAACCATTATAGACGGGATCATGTATTTTTGCCCCGAGGCGGTGATTGCTTGGGCAAAAACAAGGCCAAACCTTACGACCTGCAACAATCGGCGCATCGAGCACTTCAAAGAACGACTTGAGGCGGAGGCTCCGGATACAGCAAAAGAACTAAAAGAGTTTGGGAAGCGGTTTACGGAAAGGAAGCCGCCAAAACATTATTACCTTGTCAAGTATCCCAACAAAAAATTAGGCTATACATGGTATGTCAAATACTTCGACAAGGGAAGGCTTGTCCCGTCAAAGTGGGCGACCGGAACCAGCGACGAAGATGCGGCGGCGGCATTTGCCGTCAAATATCGGGAAATGATACTGGGCGACTATTACGCTAGGAAAGCGAAGAAGCCAGCAGATATGTACAAATTGTTTGAAAACTATTACGAAAAGGACTCGGAGCTTCTGGAGGCCGATGCGAACAGGGGAAGGACGATCTGCGATAAAAGAAGGCGATCGTGTCTAAATGTGATAAAAAAGAAGTTTATCCCGTTTATAAGAAAAAACGGGGTGCGTGCCATAGAGGACATAGATACTGCCATGCTTTCAAGGTTCCAAGACCATCTTTTGAAAACTCTAATCGCAAAATCGGTAAACGACCATGTAAGTGCCGTGCGCATGATGTTCAAACGCCTTGTCGCCACGGGATATGCCCGATTGAATCCTTTTGCGGGGCTTCCGGCCATCAAAAAGGGGGAAAGCAAAATCACTGGTTGCTATGAAATCGGCAAAGTCAAGGGCGCTTTCAATCGGGAATGGGATAATCCGGCGCATCGCCTTCTTTGCCTTTTGATTTATTCGACGGGAATGCGCAACGGCGAAATCAACAGATTGCGGTTGGGCGATCTTGTAAAGATAGGCGATAGAATATTCGTGGACATACCGAAATCGAAAACGCCCAACGGTGAGCGTAAGGTTCCGCTTCATCCCTTCGTCCATGAAAAATTGTTGGAATATGCAGACGGACGTGATAGCGTATTCCCGCAGATCGGGAAAACCTTTGAAAAACTTTGCTCTGCGGCCAACGTCGCTCTCGGCGAGCGTCTTGGTTACACGCATGAGATGCTGAAAAAAGAAAACATAAGATTCTACTCGGGGCGACATTTCTGGAAAACGCTGATGAATAGCGAGGACTTGGGGGAGAGTGCGGAGAAACTGTTGATGGGCCACAAAGTTCCAGGCGACATCGCCAATACATACAATCATCTGGACAAGGTGGGTGCGGAAAAACTGACGAGAGTGGCGCAGGAAGTATTTGCGGTACTGGACAGGAGTTTGTTTGCAGGTGGCGATTAACAAATTATTTTCTTTGATTTTCAAAGCCTTCATACCTTGGATCAAAATATAAGATTGAGAACGCTTCAATAAAACCAAGTGCTAGTATTCCAATATTCTCGTCTAATATGATGTTCACTCTTTGAGTGTTTTCTTTTATCCAATCACCTATTTTTTCAACTTGTGTGCCTTTTTTGCTGAATACCTTCTTTGAAAATTGCTTATCCGATATTATCGATTTTGCCAAATTGCTTCTAGAACTTTCAGGATAATAATGCTGGCTATTATATCTTGCATTACTATTCGGCCCCGCTTTTCCAATTTTAAGACATTTGTCATTATAGAAAAATGCATATACGGCCATTTTGCCTTTGGGTAAAGTGGATGTTTGATGCGGGCACCCACTATTAATTATTTCAATTTGATCGCTTTTGGCATCGACACCCGCTAGTCTTAAAGATTTAATCAGGCGGGTCTTAAATTTAGCAAGTTCATGATTATCCGTTTTTCTCTCCTTTTCATTTATATATCCCATAAAATACCTCCAGAATGAAGACTATCAAACAAGAATCTATTTGTCAACACATGTCAAATAGATTTAGGAACAATTCACTTAACCAGCTTATTTTATACCCACAAAACCCAACGATAACCCACGCCCCCCAAAACGCACGGGACGCGGGTCTGACGGGCCTTGACCCCCTTCACGGATCATTTGGCGATCAAGGGCATTTATGTCCCATATCGCCAATCCTGAGCGATGTTTTGGGGATAATGGGGAAGTTCCCACGTTGGGTTTTGTGGGGTCTTCTATAATAGGGGACAGGAAAGGCAGTTCCATCCATATGTCCCCATCACCAATGACGGGCAAAAGTGGGGGGATTTTGCGATTGTGGACTGGGGAACGAACTTTTCAAAAAAGACGATTTGTCTGGAAACTGGCGTGCCAAGACCCGTGATATGGGTGAAGATTAGGATATAGGGATAAGGGATTGCGGATGCAAATCCCATCCTTAAAATCTGATTTACGGGGATTGATTATGAGCAAGAGAAATAACAAGGCAGTTTGGGGAGTGGCGGTTATTTTGGATGGCGGGAATCGCAAGTTTGTGGTTTGCATAGATAGGGATGAATGGCTATTCACATCATCAAAATCCTGTGCACATTTTATGGAAAAAAAAGAAGCCATAAGGGTCGCAAATAAAATGTCGGCCGAGCGTAACAAGATGTGTGAGTTGTTTAAGTTGGATGTAAGAAAGGGATAATCCGGTAGGCCGGCAATGGGGGATCAAGCCCCCATTATCCCATACCCCGCCTTGCGGGGGATAATTTTTGATTTCGGGAGACAAAATGAAAATCAAGGTTACGATTGAATTTGAAAACAAAATCTTTGAAGCCGAGCATGCCATTGATAAGGGCTTCGCCAAAGCGCAAATCAAAGAGCTGCGAAAAATTGTCAAAAATGAAAGCGATGCGGCGGACGATATAATCGGCGATCTTGTGATAGATTGGTCGGATAGTCTGACCGATGCAATTTGGAATGTAGTGGAGGGCAAAAACAAAACAGAGACTTAGGGATAATCGGATGGCCGACGGGCAGGGGTCAAGACCTGCCTGTCCCATAATCCCTTGCGTAACAAGGGCTTGAAAACCAATTTTGGAGAGGAGAATGATTATGGCAGGATTAGAATTGGCAATGGAAAGAGCAAATAAAGGCTCAACTGAAAAAAGCGATCGCATTTTTAATAAAAGTCTGGGAAATCTCCAGACTGAAGTCGTTGATGGTTTGCTGGGACTCAATCTTAGCAAAGAAAAATTGAATAAAGTAATGACCCTTGTACAATGCGCTACAATCAATGCCTACAAAATGGGCCTATCAACGGGGGGACATTTTGAATTAACCGAAGAGGCCTTTACGTCTCTGTTGTATGATAGGGATTTCAAAAAAGCAGGGCAACAAATCAATGAAGACATGAAGACACTTCAGCACCTTTTTTGCCAAAGCAAATAGGACATCGGATTGATTTAGGGGTGGTTTGATTCCACCCCATTCTATATTCCTGCATGGGAATTAATCTTCATTTCGGAGGATTTTATGATTATCACTGGATTCAAAATCTTAGCGAACAACGAATTCTATGCCTTTTTAAGCGAAAATTATGTCTCGTCTTATCAACAAGAACATTTATGGGAACTCATGGAATATCATTTTAGCATTCAAATTGATGAAGACGATTGCGACGAAGATGGTACCAAATGGTCTATGGAAAAAACGGCAATTGTGGAGAGCAAACAATGACAGCAAAAAAACGTAGGTATTTCCTTTCAATGACGAATGGTTTTAACCAGGAAGCGAAGCATGATTGAAAAAGTAAAAATAAGGATGGCTATAGATGTACTTCCGCTACTAAAAAGGTGGAAACGGCAAAGACAGGAAAATTTCATCGCTATAACGTTGGACGCAAGCCATTCCGTCATAAAAGTCCACCATATTTCAAAAGGTACAGCTAACAAATGCATCGTACATCCACGGGAAAGTTTTTGGCCAGCAATAAAAGACAACGCTGTCGCAATCATTTTCGCCCACAACCACCCTTCAGGGTCTACGGAACCATCAATGGAAGACGAAAAGCTAACGGAACGCCTATGTATGGCGGGGGCGATATTAGGTATCCATGTTTTAGATCACATTATTTTCACGTCTTGTGATAGTCACAGCTCATGTATGTCCACTAAAATGAGACAGGCCGTCTATGACGACTATAATCAATATTCGCTAAGAAGATTCGTAGACGAGATAGCCTACAAATGACCATTAAAAGTCGAGCAATTGGTCAAAATTACAACCCTGATTATGCGATATATGAAATCCCGTCCTTTCCCTTTTTAATCCGTATCACTTTATCTGCGGCCGCCTCCAATTCGGGCATATGCGTGACCATGATGAATTGAAGGTTTAATTTTTGTGCCAATTCCCGCATTATCGTTGCGGCCCTATCCCGCATGTCCGCAGATAAATGTTTCATCGGCTCGTCAAAAATCATAACCGAATCGATGCCACGGCTCAAAGTCCAACAGGCAAGGCGCAGGGCAAAGGAACAAACATCCACAACCCCCCCGCCGCTTGCGACCATCGGATCAATCGAATAACCGGTAATTTTGGATATAAAACACAATTCGGCGGTGGTTTTACCGTAGGCTATTGCGAAGCGTATTTCGAACTGGTATTGATCAGGGAATATCGCATCCAATGCCAACTGTACAATATCCTCCACATGGATGCGTAATTGTTCCTGCGTATCCTGTGCCACCTGTTGCAAGAAGGCCTGTGCTTTTTCAAAGTTCTTTAGCCTCTCGTCAGCTTCCTTCTTTGCCTTGACATTTTGGCGTATGGATTTTTGAATCTGATCTTTTGCTCCTTGTGCCCTATTAATAAGCCCTGAATAATCCCGCCATTCATTTGCCTGCATATCCACCTCTGCGAATCAATGGGGCATCCTTTCCCCATTGGTACTCATGAACACCATATTTAACCAATTCCCGATGCAAGATGCGTATGGTATCCACCCTGCCAATCATGACCCCCACATCAAGGGCAAGATTCAATCTGATCTGTTCCTCGTCCCGGAGATTATCGCCCAAACTGCTTTCCTCTATTTCAAAGGCTATAAACATTCCCTCCTCATCTGATACGGAGACAATGCCATTGTCATAAATGATATGACAAAACCCGCCAGTGTCCTTGAAATTCCACGCGAATTCAAGTTTCATCTATCGCCCCCCCCGTGTGCCTTCCTATCGGGGTACATGACTTCCACATACTTGCTGGTGGCCCTATCCAACGCTCGCAGGGTCTTTTCGACATCGGGATTCTCGGGGCCGATGGTGGCGGTAAAGCCGATTTTAATGTTCTCGAAATTGCCAAGGTTAAAAATCCTTTCAAGCCTTACCTCGGTAATGGCATCTTTTGTCCTACTGGTCATTTTGTCTCTCCCATAGGTTTGGCTCATAATTGCCAATCCAACTCCGTTTTACGTCCTGTAGCACCGCCTTTGCCCCCTTGAGCATCACCCGATGCATCGCCACCAGACTTTTATCACCCTCTTCAATAAGTGTTTCCAACATTATCATAGCCATATCAAGATTCATGCCGGTTTCGCTAAAAGTCATCCGTCGTTTTTTTTTTGACAGGCAGTCATGCTCAATCGTCCTCTAATCCCTAATCCGTATCACCGTCCAGCGAGTTCCAATCGTAAAGGTCTTCCAATTCCTTCATCAATTCGGAACGTCGCTTTTCCTGCTTTTTGATTTTTTCTTCAAGCTCGGCAAGGGCTTTTTTTGCCGTGGAAATAGAACCCTCGCCAAACTGGGCCTTCCATTTCTTTTCCAGATTGTCCAGAACCCCCTGCGCCTTTGCGGAACTTACCTCGGCTTCCTGAATAAGTTTCTTAATCCTGCGGACTTCGTCAAACTCCATTTTTTCCTCCTAGAGCTTCCATGATTTTTGGAAAATCCATGGTCTTAAACAAGGCAATCTGTTCGCCCCATTCACAAAATCTTTTTAAGGTCAGCCATCGGGCGAAAACGGCCCTGTCGGTCTTGCCCGTGTTATCCCAAGTCAGGCCATCAATAATCGGCGGCAAATGATTTTCCTTTTCGATTTTGGCTTTCAGATAAAACTCCTCATGCCTTGCCTGAGCAATAGTTCTATGACCCAACACCAACTTCAAAGATCGATTATATGATCGCCATAGCCGCCAGACGATAAATTGAGTGACAAATCTTTTCATCAACCCTCCAACAATTCCAAAATTGCCCTTTTGATACCATCATCAAACTTGTTTTCGTTCAGACGATTTTTGACATTTTCAAGAAAGTCAAAGGTAATTTCTCCATTGGCCTTTACTTTTTCTATAAATGCCTCAATCCTTTCGACCCTTTCCTCCTCTCGTTCAAGATATTCATTTGTGACCAATGCATCATTATCGACAATATAAAGTCTTTCCGTTTCATAGCATACGCTTTCGGATGTATTATGTGCAAAGTGAATTACGGAAGGTTGGTAATCCAGCATGTCCGCCGTTTGACGCAAAATACAACCGGGATTGAATAATTTTTGCCCGCCATTCTTTGCGACAAAATGCCTGTGATAATCACCGGTAAAAATACAATCCGCTTTTGGGAATTGTTCAAACAGCTGACTGGGTGTAACGACCTGCGCCCCTGGAGGTATTTTCTCATTTTCAGGGAAACATAAAATATGCTTAAAAACAAATCTTGCATTAGTATTATCCTCCGCCCCAAAATTAGCGGCGGAAATATAATTCTTTTCCTGCGGGCCAGGATAATTTTGTATCCTATAAATGTTTCTGCTCTTGTGTAGCAGCCCTATTGCGGCTCGATGGATATTGTCAAGATTATGTTGAGGAAGATCATGGTTGCCGGCAAGGATATATAAAGACCTATCAAAATCACGTAAGACTTGGGCAAATCCCTGCACCATGCCTATCACTTCATTTGTCGTCTCATTGGTGCTATGAAAAATATCGCCAACGACAATCACATCGGCATTACGTTTCCTTGCATATTCAATAATTTGGTCAAGGGCATTTTGCTGGGTCGCAATCCAATTGTCGTCAAGACGGCACCTGGGTTTTTGAGAACGCAAATGCCAATCTGCGGTTATGATGGCGTTAATCATTTTCACATCCCCCCGTGATTGTCCTATCCGTCAATTCGGCTTCGCGTTTCTTCAATTCCCTCTCCATATCCTCAAAGGCATTTTTATATTTACCCAATTTTAATTGCCAATAACAACCGAAACAGATAAGTCCAAAGCCAACCAATATAAAAATTATGCTACCCCGCATTTTTGGCCCCCTTCATAGGCTGTCCGCAAGTAGGGCAGGTTTTGGGCATACTCTTAGTCAAAAGTTCTTTTTCCTCTTCGTGTTTTTTTACCTTTGCATCGGCCGCAGACCAGTCATTTATCTGGTCATTTAATTCGCGAAGTTTTGCATAATCTGGACGAATACTATCAAACTCGGCAATAATTTTATTTGCTACATCCTTGTCAAACGGGAGTTTGCTATTCTTTTTTTCCTCCCGATAGACATGTATCTGATTTTCAAGGTCTTCGACATCGGCCTCGGCATCCTCAATAACCTTTTGAATCGTCTCAAGGTTTTCAACCAATTTTTTTCCAGGGCCTACCGCCTTCCATATTTTGGTTCGGAAACGCCAATCCCGCCAATCATCAATGTCGCAGGCAAGCAGTCTCATGTCCCTTTCGATAGTCTTGCAACCAGCTTCGATTGTTTCCAATTCGGATATGATTTTCTTCGCTGTCGTGACATCTGGCAGGGTCTTAATTTTTTTTCTTGCAACCCGGAATTCGGCAATAGCCTCTTCCAATTCTGATTTTTGATATATGTCAATCTCAAGCTGCTTGAAAATTCTATCAAATTTTTTTACAAGCGGTTCGGCGGTATCAATCCAATCATAGGATTGCAATTCCTTTTCCAACTCTGCATGCTCCGCTTCAAGAGTTTTTATTTTTTTATTCTGGTCTCGCCTTTTTGATTCCACCCCGCTTAATACCTTGTCGATAATATCCAAACGAACGATCTTATTAAAATATTTTGCGACATCGCCAGCCGATGCGGACAAAAGAAAAGGTGCGTCATGCTGGGTTTGGATGTTGACATCGGTTAATCGGAAAAAGTCCTGAATATCCTGTGGCACGTCCCGATTGATTGCCTTAAATATTTTGGCTTCCCTCCCCTCGAAGGATGAATCAAACAGGACATACTCGTTATCTTTTTCGGTACGTTGTCGCGTAACATTTCCATGATTCGTTCTAATCCCTACGGCCATGCCTTCAATAATTTTGCCTTTTTCATCACGTGCCCAATGGGATAAAATATCGTCCGTCCCGCTGGGCCGATTATTGACTGCCCATAGCAAGGCCCGCAAAACCGCGGATTTTCCTTGATCCGAACTTCCCACAACGGCATTGATTCCATTATGAAACTCGATTGCGGTATCTTTGTGACTTTGGAAATTCTTAATCCGCAGACTCTGAATCATTGCATAATCCCCTGTCCCTTATTATAGGAGGGTCAATCCTTAATCCAACGCTTGCCTTCAAGGCGTGCTGGTCTGGTATCGACTTCATCATTATTCGTGGACTTGCCTTGCTGCCAAATCCTAAATATGTTCAAGCTAAAAACAAAGCCATTTAGCGCCCAGACCGATACGCTGGCAATCAAAATGCCATACAGAACGAAGGCAAGACAGCCAATACAATTTATGGCTCGCAATCGCACCACATTCTTCATAAAGAATGACCCCGCAACGATTATTCCGGCGACAATGCCGAGCAACTCAATCATTTTCTTTTCTCCTTCGCATGCCAATCTTTCGTCGTCGATTTATTCCCCTTCGGGATTGCCCTGCGGCCTCATCATTCGATTGTTCTATTTCATCGGGCAAGATCAATTTATTTGCCCAGACCGATTGAATCACGGGTTGACCGATATTAAATGATGCCGAGCAATAGACATCACGATTTTCAAACCAACCATCGCGAGTTTTCAATAATCGCAACATGAGCAGACCCAATTCACGGTCTTTCCGATTGCTCATTATACCGATAGCCCCCGAAACCTCGTTAAGTTTCCTGCTATCCTCGGCAATGCTATCACGGGTAAAGTGCTTATCCCACGCCGCCCGATTGGTCTGCGAAGCCGTAACCAAAAGTATATTCCTGTCCAGTGCAAGGTCTCGAAGGTCTTTCCAAATTATGCCGAGACTATCCCGATAATCACTTGTCTTACGTGCTGTCGTCATTTTATCGGCGTAGTCAAGAACAATAACATCGGGAATAAACCGGCCTTGATATTTCAATTCCGATAGGATGGCCTTTAAATCGCCAATATTGATACCAGAACGGCACATAATTTTCAACCGTCCACGGGGAAACTTTCCCATCACCTTGGCACGAAGCATGGATATATCCTCCGCAACCAATTTTTGTGCCTGTAATTTTTTATGTACGATTTTGTATTTATCTCCGTCTTTTATAAATCTTGCAACCCTAACCTCTTCGCCATGCTCATCTCCATACAATACCCGCTTGTAATACATCTGTTGAAACCTACGCAAAACGGATTGCTCTTGCATTTCCAGTGACAAGAACAAGACATTTAACCCTTGCTGCCGACATTGTTTTGCAGTCCACATTAACCACCAAGACTTTCCGGTTCCGGTCGGGGCCACCCAAGAGAAAAAATCACCACGGTATAGGGGGCCAACCAACTGTCCGACCTCATCCTTAAAGTGAATCACGAGGTTATTATTTTTGTTTAAAACCTCGCGCTGCTTATCCAAATCATCTTCAAAAGTTATGATGGATGATTTTTGCACTTCTGGTATCAATATATTTTGATAGACGCGCAAGGCATTTTCTTCATCGTCATTATCCAATGCCAATTGAATATCATTATACGAACTTTTGATTGCGGCGGCCTTGATGAACAATTCCGCATCGTCAATTATATATTGACTCTCGTACTTGTCCAACAATTCATCCATGCTCTCTGCGGAGGTGATTAGTGTTTTCTTTAACGATTGATAAAGCGTTTCGTCCCGAAACTTCGCCTTATACTTTTCCATGTAGGATACGATGAGTTTTTTCGGCGGCTTGGAATACTTCTCAAAGTAATTTTGAATATATGCGACAAGGGTTTTATAGTCTGGGTTTTCAAAGTACTGGGGGCGAAAACATTTGTAAAACAATGCGCAGAATTTTTCCGATAAGATAAATGCGCAAAGAAAATTGAGTTCTCGTAACGATGCGGATTTCAGAGACTTGACTTTTGCCATTATTTGTTAATAATCTCCCGCATTACGGATTGTATGGTCTGGCTAGTTGGCAAAAAATATCCAGGATTGATTGTATTCCACTTTTTTTTCTGGGCATCAACCTTCTCGAACATCATATCGAAACATGAATATATCGAATAGGAAGTCTTGTTGGATTCTATCAATCCCTGCGTATACTTGACCAGTCTGCCAAGATTGATATAAAAGGACTTTGCCTTTGTTTCGGAATCACCTAACTCCATTTCATATTCCTCAATTTTACCCGTTAGTCTATCCCCCAAAACCTTGCCTATGGCCGCCGCCCTATCATTTATTAGTTGATTATCTGCGGAAAGGGTTTTGACATAAAAGAACAAAAAGTTTGCGACAGGCAGTCCATTGCCCTTATGCAAAAAAAAGCCTTCAAGTGTGATTGGATACCCTTTTTTTACATCTCGATAGGTATCCTCCCCTTCCTTGCATGCGACAAAATAATTGCGGACACATCGTAGTATAAATGCTCGAAGCGATTTTCGGCTTTTCAAAGTCTGGGAAATATATGCAAATCGTCTCTTCGCCATATCAAATTGCTTATCATGCCTGTATGACTCTCTGATCGCCCCCGCCAAATCGGTGCTTCCCGCCTGACGTAAAAAAAGCCCCGACGCCATTTGGTCAAAATACCCACAAACCCTGTTTATACCTCTCCTGCTTTTTTTAAACTCTCCATTCTTTAGATGCGAAAATATTTTTACAAACTTTCCATTTCGCTCAAGAGTTATATTTTCCCTTTCCGCCAATTGGCAAATCTCAAGGGCAAGATCATCCGCCCATTTTGTGTGGCCAAGCCCACCATCTGCAAGCGGAACATCCTTCCTGGCATCCAATATCGGCATATCAATAAGAGGTTTCATCCTGTCCCTTATTATAGGCATCTCAAATATATCAAGGCGTTTCCAATTTTTGCATTGACGAATGAATCGCTTTTGTGCCCCTATCATCATATTGGGCAAAATGGAAAAATCCACCCCCATGTAATTAATGCCGGCATTGACCTTTACTAAAATAAGACCTGTTTTTTGCAACCTATTTTTTGCGGCTTGTAATGATAATCGGGAAACGTTCCATGCCTTCGCCAAGGCATAAATCGGCATCTCATACTTGTCATTATCATATGAGCGTAGCCCTCTTTCCCTGCCCGCTATGGAATTATGAATCACAAAATTAAGCAACAATAAAGCCAGCCCAGAGACCCCTTTTTTAAATGCCCATAGTTCATCAACATAGGAAAATCGTTTGACGATTATCCCCGTATTGTTTTTACCATTCGTCATAAACTCTCCAGATAAAAATGCCCTATCTGTAATTCATTATAGGGACAAATGCCCAGAAGCGAAAAAACAATAATTTTTTATCGGCAAGCAGGTTTCCCCGATAAAAAAATCAAAAAGCTAATTTCCCGATAAACAAAGTTTATCAGTTATATTATATCTTTAGATATAATATATATCTTTATTATATAGTCTGATGAAAAAGCATCATATCCCGATGTAAAATCATCATATTCTTGAATTTCCAAAACTGATGAAATCAATATTTGGGAATGATTAAAACCCGAAACCGTAGTGCCTCCCTATAATAAGGGACAGATGGACTATGTGGGGTTATTTGCCGAATACAACATCCCGATCGATAAGACAAGACTTTCCCGAGGCTGGGTAAATGTGGGCTGCCCGTTTTGCGGACATGGTGGTTCGTTTCATCTTGGCTTCCACATCGAAAACGAATATTGTGTCTGTTTTAAATGTGGCGGGCATAACCTACGCAACGCCATCGTCAGATTATTAAACATCCCTTCGCAATCCCTTGACAATATCCTTGAACCACATCAGCGGCGACTCAAAATACTCTCAAAGTTAAATGACAAAAAACCGATAAATAAAAGCAGGATAGAATTGCCGAACAATCCTTTGTCAAGGGCGGAGAAGGATTATCTGCTTGATCGACATTTTATCCCCAAATCCCTTGAACGGAGTTTCAACATACAGGGGGGCGGTTGGTATGGGGAGTGGAAGAACAGGATAATCATTCCCATCTATATTGGCGGCAAATTGGTTTCATGGACATCACGAACAATCATAAAGGATCGGGAACCCAGATACAAAAATCTGGCAAATGAGGAATCGGTGATAGACCCCAAAAAAATATTCTTCAACCTTGACAATTGTTCAAATAATTATGTCGCTTTGTTGGAAGGGCCATTTGATGTTTTGCGGTTTGGGGACGACGGCATTTGCGGGTTTGGCATATCGTTGACCAGAACACAAATCCTATTCCTTGGCAGCCGGTTCAAAAAGGTTTACATATTATTCGATAGCGGACGTGATGCCCAGAAAAAAGCAAGGGAGTATGGCATGGTATTGCAGGGGCATGGGTTGGACGTTTTTCTTGTGGATGCCTTTGGCGACTACGGATGCAAGGATGCCGGCGAAATGTCGCCATTCAAGATCAGGCAATTAAAAAAAGAGTTATGGGGGCAATAATATTTGTCGATGTTATAAACAGGGCTATGGGAGGGGGCATTCCAGACCCCTTGAAAATTCGCCCCAAAACGCACGAGAAGGGGCCTAGATTCGATCCGAATTCTATTTTTGATATTGTGGGGGGGCATAAAATCAAGGTCATTTAAAAAATCAAGAGGGGCGTGGCATCTTGAGCCTCTTCAACAAAATAAAAGCCCTTGACCGGCGGAAATTGGGAGGGAAAACGAACGCCGGTCAAGGGCAAGGATAAACCGCTATCCTGTTATTTATTATAGGGCCATTTTTACGCCACCAACGCATCGGCCAATTCTGAACAAATCCGTTCAAAGTTTGCCCTGTACGAGTCCACATCCCTTTGCGAGGATACGAAACAGACTTCCACCAGGATCGTCGGCAGGGCGGTCAGATTATTCAAAAACCCGAGATTGTCCCTGCGCCATGCCCCCCGCATCGTGGCTCCGCCCTGCGGCCATCTGACCGTCATACCGCCAGCCTTGGCAATCGCAACGGAAACACTGGATGCCCATTGTTCGTCCGACGGTTGGCGGTAAAGGGTCTCTACCCCATTCGCCTGCGGATCGCCAAAGGAGTTGAAATGAATCGAGACATCCCTATCCCGTTGAGCGTCCCGATGAAAGGCGGTGATTGTCGCGATATTCTGTGCCTCCGTCGTGGAAACGTCGTCATGGAAAATAAGCGCCTCATGCCCCCGTTCCCGCAAAAGTTCCGCCACCCTGTTGACAACCCGTCTGGCTTCATCGACCTCATTGAGGATACCCACGGCACCAGCAATCCGAGACCCGTGTCCCGATGAAATCACAATTTTTCTACCGCTTTTTCCCTTCCCATTATCTTGCCCCGCATCCATGGGGGCATCCCGAATATCGATTTTCTGCTGGCAGACGCATTTGTCATAAAGATCATGCGTCATTTCCTTGGCCTTTTCCGCATCGCATTTTCGGAAGTGTTCAAACAATTTTGGGATAAGCCAGGACAGGAAGTATAAAACCAGATTGACCAAAAAACCTTTCATGGACTCTCCCCCTAGACGATTATCTTGACCCAAGTCGGAAAGCGTATGCCTCTGCCGTAATACAGCACAAGCATAGCCCCTTTACATAAAATTATCAGCCCCCCGATTATCCCGATAATCGCCAATGTCCGTTGCATCCGCTGGCGGCGCATCATTTCCTCGTGCAATAATATCGTCGAGGTCTGCAATTCGGCGGATAAGAGATTGAACGAATTCATCGTACTCGTCAAGTAATCGGAGAGCGAGAGCAATTCCCCCGCCTGCGTCTCTAGCAAGCTCTCCGATGCGCTCAATCTCTCCTGCAGCAAATTCGAGCGTGTCGCCAATTCGTCCAGATAATTCTGCGAGTCGTTCAGCGCTCCACGCAGCTGCGACGAGATGCTCGTCGCTTGTGATAACAACTGGTCGGGTTGCGCAACCAGTGAAACCGATGGTACCAATAATGATAATGATACCAATAAGACGAAAAAATTTCCTTTCCACATCAATGCTCCTCCTAACTCAACTAATTTCAGGGGTATTTTCCCCGTTAAAATTGGATTTTTGCTTAAATGACACCATACCCTTGAAGAATAGAAAGCCCATGAATATCAGTATGATTATACCCCGAATGAGTTTCATGCTCTCGGTCGTCATGACAAAGACAAACAGTTCGTCGGGTTCCATATATAGGGCGGACATGGAACCGCGCAGCCTCAAATAAAGGCTGGGAAGATAAGAGGCCCCGAAAAATATCAATAAGGCCCTTGTCCTTTTACGGAACCTCATCAAAATGGCACCGCCTATCAACGCCACCATCGCAAACACTTCGACCAATTGCGTCAACATGAACAGGATATTATACATGTTTTGACTCCCTTATATACTGCCGGTTTCGCTCTATCCGTACCTCGCAGATATTGATATTATACGCATCACCGGTGGCACGAAACCTCAATAGATAATCCTCGTACACTTTTATTTTGGCCTCGCTAGCCATGTTCAAAAAATCAATGACCTTCCTTACCCAGATGTTTTCAAACAAGAAATGCGCCTGATCATGAATTTCATCGAATATGGGAAGGGCATGTTTATCGCAACCGGACGATGCCATTTTTCGGAAGGTATCATACTCCAACCCCACTTCCCTAACCAACTCCTCGATATACATTTTCTTTCGGGAGGGTGTCAGTTTTTTTCGCATATGATTTTTGTCAATGACTATGGACAGGGGGGTGCTCATGCTATAGCTAATGGCGGCCTTGGCAACGTCGCAACAATCGAACTCATAAAGCCCATGGAAAAGATTGCGTCTGATTTCCGATGCCTGCTTTCGGCATTGTTCCCGCATATTTTCATCTATGTCGATAATCTTAATCTGAAGGTCGTATGCATTTTGTTTATTAAGGATTTCATTGTCACGGGTATCGAATTGCACGCCATCTTTTCCCGCGCGGAAGTTCGCCAGCCAGCCTTTTTTTAATGCAATTATTACGACTATTCCTAACAGCACAAAAAGTACTGTCATAATCAAACCCTGTATTTCAGGAAGGAGGGTCAAAAAATCTTGCTCCATTACATTCCCCTATTCAAAGAATACCATGGAATCAATATATTGGCACTATCAAAAATTAGTTGTGGTTATGTCCTTATCCAAAGTCGGGTGGCAATCCGTTTATCCGCTTGCATAGTCCGACGCTTAGAATGGTGCGTCCTGTGGCTGGACTGATGCGCACGTCCGTAACGATGATGCGAATCATTTCAGATTCGTTGGGAAAAAATCGTCTCACCTCATCGGGGTCGATCCAGCCGGTGTCGTAAGGCCATATATCAAAATTGTCATCACCATGCAGTTCTATATTTTCAAGTACAACTAATTCATTATGGTATTGTTGCATTATCGCATAGGCTTTTAATTCCGCCTCCTCCCTAGTACGCATACGGCTGGAATTGAAATATGTCTTATCATACATATGGCGGGAAATCATCTCAAGCCGCCATCGTTCATCGGTCACCCTGTCGCCTTGACCGCCCTCTTCCCTAAATGCGAATTCAACCTCGGTATATGTTGCGTAATCCCGACTGCCAAATCTTAATCGCATCGCATCCTTGTTCAATATCGGGTTTCCAGTGTTTAGCCCTATGTGAAAAGTTTCAGCCCTGTTTGGATTGGCGACCCTAGCCGTGATTCCCTGAAACGATACGAAAGTTTGAAATCCGAGAATGGACATATTTTGAATATCACGTACCCAGTCAAGACAGGGTTTTTCAGTTCCAAGGTATACGCCAATATCATTCAGCTTGTCCAATTCCGCATGCCACTCGTCAATGACATAGTTTGCCCTCGTTGGCAAAACGCCGCCGTAAAATGACAACAAATCCCTGATTACATTCCCGGGATTGCTGGATCGAGGGGTGTTTCCCGCCTGTGTTCTGTCCGGGTGGGTATTGACAAAAAAAGCGGTCAGACGAACCTTGTTTATGCCGCCCATCGTATCTTCCGAACGTAATTGATTATCCTGATTGTGCGCCCATATAACTGGAATGCTTACGACACCCCTTTCCTGAAAATTGACCCTGCGCCATCGGTCAGGCAATTCCAGTTGAACATCGCTCCAATTGTCAGTGTATATTTTGTTTATTCCATTCACAAATATTTCTAGCATACCCGTATTGATGTTGACATGACCGGGGGAATTTCCCGATGTAGTATCTCCTGCGTTCCACTCGTCCTCTCCCCCATAACCCAAAGCCTGAAACTCTTGAAAGTTTCTGGGCAGCCTGACCCAACGTTGGCCGATTTCAGCCTCAAGTATGAACGGGTATTGTCTGTCGGTATCGTTGCCATTAATGACGATGTTGCCCCAGTTGTCGATCTCGAAAGGCCCATCGTCTCTGTGGCTGGTGATGTCCCTCGCAAACTTGAAATGCCTCCACCTGCTGGTCAAGGCCTCGTTCTCATTCAGACATATTCCCTCGACCTGAAAACAATATCCATAGGCATCGGGAATCATGGTATAGTTTTTGTCATTGCCCAAAAACGGATATGCTCTTCCTGGTTCATATAGTTCTGGCCTATTTGGGGCGGGTTCTCCCGTTTTCGGATCGATTGGTACGATCATTTTAGCGTTTGGCGCTTTTTGGCTCCAGCTTTCCCGTTTGTCCCGTCCATGTATCGTAACGGAGTTTATGCCCCTGCTATACTCGGATACGATAAACCTTGCAAGATGGTGATATTCGGCAAACTCTTTATCGACGGGCCCGGCATGAAGGCTCATATTAAAGCCAAAAATTATGGGGAAATCGTCCATGTCCTTGTAGCTGTTATTGAGGTCAAAACTTATCGTGGGCAATCTGATTTTATTATATTCCAAAAGGTCGGCGCTTCTATGCAGAGTTGCCGTATTTGTCAATATTGGCAACATGTTAGGGCTGTTTTTTATCTGATAAAGCGAAAATAAATAACTAACACCCCATTGAATAAAAAAGAACGATGCGGGCGGCCGATGCATCGCGAAATGGATGTACAGAAACCAAGGCTTTTCCTCGTCGATGAACCAAGTCTTTTCGTTTCTAAAACATTCCTGCCAAGACTGAACATTGGTATATCTCTCACCATCGATTACCACCGTTCCGACATTCACCGGACTTGACGGCCAATCGGGATCGACCTCAAAAAATGGCAAATCCGCGGAATTAAATTGTTCCTCCGTCCATAGGCGCAATTTCCAGACGGGGGTTTTGTCCACTAGGAACGGCAGGGTGGTTCCCGCCTGTCCAGCATCGATGCTGGCGACGACATTATATTTCATTGTATCGGCCTCCACCACTCGGCGATGGGACTTGGCCCCATCGTCCTTGCCGGTTTGGGAAAACGCGCTATTACCTCCACGCCTGCGTCGAAACCCTCCTGCGAATCAATATCAAAATCTCCGGGCCAAGCAATTCCCAATATAGGCCCCGCTGGTCTTAATGGTTGCCAAGTATTATCCGGTCTTGAATGGGAAAACATCCCATTGGGAATCGTCCCCATATATCCGCCCTGACTTCCTGGCCCCGCTATTTCCCTTACCCCCATCGGCACGGGAGCGGCCCACATATCACCCCAGTCGCCAACCGGTACATTTTGCGTCCCGGCGGCAAACGCCATAGGCGGCATAATCGGAACGCCTCCCCACACCGAGTTGTCCATTCCAGGCCAAACCATGGTCTGGCTATATCTTGCGTCAATTACCTGCAACCCGTTTCTTCCCACTATCAGGTATTGCCCATATTGTTCCGGCCAACCGGACGGGTTGTTGTGATTCCACATAAACCCGCCCTGATTGCGAATAACGGCAAATTCGGTACAATTGGCGATGACATCATTCCATGTACCGGGCCTTGGCGGAGGATTATTCCAACCCACGACAATTCCCGCCTGCCAAGTTTGTGGCATATCATGCGTGACACTTTCCCCGGTACTTGGATTGGTACAAATTCTGATGCGATTATTCGTCAATCGAATTGCCCACCATTCATCCGATGAAAACACGACTTCGGTCATATCTTGCAACAAACCCGCATGATTCGGTGCTGCGATGCTTCCATTTGGAAGCCCGACCTGATTGTTCCCCTGACCCGGAAGAACAAAACTTAATGCCCCTCCCGCCACCATCAAAATCGGACGGTTACCAGGAATCATGGCAGTCGTGTTTTGGATAAGGGCTCCATTTACATTCATCCGTACTCTGGTTATATTGGCGGTGGCATTGCCAAGGTTCCTGAAAGCGATTGATGTTTTAATATCCGCGTTTGGATTATCATCATCAAAAGCCAGGTGGTATGGTTGTATCGCACTGGCAGTTTGTTGAAAACTATCTGTGGTATGAATTCTAGTAATAACCGGAACCGCTATACGAGAGGAACATCGAATATACCAGCTGTCGCCGTTTGCCGCATTAGCTCCGGTTCCTCTAATATGCAAAGCGGCGGCACCTTCCGTGGAACCAAGGGTCGCGGTTCCTGCCCGATGGTTGGGAATGATTAGATTGCGAACATTCGTACTTGCCATTCCGCTGGTGCCTATTATGATATATTGCAAATGGTTCGGTTGTGGCTCATTCCATGCCACGGGAGGCATCCACATAATCACAATTCCAGTGGCATCCAAAGTGTAGAATGCCCTTGCGGTTTGGGCGGGAAAATTTGCGGGTAAAAAACCTGAAGGCACCATCAATCTTTGTCCTTGCTCGGTAAGAATGTAGTCCCCCTGATTGCTGGAACGAATAAGTGTTACCGAACTAATAGTACCGTCCAATTTAATTCTCGCGCTTCTCAACAGCCAGAAACTTGAAAAATCATTGTGTAGGCCACTGGAAAAAAAATCAAATGCATTTTCCCGCACCATATTTAATAAGCCATTATGCCGTAATTTTATTCTGGTATCGACCCGTCTGGTATCGGTATCATGGGAAAAAGGAATAAGCGTCCCGCCACGGGTACGAACGATAATGTCGTCTTGAAACGCCAATGCACGGGGTCTTGCTATTCCCGTCGGCGTTCGTATTGCGATGGGTTCCTTCATGATTTACGCCTCGATCCACATATCACCGTTTTCGGTAAGTGCCGCCTGCGCGGGGGATAAGACGGGCAGTCTAAACGAAAATTGCCCCGTAACATTATCGTATTGCAGAGGCCCAGGAACCTGACGCAAGGGAACCATCCATTGCGGTGCCGCAATGGCCAGATCATAGGTCGAGCCATTCCCCGTTCGTCTGACCTGACCGATGCATCTTGACGGCCCCAAATCCGCATTCCCGGCGGGGCCGAAAAGTCCGCCACGCATCGGGTCGAAAACGGGGGCCTGACTTGCATAGATAAACCTCGCCGTATCGCCCTGTGGCTGGGCGTAGATAAAAAACACTTGATTGATTGTAAGACTTCCCCATGCAATGCCTCCCCCAGCGGAACCCACCACATTTCCATTGACCGCCGTCACTTCAAAAAACGAACCATTGATTTCAAAGCGACTGCCTCGCATCACCGTGGGCTGATTGTTGCCATCGCTTGCGACGATATTTAACACCATGAACGAACCGCTGATTTTCTCGTTCATTGTTAATAGCGTTTGCCAATCATTGATATTCGGCCCCGTAATCGCAGGGGTCGGTATTCTTGTCGCCATTATCTTGCCTCCATCCATGCAAGCTGAAAATCCCAAAAAAAGGGATTTTCGACCCGTTTTGCATAGGTTATGCTCTCGTTTTGTAGCGTCCCCCATATCGCCGAAAACCTCTCTTCGGCCTCGGGATATAAATCAATCCAATGCGGCCTTACATTGCCGACAGTATGTATATAGTTGTTTCGTATATTCCACATGACATCATTTTCGATTCTGACAAATCTCGCCATCATTCCCTTGAGTATCACCCTATCATAGCCCAGCGCAAAGCCTTCAAAAGACCTTTCCATTCGCGAAAGCATCCTGTCGCCCATCTGCGGGGCCGACACTAGATTGGGGATTGTCATATGTTCGCCAAGATAAACGCTATTCAAAACCATAGGCTGGTTCGGGTCTTTCGGCCACAGGTGCGCCATGACACCGGTAAGGCGATTCGCCTTGCCGATTACATGGGCGGCGGTCTCAAAATAAACATCACGCTCCTTTGAACCGCCCAGCCATTCAAAAACGACCCTGTCGATATTTTCCCCCGATACGAGCATGGTATCGGCAGTTGTATTACCAGCGCTTAATCTTATTATCACATGGTCGGTGCCTTCCGTCCGCAGGGGAATGCCCCAGTGCAGATACGGGGAAGTCAATCTATCCGGGGAGAAGCCTGGAAGTAGCGTACCCCTCAAAACGGCAAAATCCGCGACATTGAATCTGTTCTCAAAATAAACGTTCATCGTATCGCCCTGTCCCCTATTATCGTTACCATGCCATTATTCATGGTTTCCGCAACCACTTCCGAAATAACCCTGCCATCAAGCTGGCTAATGACCGTTACATAAACAGGTTGATTGGTCATGCCACGTTCGTTGAAGTTTTTGAAAAATTCCAACAATTCCGCATCGGTAGGGGCGGTCATAACCCTTTCCTTGCTGTTTGCCCTTATGAGCATGTTATCCCCGTTGAAGCTACTACCAGGGACTATGCCGCCGGATTGAAATGCGGGAAGCCTTGGACGATTCACCCCGACGGTAGCGATCTGGGCGGCGGTCGTGGCGGTGGCCAATGCTACCATCGGGATTGCGGGAACGGGCCACATATTAATGGCGGCCTGTGCTATCGCCAACGCTCCGCTGGCAATGGCATTTGTCATCTGCATATTCCATGAGGCCAATGCCGCCCGATATTCCAATTGCGCCCTTCTTTTTTTGAACTCAAGATCGCGGGCCTCCCTTTCCGCCAATTGTTTTTGCTCAAGGTTGGATTGTTCCTGCGCGCGTCTTTGTTCCAACTCGTACTGCTCGGCGGCGCGTTGTTCTTCCAATTCTTTTTCCTTTGCCGCGTACTCCTGTTCAATCCGAATCCTGTTTAGATTATTCTGCGCTTGCAATATCGCCCGTTGATCCATCGTGGCTTTTGCCATCTCCAATTCGGCCTCGGCATCGGCTTCCGTTACCGCCCTGATTAAACCAGCGGCGAATAACGTCGCGCGCATTCTCCTTTGCAGGTCTTCCTGCAACATTCGGTACCGCTCGTCGAAAAGACGTTGTTCTTCCTCATGCTCCATTCGCATGAGTTGTATGGCAAAGTCATGGCGTGTTTGCATTTGCTGCATGTCAAAATCACGAGCCTCGGTCAACGATTGAATTTCGGCCTGCGTCCGTCTTTGTATCAATGCCGAGGCAAGCCCAAACATGGCGTTCATAGTGCCGATTGCCTGTTGCGCAAACATGACGGCCTGTTGCCAGGCATCACGCCTTGCGATTGCGGCATAGTATTTTTCAATTGACGCAATCAACTCATCGGTAAGGGCGTTATCTATTTCCCTGAACGTTTCGGCCGTGGCGATGGCCAAATCCCTTTGTCTGCGAATGGCCTGACCGCTGGTCATGGACAGGCTTTCGATCCTGTCCCGATAGGTGGCAAGCATATCATTAAGCTCTCGTCCTGCCTCGCGGGCGCGGACATTGCTGAAAATCTGTAATATATTTTGTTGTATTTTGGTTAATTCGCCATTGTTTTGTTCCAATAGTTCCAGCCATTCTTCGCTATTTGTTATTCGTTCCATTGCCAAACGCTCTTCCATTTCTTGAGCGGTTTCATAGACCCCTTCTATGGTTCCTCCCAGTTGAAGGTATTGTAATGTAAGGCCTTGCAAAGTTTCGGCCAATGATTCATTGGCGGCATTGTATCGTTCCAATGCCTCTTCCGCTAATCTTGCGGCTTCCTGTTGATCCCTAAAGTCACCGACAATACCGGCAAGTTCATCCCGCCATCTCCTTGTGTTTGGGCTTTGATCCCATGCGAGACCCATGCGTTCGGCAAGGTTTTCGAGGCTGGTAAGGGCGGTGGCATTTGCTTGAACAACTCTTTCGGCATGTTCCTCCATGGTGATAATATTGGCATTCAATTGACTGTTTATCGTAAAAATAGTGGTAGCCAATGTTTGGCGTATTGGCGCAATATTACGTGCCCATGCCGTTGAAAAATCCTCCCCATAGTTAACCAACGCCTCCTGCGCCTCATTGACGCTGGCAACGCTGCTGGCAAGGGCATTGTCAACCGTGGCACGAAAAGCGTCAAAAGCGCCAGCGGCGGCATCGGTGGTAAAATTCATATTACGCATCAATGAAGTCAATCGAATGACCGCTTCCCCTTCCTGATTGTAGGCGGATATGCGGCGTTGAATGGCCTGTTCCTGCGTGATTAATCCGGATTGAAATGCCCTATCTATTTCATATAGGACATTTACTCGGGCTTGTTCGACATCGAGCAATTGCTGGTTTAGTTCCTCAATCCGTAGTAATTCCATTTCCTCTTGCTGGAAGTCACGCATATTATTCGCCGATTGTTTATCCTGCGCCGCTATCGATTCCAATATCGCTTCCCGTTGCTCGTTTAGCGCGTTGACCCTTTCCCGCGCCGCAACGGTAAACGGATGTGTACGCCCCCAATTCATTTCAAAATAACGAAGATTTCTGTCGGCCAAGGTCAACTGATCCGAAACCTGCATAAGATTGGTCTCCAATTCAAACTTGGCGATTCTATCTTCAAGTTTTACCCTTGACCATAAATCCGTGGTGTCTTCCAGTTTGTCCCGTAATCGTTCAAGCTCTTCAATCTGGGCGGTATATCCCTCCTCGATGCGTCGGTTTACGTCCCGTATTTCATTTGCCGTTTCGATTCTTTCCGCCCTACGCTCAAGCCTTGCCGCGCGTCTGTTTGCCCTGCGATTGACCCTTGCGGCATTCCTGCGCCCCCTTGCCCTCTCAAGAGCTTCCTCGGCATTATTCAACCTGTCCTGCGCCGCAGTTATTTCGGCG
>Ga0209755_10002500_pt1 | contig 25178 bp, 27 predicted proteins | sample TergutCo191P1_FD_187301 | JGI IMG/M metagenome (GOLD analysis project Ga0209755, IMG submission 187301) | Cornitermes sp. P1 segment gut microbial communities from Petit-Saut dam, French Guiana - Co191P1 (SPAdes) (version 2) | ecosystem: Host-associated > Arthropoda: Insects > Digestive system...
AGTTTGTCTTGGGGGAAATATGTGGGGCTTGATGGGGATTATGTTTGTATTGATAGGTTTGGTGAGAGTGGCAAGCCAGAGGTGTTGTTTAATAGGTATGGTATGACAAGGGATAATATTGTAGAAAAGATAAAAAAATTGGTGTAAAACTAGTGTTTGCATTAATTATATGGGAGAATAATTATAATGAAAGTTAAAAAATCAATTTTTATGATAGCTGTGCTTATGAGTTTTATGTTGGCTTTAATATCACTAACGGGGTGTCAAGGCCGCCCTGATTCTATTGATATAGAAGGTTTTGTCGCAGCGGCAGAATACAGAGGATATACGGTCACTACAGCAGATGGCTGGACAAGGGCTGATATTAATTCAAATGCCTTTGTAGAAATTAGACAATTTGAAACAGCTAACGATGCGCAAATTGCTTTTAATAATATTATGAGTCATTTTAGAAGTTTTTCAGGCTCAACCGTTGATATGCCAGATTATCAAATGAGAAGAATTACATCAGGTGGACATTTTATTAGGATTTATCGCTTATATGATATAGTTTTATTTGCAAGAGATGCAACAGGTTCAAGAGGCTATTTAGATGCATTTGTTGATATCATTGTGATTAGATATTAATTAACTTGTTTTAAATATAATTGTTCTATTGTAGGGGAAGAAAATGGTATGATAACCCTGCGGCTTTGCCCTTGAAATACCTAATTTATTATCAAATAATGCATAAAATCACACTACAAAATATTAAATTAAACTACTTTAAAATTCCAGCTTTGATTATTGATAAGCTGGAGTTTTTTAAGGTGGGGGTTGTGGGGAAGAGTGGGGCAGGAAAAACTAATTTGATTAAGGTGCTTGCAGGGCTAGAGGAAATTGAAAGTGGGGAGATTTTTGTTGGGGATAGAGAGGTGAGTTTTTATAGGGCTAGGGATAGGGGGATTTCGTTGTTGTCTGGTGCTACGCCATTATTTAATAGAAAGTCTATAGATTTTAATCTAAGATATCCATTAAAAAAGCGTGGGGCGGACAAAAATGAGATTGAAAATAGGGTGCGGGATATTGCGGTAGAGTTTGAGCTTGGGGAGCTAGGGAGAAAGGTGATAGAGCTAACAGAAGAGGAGCAAATTAGGGTATTGATTGCAAGGGCGTTTATTCGCAATATAAAATTATTGCTAGTTGATGAGCCGATGGATTTTATTCACAATGTAGATTATTTTTATGAGCTTGTCAAAAAAACTCTTGCAAAACATGATGTTTGTGCGGTATTTTGCAGCTATGATATAGATCCATTGGTGGATATTTGTGAAAAATTTGTTGTGCTGGATGAGGGCAAGATATTGTTTTGTGGAAGCTATGATGAATTAAAAAATTCTGACAATGATTTTGCTAAGGCAATTTGCTTTATGTTTTAATAATTTAGGAGATTATATAAAATGAGCATATTAGAGATTAAAAATTTATCGCATTTATTTGATCACAAGCCGCTGTTTGAGGATGCGTCGCTAGCGGTCAACAATGGTGAGCATGTGGGAGTTGTGGGTCTTAATGGGGCTGGCAAGTCTACTTTTGTCAATATTTTGGCTGGCAAGCTGATTCAAGATAGCGGAGAGGTAAAATGGAACAACAACATAAGAAAGGGGTATCTAGATCAACATGCACAAATAGAAAAAGATCAGACAATTATGAAATATTTGCAAGGCGGCTTTAGTCATCTATTTGAAAAAAATGCACAGATGGAAAAAATGTATATGCAGATGGAGACAGCTAGTGGAAATGAATTAGAGCGTTTAATATCAAAATCTAGTGCTATTATGGATTATTTGACCAATGAGGGTTTTTATGATATTGAGCCTCAAATAAAAAAGGTGGCAAATGGTTTGGGCGTGGGGAGTTTAGGTTATGATAAAATGATGTCTAATTTAAGCGGCGGACAGCGTGCAAAGGTTATGCTTGCTAAATTGCTGCTAGAAAATCCTGATATGATGCTGCTTGATGAGCCTACAAACTTTTTGGATATAGAGCATGTAGAGTGGCTGGTGGAGTTTTTGAGTGGATATCAGGGGACTTTTTTGGTGATCTCACATGATACGGACTTTTTGGACAAGGTTTGCAAGGTGATAATAAGTATAGAAAACGGGCAGATTAAAAAATATTTTGGCAATTATTCTAGTTTTAAAGAGCAAGCAGAGCAAAATGCAAAGCAATATGAGCATAGCTATATAAGGCAGCAAGCTGAGATTGAAAAAATGAAAGACTATATTGCAAGAAATTCTGCAAGGGCGGCGACTGCTGGTATGGCAAACTCTAGAAAAAAAATGCTGGACAAAATTGATGTAATGAGAAAGCCTACTACTATTTTTGATGCAAAATTTTCTTTTCCTTATGCGCCCTTGCACACAAAGGAATTGATTAATATAAAGAATCTAGAAATCGGGTATGATGGAGTGCCGTTGCTTCCGCCTATTAATATGATATTAAATTCTAATGCAAAGATTTGGATTAGGGGGACTAACGGGATAGGGAAAACTAGTTTAATCAAGACGCTTATTGGTGTTTTGGGTGCAGTAGGGGGAGAGGCGGTTTGGCACAAGGCGGCGGTGCTTGGATATTTAGAGCAAGATATTGATTTTGGGAAAATGTCGCACACTCATGCGGCGGCATATATGGCGGACAGGTTTCCAAGGCTTGGTTCTAAGGATTTAAGAAGTATATTGGCGGGCGTGGGGATAAAAAATGATTTGGCATTAAAGCCTGTTAGTGATTTGTCGGGTGGAGAGCAAGTTAGGGTAAGATTGTGTGCGCTTATGCAAAAGCAGTCTAATGTTTTATTGTTGGATGAGCCTACAAATCATTTGGACATAAGGGCAAAGGATGCACTAAAAGAGGCATTGGTTTCTTATCAGGGTGCGATAATTTTGGTTAGTCATGAAAGAGATTTTGCCGAAGGGATTTGCAGTGAGGTATTTGATGCAAGATAACAATATAGAATTGCTTGCACCGGCAGGTAGTTTTGACTCATTAAGGGCGGCGATTGCAAGCGGTGCAAATGCTGTTTATTTGGGGCTCAATAAATTTAGTGCTAGGGCAAAGGCAGCTAATTTTGATATAGAAAATATAGCGCAAACACTAGAATACGCACATTTATTTGGCGTAAAGGTATATGTTGCGATGAATACTTTGATGTATCAAAATGAATTGGAAGCGGCTTTAAAAATGGTAGAAAAATTACATACTTTAAAAGTGGATGCTTTGATTGTTCAGGATTTAGGGTTTGTGTCATTATTAAAAGAGCGGCTGCCCAATTTGGTGCTTCATGCCTCTACGCAAATGGGCATTCATAATCTAGAGGGTGCATTAGCGGCAAAGAGGATGGGCATCAAAAGGGTTATTTTGTCTAGGGAGACTACTTTAAAGGACATAAAAAATATTAGGGCGGGCTGTGATGTTGAGTTAGAATATTTTGTGCATGGGGCGCTTTGTGTGGGGTTTAGCGGAAATTGTTATTTATGTAGTGTGCTGATGAGACAAAGCGGCAATCGTGGCAGATGCTTGCAGCTTTGCAGAAAGCGTTTTGAATACAAGGGGAGAAGCGGATATTGGTTGTCTACTAAGGATTTGATGCTGGCAAAAAGAGTGAAAGAGTTGGTAGAAGCTGGGGTGACTAGCTTTAAAATTGAGGGGAGGATGCGGCGACCTAAATATGTTGAGGAGGTTGTTAAAGTGTATAGGGATGTGCTGGGCGGTGGGGCGTTTGGTGAGGATGAGAAGAGGAGACTAGAGGCGGTTTATGTTAGAGGGGGTGGGAGTGACGGTTTTTTGGATAGGGCGAATGCTAAGACTATATGTGATGTGGACAAGGGGCATATGGGTGCGCCGAGTATGGATGAGGGGGCGAGGTGTGAGCCGAAGCTTTTGGTGAGGATGGAGTGTGTGCTTGAGGCTGATAAGGAGATTAGATTAAAATTAATTCATAGTGATGTGAGTGTGGAGGTAGGCGGCGTGGTGGCAGAGAGGTCTAAATCTAGTCCGTTAGATAGAGAGGCTGTGATAAAGAGCTTGAATAGATTGGGGGGTAGTGAGTTTAGGGCGGATGAGATTGATGTTGTGCTAGGGGACAATGTTTTTGTTTCTGTGTCTGCTTTAAACGATTTGAGACGGAATGGGGTGGCGGAGCTAAGGAAAAAACTGGTGCAAGCATATGATTTTGAGAGTTTTTTGGCTAAAAACACTTTATTTGATGGGGTGAGTGGTGTGAGTGGGGATATTAAGAATTTTAAGCGGGTGGTTATGGTGGATAGTTTAGAGAAGTTTTGGCTGATAAAAGAGGGTGTGGATTGTATAATTTATGCGCCGTTTAAATATGATAGGGCGGATATTGAGAGGTTTATTTATGAGGTGGGTGCAGAGGCTGGGGTGCAGGGTGTGGAGGTTTATTTGAGTTTGCCTGTTGTGGCAAGAGGTGAGGATGCTGAGGTGATTAAAAAGATTTTAGAGAGTAAAAAAATTGAGGGTGTGGTGGTCAATAATTTGTATGGGCTAGAGCTTGCTAGGGGCAAGAAAAAAATAATGCTGGGGCTGGGGATGAATTTAATCAATGGTGTTTTAAAGGATTGCCAGCGTATTTTGTCTATAGAGGCTAAGGGGGAGTTTTTGCTTAGCGATATTGTGTATGCGTTTGGGTTGCCGCAGGTTATGACGCTGTGTCACTGTTTTTCAAAAAATTGCCACACATGTTTATCAAACAATGCGGTGCTTAAGGATGAGACGGGGGCGCAGTTTTTATTAAAGCGTATGAAGATGGCGCATTGTTATCATTATTTATATAATAATATTCCTATAAATGCTGTGGCTGTCTTAAATAACAGAAAATCTGAATGCGGGTATTTATATGACTTTGTGGGCTTTAAGATAGATGAATTGAAAAATTTTGATTATGATAATTTGGCTGGACTTTTTGATAAATTTAGCAAGGGGCATTTGTATAGGGGAGTTGAATGATAGTATTAAAATCAAAACTGGAGAAAACATATGTTTAACATAGTTTTAATAGAGCCTCAGATTCCGCAAAATACGGGCAATATTGCAAGGACTTGTGCTTGCGCTGGGGCTGCCTTGCATATAATAAAACCGCTGTTTGAAATAAGTGACAAGACATTAAAAAGAGCGGGGCTGGATTATTGGGATAAGCTGAGTGTTTTTCACTATGAAAATATTGAAGAGTTTTTTGCAAAAAACGAGGGGGAGTATTTTTTTGTTGAGACTGGGGGTGATAAAAACTATGCGGAGGCTGTGTTTAATGAGGGTGATTATTTAATTTTTGGCAAAGAGACAAAGGGGATTGATAAGCAAATTTTGCAAAAATTTAAAGATAGGATAGTGACTATTCCTATGTCAAAAAACTTAAGATCACTCAATTTATCTAATTGTGTTGCACTGGTATTGTATGAGGCGTTGAGACAAAATGATTTTAAGGGACTTGAATAAGTCTAAAACAAAGAATTTTAAGAATGTGATAGAATTTTCACATTCTTTTTTTATAGGTTGAAATTACACACATAATCAACACATAGAGTGATAAAAAACATGAAAAAGAAGAAAAATTTCACAAAAAACATAAAAAAAGTGGAAAAAACTTGTAATTTTGTGAAAATAATGTGAAAATTAGGTGAAAAATGCTTGACAGGGGGTGTTTTATATGTGTATAATGTGTGTACAGTTGATGTGAGACAACAACACAAAATTACTACAAAACGGACACAAAAGGAGGCAATATGAATATGAAAGACTTTATGCGAAAAAATTCCATAAAGATTAAACTAACAATTATCTTTGTATTGTCAGTAATCATGGTTTGGTCTGTTGCACTTAGTATGTCGTTTAGTGGAGTTGTTATATCAGGGGGACGAGCATATTATGTGCCTTCTGATGGGGAAGAAACTCATCGCTGTATCTATAACGACACAGAGTCTGAATGCGAGTGCTATTTGGATGAAATGGAGGTGGCGGTATAGATATTTATTTGCTGATTAGTTGGTGTGATGAGCCAATTGATTTATAATGACTTTATTATTTTTTAAGTCAAAAAATGAAAGCGACAGGGACTCTCTCTCCCCCTGTCGTTTTCGCGTTATTGGCGGGCAATAGCTGCAAAATTGGCGGGCAATAGCTACAAATAAAAAACTCTGCAATACATATGTTTGTCATATGTTTGTGCAGAGTTTTTTTAGTGTTTTTAATTAGCCATTATTAGCCATTAAAGGTTTCTTCTTCTTTTTGTTTAAAGGTTTGTTTTGCTTCTGTCATTTTGTCAGGACCAGCGTCTTCTGTTTCATACATTCCATTTTCGCTCATGTATTTAAAAGTGTGAAACTGATCATCAGCACATTCGCTAAACTGATTTTGCAATAGGTTTCTTAAGTTTGGGCAAGACACCTCTGTGATAGCTGTTCCATACATTTTGCACAAACCCTTTTGAGTTGTCAAAACATCTGTTGCGATTGACTCATCATCTAGTGCCACATTATCATATGCCGCCTCTAAATCAGATTTTGTTGCCCCAATAGTAGTAGTGCCAAAAGTAGTATCTTCATCAGTTTCAGAATTGCTTTTGCCTGTATAATTTGCATTTACGCTTCCTATGTTCTTAAAATTCATAGGACTTGTTCTGTTGTTGTCTGTCATTTTTATTTATTTTTCTCCTTATTAAAATAAATTTGGTTTTTTCAACTTATTAAGTTGTTTTAAGTGAGCGTTTAGTTGAACGCCCCTACGAGTTTTAATACCCGTGTTTTTTATTGCTCGCTGTTTAAATATCCTAGCAATGCTTCAAATCTTGCTTTATGCTTGTTTGCATAACAGCCTAGCTTTTCTTTTAGTTCTGAATCTGTAGTAGAGCCTACATAATTGCAGCATTTTTTATATGCTAAAAGCTCACTGTTCATTAATTCAGAAATTTCTGTCAAATTTTTGGTTGTCATTTGTTTTTTTACCTCCACTATTAACATTTGTTTTTTTATATAAAAATATTCTTGCATTTAGTTAGGATAATATGGTATACTTATTTTATGGGAATAATTTCTAGTATAGAAAGGCAAAAAAAGAATAAAAGCCGTGTCAGTATTTTTGTTGACGGGGATTTTGTGCTTGGGCTAGAGGAATTGGTGCTGATGCAAGAGAGGATCAAGATAGGGGATGAGATTGATGAAGATAGGCTGAAAGAAATTGCTTTTAGGTCGGACATATCTGCCGCTTTTAATAAAGCAATAAAAAAGCTGGGCACAAGGCTGCATTCTAAAAAAGAGATAGCTAGGTTTTTGCTAGAAAAGGGCTATGAAAATGAAGTAATTGACAATGTAATGGACAAGCTAAATGAATATGGATATATAAATGATGAGAGGTTTGGCGAGGAGTTTATAAAAAGCTATGCTAAAAAATATGGAAAACATTATGTTTGTATGCGATTAAAAGAGTATGGGTTAGACAGAGGAGTTATTGACAGGCTACTAGATTATTCTGATGATGATAGTTTAAAACGGGTGGCACAAAAATATTTGTCTACAAGAAAAGGGATTACAAAGCAAAAATTATATGGCTATTTATATAGCAAGGGCTATGCAAGTGATGATATATTGCTTGTGATAGAAAATTTAAAGGAGATAAATCAAGATGGGGATTAAGGATGTAATAAAAGGTATTTTTTCTAAGGAAAAGGATGCACCTAGTGCAGGCGGAGTATCTTTGCCTAAAGGAATAAAGATAGGGCACAGTCATAATGAATTTAGCGGAATAAGCGTGATTTTGACTGATGAGGATTGTGTGGCTGGGGTGGATATAAGGGGGAATGCTCCTGGGACAAGGGAGACGGATTTATTAAAAACTGAGAAGATGATTGAAGCTGTGCAGGCAATTGCTTTGTGCGGTGGTTCTGCATATGGGCTTGGTGCGGTGAGCGGGGTCATGGATTATTTGAGGGAGAGAAAAAGAGGGCATTATATAAAAGGGGCGGATAAGTATGTGCCTATTGTGCCAGCGGCGGTGATTTTTGATTTGGATGATGAAGGATATAATTATCCTGATAGGGATATGGCATACAATGCTTGTGTGACAGCGAGTGATAGGATAGAGAGCGGAAGCGTGGGGGCTGGTCGGGGGGCAACGGTGGGAAAAATTAGGGGCAGCAAAAATGTGAGCAAGGGTGGTTTTGGTGCGGCGAGTATAGAGGTAATGGGCGTGACGGTGACGGCGGTGGTGGTGGTCAATGCGTTTGGAGATGTATATGATCACAATACGGGCAAGATTGTGGCAGGGGCACTTGATAAAAACGGGGGATTTTTTAATACTACTAAATCTATGCTAGATGGGCGGTTGTTGAGGATGCTTATGGGCGGCGGCAAAGGATATGAGAATGAGGGATTTGGTGCTGGTGCTATGGGGGCTGATATGGGGGGGAATACTACGATTGGGTGTGTGATTACGGATGGGAAATTGACAAAGCTAGAGGCAAATAAATTGGCTAGTATATCGCACAATGGTTTGGCAAGGAGTATTAGACCTGTGCATACGGATTATGATGGGGATACGATGTTTTGTTTGGCTACAGGAAAAAAGAAGGTTTTTAATATGGCGTTTTTAGGGGAGGCGGCGGTTGAGGCGGTGAGCAAGGCAATAACAAATGCGGTGATGAGTGTGCAGAAAAAGGGGGAAAACATATGATTGGTATAGATTTAATTGGCATTGATAGAATAAAAAAGGCTTGTCAAAGCAAGGTGTTTTTGGATAATACTTTTTCTTTTGATGAGCTTGAGTATGCAAAGGGCAAAGGGGATTTTTATCAGACCTTGGCGGGAATTTTTGCGGCTAAGGAGGCGGTGCTAAAGGCTGTTGGAACGGGGATAAAGGATTTATGTTTAAATAAGGTGGAGATAAAACGAAATGAAAATGGGCAGCCCCATCACAAACTAGATTGCGGCAAGCAAGTATTTGTTTCAATTTCTCATGATGGTGGATTTGCCACTGCGGTTGCCATGATTGTATAGGTGTTTCAATAGGATATACACGTAAATATAAAAACAAAAAACACTTTAAGTATCTTAAAACCTAAAGCGTTTTTTTTGTGTAGTTCAATTTTAATCACTGAGGGGCTAATTCTTTGTTGCTTATTGCCGTGCTTTATCAACCGAGCAAATTTTCTTAGCGATACAAGGGAAAATTTGCGACAGCGTCAAAGGTAATTAACCTCGCCCCTTGGACAGATTCATTCACCATTTTCTTCATTATCAATTCTATCTAATGCAAACTCTACGCACTCATTGACAAGGCGATTAAACGACACCTTGTGCTTGTCCACAATATCCATCAATCTATCATACAAATGTCCTTGCCACCTTATTGTACGATTGATTGACTCATTGTCCTTTCCACCAATGGGAATCTTAAATTTATCCATATTTTTTATTATAACCTCCATAAAAAGAGTATAACTTCTTTTGCAGATGGCAACAATACGCAATTTGCAGATAGATTTGCAGAATATGCCTAAATTTAGTTGACAAACAGGCAAATTTTATTTTAGAATATAAAAAACTCATATAAAGGAGGAAATAACTGTGAATAATAAAACAGTTGGCTATATATTCTATATTCTTTCATTTATTATGAGCTTGCTTGCATCTGCTATCACAAGCACATGGATATTTTCGGTGCTTGTACCAGAAATAGTGATACCATTTTGGGTAATGCTAATATTGTGGGTTGCAACAGTTGGCTTGACAATAGCTTTTTGGATAATTGGTCGCATTAAGGGTGATTTTGATTGGGATGATCACAAACTTGAGGTAGGGAGTATTTCCATCTTTTTAATGATTGCTATCATTGTAGGTAGTGGAATTCTTCTAATGCGAGGTTGCAATTTATTGTGATGACTCAACTTATTATTATGATGACTCAACAGATGTCAATATATAAGAACTGTTAAAGCGGAGTTTCGCAATAAGTCTATTGCGAGATTGCTCCATCTCTATGCTAAAAATATCTAATAGGTGAATATATCAAATCAAAAAACGCTTGCATTAATTCTTTGATTCTTTGAGAGATTAGAATTTGCAAAATATTGTGTCCTTTTTTCATTTTTAGAGTATATTCGTATTAAGATGTTGCAAAAAACATAAGTAGACAATCAATATAGAGAAAAAGAAAAATGCCTTAATAGTTTTAGTTAAGGTGTTTTTTCTTGACAAATAAAGTCTGCAAGAGTAAAATAGTTAAAATCTACCAAAAAATTACATAAAAACATATACACTAGAAAATACTACCATAGTAAACATGGTATAGATTACCAAAAGATGGAGATAAATTATGTATCAATACTTAATTAATGTAGACAAGGAGATGAATGATCTTTTGCAAGACAACTCAACAAAACAAAATATGGGGATAGAGCAATATATTAGTCAAATTTTAAAACAATTTGTGGTCTCTTCGCATATATTAAATGAGGAGAGTATGGCAAAAGGTTATGAGGAAATGGGGGAAATCAACTTAGAGCTTGCTAAATAGTTTGGCACAAAGCTCAATTTTGGTATTTTGCTTAAATTGGGCTTGGCAAGTCTATTAAATTCCCTTGATTCTTTATTAAAACTCTGTGCAAACTAGTGTTTGTTGTGAGTTTTTGCGATTTTCTTCTAGTTTACAAAAGAAGGGGGAAATTTACCCAGATGGAAAAACCTGTTTTAAGCACGCAAATTTTAGGCACGCAAAATTTGGCTACTCAAATAAGGCGGGGCGATTTATATTATGCTGACTTGTCGCCTGTTGTAGGGAGTGAGCAAGGCGGCGTGCGTCCAGTACTTATTATACAAAATGACATAGGAAACAAGTATTCGCCGACCATAATAGCGGCGGCTGTGACCAGCCAATTGACAAAGGCAAAGCTGCCTACTCATATTGAGGTAAGAGAGGGGGAGTTTGGTTTAGCAAAAACCTCTGTGATTTTGTGTGAACAAATAAGGACACTGGATAAAAAGCGATTAAAAGAGAAGATTGGCACAATAGACAAGATGACATTAAACAAGGTAGACAAGGCGTTGTTGATTTCACTTGGGTTTGCGGGGAGATAGGTGGAGTGATGAGTGAGGAGCATCGTTTTTTAATAATTGTTCTTTTTAAGGAAGAGATCCTTGCAGGATGACATAAAGTTGAATCGCAAAGGGTTTAAATAATCGCCTTTAGCATGTAAGGGGAGCATCATTATTGTTCATTAGAAGCAGAAATGACTTCGCTTAAATTTAATTTATGTCATTCTGCAAGAATCTCAACCTTAAAAAAGAAGGAAAGGATAAAAACAAAAAACGCTTGTGTCATAAAAAATCACAAGCGTTTTTTAATAATTTAGCTGTTTTCAATTAATCTTGCATTAATTCTAGCCCCAATAAAACTCCAAATTTAAAACCCTCAACATAATGAGATGCTGCTATTTCACAATTTAATTGCGAGTTGGCATCACTAATTTTGCCATAAAGCTCAAAAAGCTCTATAGATGTTGCTAAATTTATCTTCAGCTTGTTTTCATGTGCAACAATTTTATTAATAATTTCAGCATGCTCTTTAGTGTTGAACTTGACAGAACTGCAGTTTCCTTTCTTTTCATAAAACATTTCTCTAATTATTGACTTCATATTAATTTACTCCTATAATATAATTATACAGCGTAAATTACGCTATGTCAAGCAAAACAGCGTAATTTACGCTATAATATTGTCATGGAATTTGGAAAAAAATTAAGAGAATTTAGAATAGAAAATGGTTTTACACAAAAACAATTGGCAATTAAATTGAGGGTTGCAGAGTCATCTATTCGTGATTGGGAAAGCAGAGGCAGACAGCCAAGCTATGAAATACTATGTGAGTTGACTAAAATTTTTGACATTACAGTTGGGCAATTGTTGGGTGTTGAAGAGTATTTATAATTTATACAAAATAATTCTTGACAACACAAAATTTGGGCATTATAATAAGATAGTGTCACTAAAAGATTTACAAAACAAAGATGAATTAACTCCGCACTCATTTAAAGTGGTGTCGGAGTTTTTGCCTATGGGGGATCAGCCAGCGGCGATTGAAAAACTGGCTAATGGGCTTAGCGATGGGCTGAAGCATCAGGTGCTTATGGGGGCAACTGGGACTGGAAAAACCTTTGCTATGGCAAATGTAATTGCAAAAATAAATCGTCCCTCACTAGTGATTGTGCATAATAAAACGCTAGCAGCCCAAATTTGCAACGAGTTTAGGGAGTTGTTTCCACATAATAGAGTGGAGTTTTTTGTGTCATACTATGATTATTTTCAGCCAGAGGCTTATATTGTTTCTAGTGATACCTATATAGAAAAGGATTTGGCTATAAATGATGAAATTGATAAGCTTAGGCACAGTGCGACTAGCTCGCTGCAAGAGCGGCGGGACACGATTGTTATTGCCTCGGTTAGTTGTATTTATGGGCTGGGTGCACCTGAAGAATATTATAGAATGGGAGTGTCGCTTAGACCTGGGCAAGAGATGAATAGGGATGAACTGATTAAGAAGTTGATTGCAATAAATTATAAGAGAAACGATATTGAGTTTGCCAGGACTATGTTTAGGGTGCGAGGGGATACTGTGGAGATTTTTCCAGCTAATAAAAGTGAGAGTGGGGTTAGGGTAGAATTTTTTGGTGATGAGATAGAGGGGGTGAGTGAGTTTGAGGCGGTAAGCGGCAAGGTGATTCATAAATTAAAGCACGCTGTGATTTTTCCTGCATCGCATTATGCGGTAGAAAAAAACATTTTAGATAAGGCGATTGGACAGATACTAATTGATTTAGAAAAGCAAGTGAAAGTTTTTGAAGAGGGTGGGCAGTTGATTGAGGCACAGAGGATTGGGCAAAGGGTGCGGTATGATGTGGAAATGATGAGAGAATTGGGATATTGCACGGGGATAGAAAATTATTCACGCTATTTTGATGGGCGGTTGCCTGGAGAGCCTCCGTTTACTTTGTTGGATTATTTTCCTAAAGATTTTGTGTTGTTTGTTGATGAGAGTCATATTACGCTGCCGCAAGTTCGTGCAATGTATAGAGGGGATTTAGCAAGAAAAACAAATCTAGTCAATTATGGATTTAGGTTGCCAGCCGCCTATGACAATCGCCCTTTAGAGTTTTCAGAATTTAATCAAAAGATAGGGCAAGCTGTGTATGTGTCGGCTACGCCTGCACCTTATGAGCTGGGATTAATTGGTGTGCATCATGATGAAATGTCAGGTTTTTTGGAAAATTTTGCATTTAGTGAGCAAGTGATTAGACCCACAGGGCTTGTTGATCCGCATATTTTTGTTAGACCTGTTGAGGGGCAGATTGATGATTTGTTGGATGAAATCAAGGGGGCTGCAAAAAATAATGAGAGGGTGCTTGTGACTACGCTGACAAAGAGGATGGCAGAGAGTTTGTCCAAGTTTTTGTCAGAGAATGGGGTCAAGGTGCGGTATTTGCATTCTGATATTGATACGCTTGAGAGGATTGAGATTATTAATGGACTAAGGGCAGGGGAGTTTGATGTGCTTGTTGGGATAAATTTGTTGAGAGAGGGGCTGGATATTCCGGAGGTGAGTTTGGTTGCGATATTGGATGCGGATAAGGAGGGGTTTTTAAGGAGTACTACTTCTTTGATACAGACGATTGGGAGGGCGGCAAGAAATGCAAATGGGCGGGTGATAATGTATGCGGATGTGGTGACAAGGTCTATGAATGCGGCGATAGGTGAGACGGATAGGCGAAGAGAAAAGCAAGAGGCATATAATAAGGCACATGGAATAACCCCCAAGACGATAGTTAAGCCAATTAAAAATACGCTTAATATTTCTTCTAAAGAGGAGATAAAGGTTGACATAAAGGATATTCCTGAAACGATTGAAAAATTGAAAGCATTGATGGTGATAGCCTCAAGCAGTTTAGATTTTGAAAAGGCGATTGAATTAAGAGAAAAAATTGCTGCCTTGAAAAAAATGCAAAGCAAGATGAAATAAGCAATGACAAGAGAAAAAACTCTGCACAATCATATGTTTGCATACAATTAATTTAAGACAAAATCATGACAAACATATGTTTGTGCAAGGTTTTTTGAAAAAAGAGGGATAAAAGACAAATGAAAGAATTTATCACCATAAAGGGTGCAAAGGAAAACAATCTTAAAAATATTGATTTGGTTATTCCAAGAAACAAGCTGATTGTTTTTACTGGATTGTCAGGCAGTGGAAAAACCTCACTTGCCTTTGACACTATTTTTGCTGAGGGGCAAAGGCGATTTATTGAATCACTTTCTTCTTATGCTAGGCAATTTTTAGGACAGATGCACAAGCCCAATGTTGAAAGCATTGACGGGCTGTCGCCTGCAATTTCAATTGATCAAAAGACTACGGGAAGAAACCCTAGGTCTACGGTGGGGACTGTTACTGAAATTTATGATTATCTTAGGCTGTTTTATGCTAGGGCTGGAACAGTTTTTTGTCCTAAGTGTGATAGGGAAATTTCTAGTCAAACCATTGACCAAATTGTGGACAAGGTGATGTCTTTGAAGGAGGGGGCAAAGATATTGATAAATGCTCCTGTGGTGCGTGGGAGAAAGGGAGAGTATTCTAAGCTGCTAGAGGGATTTAAAAAGAGTGGGTATCAAAGAGTTATGATAAATGGAGAGGTGGTCTCACTTGATGATGAGATTGTGCTAGATAAGCAAAAAAAGCATAATATATCGGTGGTTGTTGATAGGCTGGTGATTAAGGATGGCATTAATAAAAGGCTGGCGGACAGCATTGAGGCTGCATTAAAGCTGGCAGAGGGCTTGGTGGTTATTGACAATGAGGGGGAGGAGATGCTGTTTAGCACAAAATATGCTTGTACAGAATGCAATGTTTCTATTTTAGAAATTGAGCCTAGATTGTTTTCTTTTAATTCTCCGTTTGGTGCGTGTCCTACTTGCAGCGGGCTAGGCTATAAAAATGAGATAGATCCGATATTGATTTATGGGGATGGTGAAAAGTCGCTTAGAAAAGGGGCGCTTGCAGTATCAGGGTGGAATCTTGATGCTAGTTATTATGGGGAGATGTATTTTGAGGCACTTTCTAAAAGGTATAACTTTTCTTTAGATACTCCTTATAAAGAGTTGCCTGAGGATATTAAAAATATTTTGCTATATGGAAACGGCGGAGAAAAATTAACACTGGCTTATTCTAGCTATAGCTTTTCTGGCAGCTTTCATAAAAGCTATGAGGGGATTATCCCCAATCTTATGCGAAGATATCAAACCACTTCGTCTGAAAGCTCTAAAGCAGACATTGAAAAATACATGAGGTCTAGCCCATGCTCTGACTGTGATGGTTTGCGTTTAAAAAAAGAGGCACTGGCAGTCAAGTTAAACGGACAAAATATTGCTCAAATTTGCAAGCTATCAATTAAAAAACTCTGCACATTCATAATGAATTTGCAATTAAATGCCACTCAAACTCTAATTGCCGCACCTATAATAAAAGAAATTAATGAACGCTTAAAATTTTTAATGGATGTAGGGCTTGATTATTTGACACTTTCAAGAAGTGCAGGGTCTTTGAGCGGAGGTGAGGCACAAAGGATAAGATTGGCTACTCAAATTGGGTCTGGGCTTATGGGGGTGCTTTATATTTTGGATGAGCCTAGCATTGGTCTTCATCAGCGAGACAATGAGAAATTGATTGCGACGCTAGAGAGGCTTAGGGATTTAGGAAATACTCTAATTGTGGTTGAGCATGATGAGGATACAATAAAAAGAGCGGATCATATTGTGGACATTGGACCGCTTGCTGGTGTGCATGGCGGAGAGCTTGTAGCAGAGGGAAGCTTGCAAAACATAATGAATGCACCAAATTCTTTGACGGGAAAATATTTGTCTGGGGAAAAAAGCATTCTAGTTCCAAAAAACAGAAGAGAAATAAAGAATGGCTTTATTGATATAATTGGGGCGACTCAAAACAATTTAAAAAATGTGACAGCACGCATTCCGCTAGGAGTAATGACAGCCATCACAGGAGTGTCGGGCAGCGGAAAAAGCTCGCTTATTAATCAAATATTATTCCCAGCCGCCTCAAACGCAATCAACAAAACCCGCCTCCTTATTGGCAAGCATCAAAAAATTGAGGGGCTAGAAAAGGTTGACAAAATCGTAAACATTGACCAAAGTGCAATCGGTCGCACTCCTAGGTCAAATCCTGCTACCTATACAGGGGTTTTTACTCCCATTAGAGAATTATTTTCAAAAACTACGGATGCAAAAGAGCGGGGCTATGCACCTGGGCGGTTTTCTTTTAATGTAAAAGGCGGGCGGTGTGAGCATTGTTCGGGGGATGGAATCATCAAGATTGAGATGAATTTTTTGCCTGATGTGTATGTTCCGTGTGAGGTGTGCAAGGGCGAGCGATATAATAGAGAAACGCTTGCAGTCAAATATAAGGGCAAAAACATTTCGGATGTTTTAAACATGACTATTGAAGACGCTTGCGGCTTTTTTGAAAATATTCCGCAAATTTATACAAAGGTAAAGTCGCTTTTTGATGTGGGCTTAGGATATATTAAGCTGGGGCAGTCGGCTACAACGCTTAGCGGCGGAGAGGCACAGCGTGTGAAATTGTCTAGCGAGCTATCAAAAAGAGCTACTAGCAAATCGCTGTATATTTTGGATGAGCCGACAACGGGCTTGCATATGGCGGATGTGGATAGGCTGATTGTGATTTTGCAAAGGCTTGCGTCTAGCGGAAACACGATTGTGGTGATAGAGCATAATTTGGATGTAATCAAGACGGCGGATTGGTGTATTGATTTAGGATATGAGGGCGGTGATGCTGGTGGGGAGATAATAGGTGTGGGGACACCAGAGGAATTGGCGAAAAATGAGAGGAGTTATACGGGGATATTTTTGAAAAAGATATTATGAAGATAGGTGCTGTATAGAATGTTGTTTAGCTAGAATTACTAATTAAAGGATAAGCAAGGCAAAACCTTTGTTAAGGATTTATCTTGCTTTTTATAATATAATGATATTATGTTTAGCAATAAATTAAAAGAGCTAAGAGAAGCGAACGAGCTTAGCAAGGTTGCACTAGCAAGTGAGCTTGGCGTGGGCAGTCAAAGTATATATGATTGGGAGATGGGCAAGCATGAGCCTAAGTTTGCTATATTAATAAAGATAGCAGATTTTTTTGATGTGTCATTGGATGAGCTTTTGGGGCGAAAAGAAATTTAGATTTTAAGAGTCAGTTTTTTAAGGATATTCTCACTAAAGAAAATATAGGAAAACATATGAAAAAGCTAATTAATTATAAAAAAAGTATGCCGTTTGTCTTGATGTTTTTGCTGGTTGTTGTGCTGGTTTTTTCTTTGACCGCTTGTGGCAAGGGTGACTATTATTATGCTGAGGCTGATTGTTGTCCTGTGGAGGACCATCCTATTTTGATTTGCATAGAGTGTGGCTTTTTGCATTGCGTGTGCGAGAGTGGTGATGGGATTTATGAGGATAATAGAGATGGAGGATATGATGAAAATGGGTGCATTGATGAGGATTGTGTGGATGATGGTTGTGATGAGGATTGTGTAGGTGAGGATTGTGACGAATATTGCGAGTGTGATGAGGAGTGTTTTCATGTTGTTTATTGCAAGGAGTGCAGCTTATATGATTGTGAGTGTGGTGATGAATGTGCTTGTGTAAAATATGTTTGCATAGAAGATGAGGATGGGGATAAATGCGATGATAAATATGAGGATGAGTGTGATGACGAGGATATTAAGTATGAGGATTGTGATGGTGAGTATGATGATTATGAATATAAATGTGATGATGAGGACATTAAATATGAAGATGACTATGAGTATGAATGTGAGGATAATGAGTGTGACAAAATAGATGATGGTGCATATGATGAATGTGGGTATCAAAACAATGACGATGACTATGATGACGATGACTATGATAGTGATTATGATAACGATGATGATAACGATGATGATAATGGATATGATGATAGCGATGACGATAATGATTATGATAATGGTTGCGATGATGATGGTGATGACAGAGGAAAAGAGGAAGAGGAAAAAGAAAATGATTCGCCAAATTATTTGAACATAAGGTTTCAAATTTGTGTTCATTTAAGGTTTCATACCCTAGAAATAAACGGGCAATCCTATCAAGAGGATATAGTTGTTTTAAGTGGTCAAAAAATTACGCTAGAAATTATTGGGCTAGAAATCTGGTATTTTAATATAGCTTGGCAAATTGTTGCACCGTCTGTTTATATAAATGGACAAAGAATAAACACTGTCGCAATAAACAGTCTGCCTTTTTCTGCTATTCAATTTCTATTCACTTTTTATGCCCAAACATATGAAAACTACATATTAATCAAAATTGCTTGACAATATAAAAATAATTTGATAGATTAAATCTAGATTAAAATAAACACTATATTACATACATTAATACAGGAGAGAAACAAATAAAATGGATCTAAATCAAAACAATTTTATTAAGGAAATCTATTCTGATGGCAGCTATTATGAGGGCGAGATTAAAAACGGCAAAAGAGATGGGCGAGGTGTTTATTACTATGAGGATGGCTCTAGATATGAGGGCGATTTTTTGCATGGATTAAGACATGGAATAGGCATTCAGACCTCTCCTAATGGCGATCGCTATGAGGGACAGTTTAGAGACGGACACCCACAGGGGCACGGCATTTTTTGCTTTGCAAACGGGTCTAAATATGACGGAGAATATAAAGAGGGAAAAAGAGACGGGAGAGGGATTTATGTATATGCAGAGGGCGGAAAATACGATGGGGAGTTTAGAGACGGCTTGCCATGCGGTCGGGGGATTTTTTATTATCCAGACGGCAGCCGCTATGAGGGTGCTTGCAAGGATGGAAAGCCAAGTGGCAGAGGCATTTGTTATTATCCAGATAATTCAAAATATGACGGTGAATATAGTGACGGCAAGCAGCACGGAAGAGGAATATTTTATTATGCGGACGGAAAAAGATATGACGGTGAATATAGTGACGGCAAAAGAGAGGGACGAGGGATATATTATTATACTGATGGGTCTAAATTTGTAGGGGAGTTTGAAAGAGGCGCTCCGTCAGAGCGAGGAGTTTTTTATTATGCGGACGGTTCTGTTTATGAGGGAGCGTTTAAAAACGGAGTTCCTGATGGGCGGGGAGTTCATACCTATGCGGATGGAAACAAATATGAGGGAGAGTTTAGAGACGGCAAAATGCATGGGGCTGGAGTTTATTTTTATGCAGATGGCACCAAGTATGAGGGCGATTTTTATAAGGGTGAGCATAGCGGACGAGGAGAGTATATTTATGTTGACGGGTCTAGATATATGGGTGAAATAAATGGAGGGAGACCAAGCGGAAAGGGTGTGCATTGCTTTGCTAATGGGTCTAGGTATGATGGGGAGATTAAGGACGGGCGGCCTAATGGACGGGGGATTTTCTTTTATGTGGATGGGCGGCGATTTGAGGGTGATGTAAAGGATGGAAAGCCAGAGGGGCGGGGGAATTATTATTATGCGGATGGAAACAGATATGACGGGGAGTTTAAGGATGGGCATCCAAATGGGCAGGGGATTTGTTATTTTGTGAGTGGAAACAGGTATGAAGGGGAGTTTAAAAATGGGCAGCCGGATGGAAAGGGGTTTTATTATTATGAGGATGGACGGCGATATGAGGGAGAGTTTAAAGATGGGAGACCTGTAGTGGCTGCTGATTAAACAAAACATGGATTAACGACTAACTGATTAATTGACTAGACGCATTTTTTGTGACAAAAGGAGGAGTTTAAGTGAAAAAATTATTATCAATAATAGTTGCTTTTATGTTAGTTATAACAGTATTAACTTTTTCAGCCTGCAGTGGTGGGGAAAGTTTAGAAAATGGAACATATAGAGTCAGCAGAGTTTATATTGATGGAGAGAGCATAGATCAAACTCATGCAAGATGGGTTGTTTTTGGTTATGCAATGTATTTTGTAGTAGACGGCAATAATTTGACGACCATAACACGGATAGCTGATACAACTAGGGAAACAACGGTTGAATTTAGAATTAGGAACGGTTATTTAGAGAGGCGAGTTGATTTGCTAGATGGTAGACAGTGGCTAAGATGGGATGGAACAATTGCACCTGCTTTTAGTTCAACAAGAGTAGAGAATGGTGAAATTGTAGAGAGGTATACTTCGCCTATTAGTGGGGAAGTAATCCAAATTTTTTATTCTAGAGTTGAACAAGGATAATGATTTTATATAGATAGCTTTTTTAAATGCTGGGATGAGTAGATCCAAGATTTTTGAGCTATTGCCCCTGTCCGATAGAGGGCAGGGGCTTTTTGTATTGCTGCGTAAGAGACAATATGATGCAAGGTTGATAGCTATAAATAATTCAAAAAATTTTTTTAAAAAAGTTTTAAAAATGGTGTCAAAACGCTTGACAGGGAATACTATGTAATGTATAGTATAACGTATAAGACAGTATTATGCATTGCAAGATATTTTGCTTTGCGTGAGGAGAAAATCAAAACAAATAGATTAAAACAAGGAGGAGGATTTTATAACCTATGGACATTCAAATTAAAAAAGGGCTGCTAGATGCTTGTGTTTTAAGGGCGCTTACTAAAGAAGAGAGCTATGGATACAAGATTATTCAAGACCTAGCACCTTATGTAGAGATTTCAGAGTCCACGCTTTATCCTGTATTAAAACGGCTAGAGAGCAACGGCTTTGTAACCACCTGGACAAAAGAGCAAAACGGGCGGCTTAGGCGATATTATATGATAACGCAAGCGGGCAGCCAAAACCTAGCAGAGTTTAGAAAAAACTCGCACACAATAATGAGGATTATTGATTATATAACAAACGGAGGTATAAGCGCATGACAAAATATGAATGGGAAAGTGAGCTTTCTAAAAATTTGAAAAAAGTGCCAAAAGAAGAGGCACAGCGCATATTAGACTATTATAATGAGTTGTTTTTAGATAAGGCGGATGCTGGGCATAGTGAAAAAGAGATTATTAAATCTTTTGGAAACCCTTTTGATGTGGCATATAGAGTTGTTTATGAATTTGAGGGGACTAGCAGCAGCATTTCTAACAATAATAATGAGGCAACTATAGATGCACCTAAGAGGGCAGGCTATGAGGATGCTAATAATAATCAAATAGCGATAGAACAAGAAAAAACTTTTGGTGTGCCTGCTAGGGAAGTAGTCAATAATAATATTGATAACCGCCCCTATCAAACGCAAGCACAGCCGCAATCATCTCAAAATAATGCTTCAAATTACACACATTATAATGCCCCAGCCCCAAAAAGGAAAAAAAGCACGGGTGGCATAATTGCACGCATAATATTCTTTGTTCCGTTTTTTGTTGTGTTTACTGTTTTGTGGAGTCTGGCAATTTCTTTTATTGCATCAGGGATAGGCTCTGCAATAGGTGGATTGGGCATGGCAATATTGGCGCTGTTTTATTTAGGAGATTATGCGGCGGCGGCAGCAGCAACTATAGGCATGGGCTTGGTTGCAAGCGGAATAGGATTGTTGATGCTTATTTTTACTAGACCAATAGTCAAAGGGGCAGTGCGCCTAACTCAAAAATATTTTTATATCGGCAAGCACAAAACAGCAAAAAGGGAGGTAGAATAATTTATGAAAACCAAATCAAAAGCAAAAAGATTATTTTTAATAATGGCTATTGTGGGCATTATATTTATTTTAAGCGGTGGGGCAATTTTTGCGGTCACCTTAGCCAACAATGATTGGAATGTTTTTAATCTTGATAATGAAGAATTGACGGCGACATATTTTGTAGATGCGGACAGGACATTTGATAGGGTTGAGTTTGATGCAAGGTTTAGGTTTAATATTAGGATGGGGACAGAGTTTAGGGTAGACTATTTTAATAGCAATATTTCAACGATTACGACCAGCGTACTAAGAAACGATAATGGGAATTACACCTTTAGATTTTATGAAAGCGGGCACAGCTGGACTACTTCTTTTATGCTAGGGTTTGCAGGGCTTGCAAGAACTCAGGCTAGTGTTTATATAACGGTTACTCAAAAGATTTTTGCACATTTTGATGCATCAAGTATCAGGCTAAACGCTGTGGGAGTAGACTTTTATGGGCTTGTGATGGATGGATCATCAAGTCGCTTGCATTTAGAGGATGCGGTTGTTAGTGGTGATGTGATTATGGATGGGTCTAGTGTGAATGCGGTGTTTAGGAATGTAGATGTGGGAGGAAGGATTGTGTTTGATGGAAGCAGTCAAGATATTGAAGGGTATAGATTGACGGCGGATGAGATATTTTTAGATGGCAGCAGCATTGACTTGTCGCTTAGAAACAGTGTGATAGACAGGTTGATTGTTGATGGGTCAAGTACAAAGATTTATTTTAGAAACAGTGCGATTAGAGTGATAAATGTGGATGGGTCGTCGGTTAGGGTTGATGCGAGGCGGTCGCATATGCATACATTTATAGTAGATGGGTCGTCACTAAGGGCTAATTTGGAGCTGTATGGAATAACAGAAAATGTGGGTGCTTTTAATTTTCGCAGAGCGGATGTATCAGGAGTAAGCGGGATTGGGCAAAGGTTTAAGCAGTTTAGTATAAATGGTTCTAGTGCAAGACTGAATATAACTATGCTAGGCGGAGAGAGTGTATTTGCTTAGAAAAAACTAAACAAGGATTAAAATCGTTTGACAAACAAAAATTAATGCATTAGAATGAATGTATAAGAGAGTAGAAGAGTTTACGGAAAGTGCTTTAGGATGGGATGTCGCCTAAAGACGAAAAGATGAGTTTTTGATTTCATCTTACGATAAATTCTTTGCGTCCGCTCTAAAATTCATAAAAAAACTATGTGCAAACTAGTGTTGATCCATAGTTTTGATGTATTTATGTAATTTTTTTTGCTTAAGATGCCTCTTTTAAATATAAAAGAGGTTTTTTATTTTATGCAAGACAAAGAAGAAAAAATCAAAGAAGAAAGCATAGCTGATGAAGATGCTATCACTATGCAACAGCAAGAGGCTGCCACCAGTGATGATGCTGTCCTAGAGACTAAAACCACACATGAGCCAGCCTTTGAGTCAGGCTTAGGCAGCATAGCCAAAAGCACACAAAAGATTCCATTTTGGAAAAGAATCTTTTTGCCTCCAGCACGCTTTGGACAAGGCAACAGCTTTAGGATTACACTGTTTATTGCTATGATGGCAGTCATGATTGCCATGGGCACGGTGCTAAACATGTTTTCATTTCAGATAGCAGGGCTGGGCAGAGTGAGCTTTGTTTATATGTTTATGTATCTAAGCGGAATGCTGTTTGGGCCATTTTTTGGTGCTGTTGTTGCGTTTACGGGAGATGGGTTAGGCTGGCTTTTAAGACCAGAAGGGCCATATATGCCGCTTATTGGATTGTCAAATGCGGCGGTATCAATGATAGTTGGATTTATCTTCATGATAAGATTTAATAGAAAAACGCTTAAAAATGTGCTGCTTGTTGCGTTTGTGTTGATTTGCATGGCTACTATAATGTCAGCATATTATATAGGGCCGTTTGCAGCAGCACAACCAGATAGATATGTTAGGATACTTGAAAGGACTGACCGTGTGTTTTATCGCAATGTATATCAATATGTTGCGTGTGAGCATGGGGGGGAGGGAGTATATGAGATTATTAGAAGCATATATAGAAATGTCAGAGTTTATAGAAGAAATGAGCATGGGGTATATATGTATGAGTTTTTATCTGCGACAAATGCAAGCGGAATGCATAATGGTGTAAGAATTGCTATTATATCGCTTGCGGCAGCTTTGTTAATTTTTGGCGTTTATAAAATAATTAGCATAAAAATTCCAGAAGGCAAAGAGCTTGAGTTAGCTTCTAATCAATGGTTTGCAAAAACAATTTTTGCGGCAATTGTTGCGTTTATTCCTACTACTTTAGGACTAAGCGTGTGGGGAATTTATTTGTTGATTCAAATGGGGATGGGTGGGTTTCCTCCGACATGGAATTCATTCTCTATCATTTTGATGGCACAGCTGGTGTCACAGCCAGTTTGGGTGGGCATAAATTTATTTTTGATGAGTATACTTGTGCCTGCATTAAACAGGTCGGTGTTTAAACAATATCCATTAGGCGAGTGAGGTTGGTTGCAAGTTTGTTATTTTATTATGTCAAACATATGATTGCAGTAGTTTTAATGTGTGTTTGGGAATAAAAGCTCTTTATGCTTGCAATAGAGTTGGTGAAGAAATTGCAAAATGAAATATCGTAGGGGCGTTCACCGAACGCCCGAAAGTGCTTATTTTAGGTGTGATTTGATTGTAAAACTGGTATGCGGGCGTTCGGTGAACGCCCCTACAAATGAACCATCTAAAATTGGGTGACACTAAATTTAAAGTCATTAATTTATCATCAGCAATTATTTGTCAATGTGAATACTTTTTAATAGACAAGGGCTAAATTAATATGATATAATCCACCTATGATAAGATTTATTTATGGTGGATTTTCTCATTCTGTGGGTTTTTATGGTGTCTTAGAGGGCATTCCTTTTGGAGTAAAAATTGATGAGGATGAGATTAATAAATTGCTAATAGAGCGTCAAGAGGGAATAGGCAGAAGCGATAGGCAAAAAAGTGAAAAGGATAGGATTAAATTTTTGAGCGGCGTTATTGATGGTGTGAGTGTGGGCGCTCCGCTTGTTTTTTGCATAGAGAACAAGATGCTTGATAGGCTAGGCTTTAGTGTGCCACGCCCCAATCATGCAGACTTAAATGGGGCGATTAAGAATGGAATGACTTCTTTAGATGCGGCAGATGGTGTGCGGGATATAGATTTTTCTATTATTAGCGAGGTTTCTAGTGCTAGGTCTAGCTGCATTGTGGTGGCGGCGGGGGCAATTTGTATAGAGGTGCTAAAATTATTGGGGATTGAACTAGAGCATAGAGTGCTAAAGATTGCGGGGATTGATTATGAGGATAAAGATAGCTTGACTAAATTTATAGAGGGATTAAGGTTGTTAGGTGATACGGCAGGCGGAAGCGGCGAGGTTGTGGTGCGTG
>Ga0209755_10002501_pt1 | contig 25177 bp, 20 predicted proteins | sample TergutCo191P1_FD_187301 | JGI IMG/M metagenome (GOLD analysis project Ga0209755, IMG submission 187301) | Cornitermes sp. P1 segment gut microbial communities from Petit-Saut dam, French Guiana - Co191P1 (SPAdes) (version 2) | ecosystem: Host-associated > Arthropoda: Insects > Digestive system...
AGGGGGGTTCGGGGGGAGGGGGACTTTTCAAAGTCTTCCTCCCCCCGAGAACTTTTTATCGCAACCTTCTCCCTCATCATCTCGTAAACCTTGTCAATGGAAGTAGCGGCGTTTTGAATATCGTTTATCGCCCATGTGAAAATGCGGGTTGGCGCGTCAATCATCCACAGGTATCCGCCGAAAGCAACCATCTGCCAGAGTTCGAGATGCCCGTGGATTGTCAGGAGTCCGCCGAAAAGGAGGAGGAACCACGGCAAAAGCGCGGCGCAGGTTTCTATTACGGGGAAGTATTTTATGCGAACCGCCGCCGCCGCCATATTCGCGTCGAAGAAATCTTTGTTCACCTGTTGGAATTTTTCGGTTTCGTGGGATTCTTGGGTGAACGCCTTTACAACGCGGTTGCCGCTGATATTTTCGCCGCACATGGAGTTTAGGTTTGCGAATTGCTCGCGCACGTTTCGGAATGCGGGGCGCACGCCGGAAGATTGCTTCAGGGCGGCAAAAATTACAACGGGCGTTGTAATAAGCATGGCAAATGTAAGCGGCAAACTTATTGTAGCCATTATTATCACCGCCGCAATGTAAAGCTGAATATGCTCGATAACCATGTAAATGACAAACGCCACAAAATGTCTTATTGCATCAAGGTCGCCCGTCATGCGCGACATTATGTCGCCCACACGGTTTTTGTCAAACCACGAAAAACTTTGCGTATGTAATTTGTGATAAACGTCGCGCCGCAAATTAAACAATATTTTTTGCGAAGTGTGTTCAAACATCATCGCAAATAAATACCGCGAAACAGAACGGTACACCGTAATCACAATCATAATGGTAAGATATCGCGGCAACAGTTCGTACTGCCCGCCCTGAATAACATTTTGCACAATTAGCCCCGCAAACAGCGGATTAACCAGCATAAGCCCCACATTAACCGTGTTTACAAGCAACCCAAAAATCAGCCGCCACTTGTAGCGCGTCACATACGGCAGAAACCACTTGGCAGCCCTCATCTTATGAGATGTCCTACGTTGTGGCCTACAAGCCAACGGGCAAGAAGGGTGATGTCTTCAATGGCTACACCTTGGTTGCTGTTTCCAATATCGGCGGCGATTAGGCAGATGGGTATGGGAAGCCAGCTTGCAACAGCGTAGTCGAATTGACCTGCAAGATATCGCGCCATTACGGTAGCATCAGCGGAGGTTACGCGCCCGTCACGGTTTACGTCGCCAACTTGGAATGGGACGGAACAGGCTTGCCATGCGGCGTAGAGGGTCATGTCGGAAGTTACAACGGACTCGGCAGTCCAGCGTGTGCCCGCGCCGTTCGGCTGTGTGAACCATCCTGTGAAGGTGTAGTTGCGCCGTGCCGCAATCGGTGGGGTCGCGTTGCTGTCGGGGTCTACGGTTTGCACCGACTCGCCACCGCCACGATTTTCCCCGCCCGCAAAGTCAAACGTGACGGTGTGGTGGGTCGTAAACGGCGCGTTTACAATTACCGTTGCGGTTTCGGAAGTGACAGACTGTGCGTTTGGCGCGCTAACAATCACGCGGAACAAATGCGTCCCCTGCGTAAGGTTTGTGGTAATAGGCATAACAGCGGACGTCGCGCCGATTATGGGTTGAAAGTCCCGCAAAATATCGGATAGATAGTGAATCTCCCATTGAAAAGAAAGCTCCGCGCCTTCGGTGGCGGTTGCCGTAACGTAAAGCTCGCCCGTAATTTCACCTGCGGTAACGGTGGTGCTTGCCGCAGGATGTTGAGTGATGGTGATATAGTTAATGTTTGCACACTCACAGGGGTGCGCGTTACAGTATTCGCACAGAGTCGGAAGCGGCGCGGCTATATTTACCGTGACTGATACCGTAAGCGATACGTTGTTGGGGTTTGCCACTTGCGGCGGCAATTCAATCGTCCCCGTGAAAGTAATGCTTTGCGCCGTTGTTGTTGTGGGGTCAAAAATTGGTGTTGGTGCAAGCATATTCCACGAGATTTCTCTCAGATTGTTTGGGAGCGCGAAATTTTCGGGGGCAGTGATTATCGCCGCAACCAGCGGCAATTGCCAGTTGCCAACTATCGCTTGCGCGTGTGTGATGTTTACATTAGAAAGCGGCAGTATCTCAATCAAATGCAGTTGCCTAAACGCCGCCGTTACTTCTGTTGCGCCTGCGGTTTTTGTAAATGTGACTTCACGGGAGTCAAGCACGTTACCAAAAAAATCCGTTACGCCCGTTGCGGTTACGCCGTTTTCCGCAAGGAAAAAATATTCGGGCGGGGTGATGGTTACGGTTATTGTGTCACCAACTTCTGCCGTGGTGGGGCTTACGTTTACATAGTTTGCAACCGCCGCATTAACCGTTACGGGGTAGGTTGGCGTTGCGCATTCGGGGCAGGTGCCGTCCATACAGCACGGGCCAACGGTATGATACATAATCGCCGCAAGCAAAAACGTAAGCGCGGCGTTGTGGTAAATTGTATTTTCGTTTGTTGTCCACTCGCCGTCACTGTCCACGAAACATTTTCCGTCAAAGCGGGACAGATGGCGGTTGTCTACATGATTACTGCCTTCTGTGAAATATCCGGGCGGGATTCTGTATGGCTCAAGCCGTGCGTCATGAGAGAAAATCGCGCTGAAAATGTTTTGCACACTGCGCTCTCCATGCCCCGATACATACGAAAACGAAATAGGATTAAGCCCCAGCATATAGTGCAAGGACGCCTCCATGTGTTCTATGGTACGTTCCGCAAGCGCGTCCTCGCCGCGAATTTGCGCCTCTGTTACATTGCCCAAAAGCATTGCAAGTGAGTTCTGCACAATCATCTGGTTAGAGCCCCACCACAAACCCCATTGCGGATAGGTAATGCGCCACTCGTTGCTGTGGTAGCGTTCCATTATGCGCCGCCAGTTGTAAAACCCGTTTGGTGCCATAAAACGGTCGCGAATAGCAACGGTGGGGGCGGGGTTGCCGCGCAGATAATGCACGAAGCCTTTTAGCCCCATGCCGCCGTGGGTGTAGCTTACGCTTTGCCAGCCGTCAAAAGCGCGTGTTACGTAAGGGTTTTCAAACTCACTTTGCAGATACGTGCGGAAAGGACTTGTGTCGCCGCCGCTTGCGCCCACGGCACGGTACAACGCGCCCGCCGCCCAAAACATGGAGCGATACAATTCGTCATCGGTGAAGCCGTAAACGCGGTTTGCCGCGTCAATGTGCCTGTGGCGCGGGTTTGCGGGGTTTGTTACCCAGCCCCACGCACGCAACGCCGCAGAAAGCATTTCTTCTGCGAAGGTATCGTATTCGGGGCGGCGGGATTCAAACATAGGGTAGTTGCGATACACAAGATATGCGTGTGCCAAAACCGCCGCCATATTCGCCGTGGCGTGATGGGAACGTAAATCCCTTTCATGCGCGGGGGAGTTGTGGTCTGTCCAGCGGTTGAGTGTGTCCTCAATCCAGATGATGTTATCGCCGCAGTAATTCGCCGCGATAAAAAACGAGCCGTCACGCGAATGATGTTCAAACCGAATCATTTTATCAAGTTGCCATCTAAGTTCGCTTAGTACGCCGGGCGCGTCAATGAAGCGCGGATTGGCGGGGTTTTGCTCGGGGATATTTAAGTCCAAATCAGCGAAAACACTTGGGAAAAGTTCATACGCCCAAAGCAAATCCGACACGGTTGTGGTGGACGGAACGATGTATTTTCCATAGTCGCCCGCGTCATACCAGCCCTTGGAAACGTCATAAATATTCCGCGGGTCGGGGTTGGGGTTGTTCCTGTCCGACCACAGGCGAACCGCAACATCGTTTGGGTGCAGGTTTTGCCGCGCAAAATCTCCTGCGTATCGTTCTTCAAGCTCCAGCCCTTGGCGTTGGAAAAAGAAATATCGGATTACATCCACAAGCAAATCTTCGTACACGTTTCTGCGAATAGTAAAAACGGGCGATTCGATTGTGTTTACGTCAAGCCCTTCCGCGATATCACGAGGGGAACGCGCCGCCGCGTTAAGCCCCGCATTGGGAATGCGGATAAAAAACCGCCCCGCCGTGTTCAAATTGCAAAAATAAATATGGTGCAACATTTCGCCCGACCACGAACGCCCGCCGCCGCCTTCAAACGGGTCAAGAATGGCTGTGCCAAGGTTGCCCGTGTACGCAACCGCGCCCGTGTCGGCGTTTATTACTTGAAATTCCCGCCCGTCCAACGAGCCGAATTTTGCGAAATAACTTACAATCGCGGGTTTTGGCCGCCCTATTTCATAGCCCACTTGGTTGATTTTGATAAACGGATGTTGCCTTTCATCATCGGGAGAGGTTATCCGAACGTCACGGAACTGCAAAAGCCCGCCCGTGCTTAAATTTATGCCTGTGACTTCGATGTACCAAAAGTCGTTCAGGCTGAAAAACTCGCGCACGGCGGCGGGGTGGTTGGGGTAATCGTAAAGGTCGCGAATGCTAAGGGAGAATGATTGCCACTCGGGCGTGGCGGTTAGCGGTCTGCCTGCTGTTTGCGCATTCCAAAAAAGCGTAGCAATTCTGCCATGCCTGTGGGATTTTAGCCCTATGCTGAAATTTTGATTCCCGCTTTCCAAATGCCTAACGTCAAACTCCAGCCGCCCGTTTTCCAAGTAGCACTGGATTGTTAGCGTAGTCCAACTGGGATTGGGCGCAAGTTGTGTGCCGCTCCACGCGCCCCAGTCTTGCGTTGTCCATTCAAAGGGGTACACGCGAATGGTTTGCAGTTGCAATTCCGCGTTACGCGCAGGGTTATCTGCCTGCGGTTCGGGCGGTGTGTATATCGGAACGCGAGGGTCGGGGCCTGTGTAGCTTGCGGGCAAATTTAATGTAATATCGCCGCCGCTCATGGCGTGCAGTTGCTGAAGCGAGCCGCGTACCGCAGGTTCGACAATGGTATTATCGCCAACGTATGCAGAGCCGCTCCACACACCCACGGCAAAAACGGGGTGCGTTGCATTTGTCGGCCAGTGCGGGTTGGACGGGTTGAAAGACCAAATATCTGTTGCGGTGGGGTTCGGCCCCCATGATGCGGGACTGCCCAAGTCAAAAATATTCCCGTACACGATGGTTCTGTAGCCCCAGCCCGGTTGTACGCTGTGTACCTCCACGCCCGCACGCATACCTGTATTGTTTTCGCGGTAAAACCTGTTGTATCGGATAATCGTGTCGTTACCCTTTACCGCAACAAAACTGCTTGCGGCAACTTCGCCCGGGGTATTTCTTCCGTGAATGCCCGTGCCGTGCATTATGTTATGCTCTATTAAATTTCCGGTTGTAAATTCTTTTACGTCAATCGGCTCGCCCGCGATACCGGGGCCCAGAACATTAAACGCGATGTAGTTGAAATCGGTATAGTAGCAATAGCCCGTTGTGGAAGCGGCACTGCCGATGTAAATGCCTTCTCCGAAACCGGGGCGGAAAAGCCCCGTATTTTCCACACGGTTGAAAATAACTTGGCAGAACGAACTTCCGTCCCTCAAGTGAATAGCCTCCATTCCCATGGAGTGAACAAAGTTGTTGCGAATAACGCTGTGGTTGGAATTGTCCAGCATAATTCCCTTTTGCCCGCCTTGAATTTCAAGGTCGCGGATTATCCAAAAGTCACCGTCCCAAATGTGAACAATCATGCCGCTTTGTATGTTGTTGCTGAAAATGCGTGAGGGGTTTTCGGGGTCTGCACTGCGCAGTGTAATGGGGTTGGCTTGTGTGCCGTGCCGCTCCCGCGCTTGAATAATTCCTGCGCGTGTGCCGCTTAAACCCGTGACATCGAAGTCGCCGCTGGCAAGAACAATCTCGTCACCCGCAATTGCGTTTCGCATTGCGGTGCGGAGTTCGTCCACCGTTGCAACGTTCACGGTGCGTAAAACGCCGTCAGCTACGGTTGGTGAAACGGTTTCTGCGTTTAAAACCGCACCTCCGTTCACAATCGGCAAAAGCAAAAATACAAGAAACATTGCGATGGATTTTCTTATTGCTCTCGTCATAATGATTACCTCCTATGCGTACGGGTCAACAACGGGTGGTGGGGGTGGATTGCGCTTTAGTTCTTCGCGGTAGGCAATGTATTCGTCAACCAAATCTTTGAGGATTGCAACGATTGGAATTGCCACAAGCATTCCCAAAATTCCGCCGTATGCCATGCCGATTGTTACGCTGATAATAACCAACAGCGGACTTAACGAGAACGAGCCGCCCATTAATTTAGGCTGAATAAAGTTGCCGTCCACCTGTTGTAAAATGAACATAAAAATACCTGCCACTGCCGCCGTCGGAATGCCCTGCGTGAAAGCCACAACGACTATAGCAAAAATTGTGCCGAAAATAGAGCCGAAGTAGGGGATGTAATTTACAAACCCAAGAATTAGCCCAAGTAACAGCGCGTGTGGCGAACCAAAAAGAATAAGCAAAACCGTCATAAGCGAACCAAGGATAATACCGTCTATGGTTTGCGTATAAATGTACATATGGAAATTGTGGTTAAGTTTGCGGGAATATTTTAGAACCGTGTCGTTTGTTTTGGACGAAGACAGCGCGGATATTGCGTTTTTCAAAAAGCCTTTCAAATTGTCCTTGTCAATCAGAAAATAGATGGACGAAATGATTATGAGAATCGAATTAAACAATGCACGTGCCGTTGCGCCAAAGCCCGCCATTACGGATATTGCAACGCCCTCTGTGTCCAATGTAACAATAAAATCGGACAGCATGGCAAAAACAAGCTCTTCGTCTATGCCGTCCTCGAAAAACGGCAAATTCCACGAGTCCACCGTAGCTATCCAATCGCGGAAAGTTTCTTCGTAGTTTTCAATTTCTTCAATGAAAGTTTCTATACTGTCCAAAACTGTGGGTATAACGAAGTTGAACGCAAGCACCAACAGCGCGATGATGATTATAAACAGCGAAAGTACGCTTAAACCACGGCTTCGCTTTTGTAAAAATTTGTGGTTTGCTCTTTGATAAATCCGCTGAATGGCACTGCAAGGCAGGTTCAAAATATACGCGATTACACCGCCGATAAAAAATGGCGTTACAACACCCCAAAAATGCCCCAGATGTTCCGCAAAAAAACCGATACCCGTAATCACACGAAAAGCGATAATTAATAACACACCAAGCAAAAAATACGGAACCATAGAACGCAACAAGCGCGACTTAAAAAATTTTTGCATATGTGAGAACCTCCCTTTCGCGAAATCTTACCATTATATATACGCCTTTACAAGAACTTATCTTAGAGGTTAGAATGGAGTGGAGAGTTGAAAGTTTAGAGTTGATAGTTGAAAGGGGCGAGAGAAATGTCTGCATTGGCGGCAAAAACAGGGACGGCTAACAAATTGTATACCTACGCGGATTATTATAATTGGGGTGAGGACGCGGAACGCTGCGAATTAATTGACGGCGTCGTGTATGGAATGTCTGCGCCTACGATAGCGCATCAAAATGTAGTCTTGGGTTTGGGGGCGGAACTGCGAAGCTTTTTCAAGGGCAGACGGTGCAGGCCGTTTATTTCGCCCGTGGACGTGCGGTTGTTTCCGAAAGGGCTTGACGATACCGTTGTCCAGCCCGATGTGATTGTGGTTTGCGACCCGAAAAAATTTTCCGACGGCAAGGCAATTCAAGGCGCGCCTGATTTGGTTGTGGAAGTTCTTTCGCGCTCCACATACAAGCACGACAACAAGCGTAAATTTCAAAAATACGAGCAAGCGGGTGTGCGCGAATACTGGATTGTTGACCCTTTGTATTGGCAAGTGTATGTGTATATTCTTAAAGACAACAAGTTTACGCGTTTCGGCGTTTTTGATGAAAGCGACGAGGCAATTTCAAGCCATATTTTTGAAGGCTTGGCGATTAAACCAAGTGATATTTTTGAAGAAGAGCAGGCAGAATCAGAGACAGAGGGCGAACAAAATTGAAAAGAGAAATGAAAAAAGAAGTGAAAAAAGAAGTGAAAAACAGAACCAAGAAAAAATTTATCGTTTCGTTTGGGATAACGCTTGCGGTGATGCTTTGTGTAATGCTTGTGGGCGGCGGAGTTTACGCGGGCATTCAGGTGTTGACTCGTGCGCCGTATATCCCCGCATATGTGGAAATTCGGCCGCCCGTGCGCGACTCCGACAACGCGGGCGAAACAGAAACACCAAACATAACCGAGTCTACAATAATGCAACGCAAGCCGTATTTTTACACGTTTTTGCTGTTCGGGATTGACAATAGCAATAACACGGACGTGATTATGGTTGCGGCGTTGGACACGGTTTCGCGGGAGGCGTTTCTTGTTAGCGTTCCGCGTGATACGCGCATTGAAACACAGCGGCGTTTGCGCAAGCCTGTCTCGGCATATGCGGTTGGGCGCACGGGCGGTCGCGGGCATGAGGGCGGCGTTGCGGAACTCACTTCAGACATGAAAAGCCTTTTCGGTTTCGAGCCTGATTTTTATGTGCGGATTGACTATGCCGCTTTTGAACGCGCAGTGGATTCCGTGGGCGGCGTTACGGTGAATGTTCCGTTCCATATGCGCTACGATGACCCTATCGACAATCTTAGCATTAATATTCCCGCAGGAGTGCAGGTTTTAAACGGACGGCAGGCATTGCATTTTGCGCGTTACCGCATGGGCAACGCGGGTTTCCGCACCATCACGGATTACGAGCGCATAGAGAATCAACAGCAAATTATCCGCGCACTTTTTGCGCAGCTTCTTTCGCCCGCGACAATCACCCGCGTTCCCGATTTGATTGACATTTACCGCGAACACGTACACACAAACATGACCTACCGCGAAATGCTTTGGTTTGGCGAACAGCTTAGGCACCTAAGCGGCGCAACAATTTCGACCTACACAATACCCACGCTTGGAACAAGCGGAACGCCGCACTGGTTTGAAATACCGTGTCGTGACGGGATTTTGGAACTTGTAAACCGCACGATAAGCCCCTTTGTGGAAGACATTACGGCAGAAATGGTGAATATAGCACAATGAAATTAAAGCGCATAAAAGAACTGATTGCTGTCTTGAATAACGCAAACCGTGCGTATTACCAAGAGGACAGGGAAATAATGTCCAACTTGGAGTACGACGCTTTGTATGACGAGCTTTCCCGTTTAGAAGAAGAAACGGGCGTTACGCTTGCGGGAAGCCCCACGCGCAGGGTTGGTTACGAGGTTGTAAGCGGCTTAAAAAAAGCCCAGCACGACGCGCCGATGCTCTCGCTGGACAAAACAAAGGAGACGGAAGCACTTGCGGCTTTTCTTGGCGAGCATGATGGATTGCTTTCGTGGAAGCTGGACGGTCTAACCGTTGTTTTGCGCTACGACGGCGGCGAACTGCAACAGGCAGTAACTCGCGGAAACGGCACTGTCGGTGAGGATATCACGCACAATGCTAAAGTTTTTCGCAATGTGCCGCTTACCGTGCCGCACAAAGGCAAATTCGATTTGCGCGGCGAGGCAGTTATCTCCATTGCAGATTTTGATGCAATAAACGAACTTGAAGACGGAAAATATAAAAATCCGCGAAACCTGTGCAGTGGGGCTGTTCGGCAGTTAAACAGCGAAACGGCGGCGAAACGGCGGGTTCTTTTTTTTGCATTCTCGTTGAAATCGGAAATGGCATTCGAGAAAAAACACGAACAATTAAAATGGCTTGCGGCGCAGGGTTTTGAAATTGCGGAATACGAAATTGTTACGGCGGAAAATGTGGCGCAAACCGTAGCGCGGTTCAAGGAGAAAATCCCCGCAGAGCCGCTGATGTCTGACGGGCTGGTGCTTACCTATGACGATATCGCGCACAGCGAATCACTTGGCGCAACGTCAAAATTCCCCCGTGACAGCGTGGCATTTAAGTGGGCAGACGAAATTGCGGAAACCGTACTAAAAGAGGTGGAGTGGGGGACTTCGCGCACGGGGCTGATTAACCCCGTTGCCATTTTTGAACCCGTTGACATTGAGGGTACGCAGGTTAGCCGCGCAAGCCTTCACAACGTAAGCATTTTGCGCGGACTGGATTTGCGGCGCGGCGACAGCATAACCGTGTACAAGGCAAACATGATAATTCCGCAGGTTGCGGAGAATTTAAGCCGTAGCGGGGCAGGGGATTTGGAAATCCCCGCAACTTGTCCCGTTTGCGGCGGAGAAACGGAAATCCGCCAAAGTTCCGCAGAAGACCCCGAGACTTTGTACTGCGTAAATCCAAATTGCGGTGCGCAAAAAATACGCGCTCTTTCGCATTTTGTAAGCCGTGACGCGCTGAACATCGGCGGCTTATCCGCACAGACCTTGGAAAAACTAATCGTCGGCGGCATGATAACGGACTTTTTGGATTTATTCTGCCTTGAAAAATTCCAAAACGAAATCACGCAAATGGAGGGTTTCGGGCAAAAATCCTACGACAATTTAATCGCAAGCATAGAAGCCGCAAAAGATGTACAGCTTCCCAATTTTGTGTACGCGCTGGGAATACGCCATGTGGGGCTTGCAACGGCAAAGCTGTTATGTAAATTCTTCAAGCATGATGCATTAAAAATTGCGGACGCTTGCAAAGATGAAAACTATCTTGAAACGCTTTCCGAAATAAAAGGCTTTGGCGAAGCAATTTCTCACAGCCTTCACGTTTATTTTTCGCAGGAGAAAAATTTGGATATGTTCGCTCGCGCATTGGAAATTTTGCGAATCCAAACCCCTGCCGAAGAACAGGGCGAACAGCCCTTGGACGGGCTTGTGTTCGTAATCACGGGTGACGTGACGCATTTCAAAAACCGAAAAGAATTGCAAACCGTCATAGAAAACGCGGGCGGGCGCGTGACAAACAGTGTCACCGCAAAAACGTCGTTTCTTATTAATAATGACGCGTTGTCGTCATCTTCCAAAAACAAAAAGGCGGCGCAACTTGGCATTGAAATTTTAACCGAGGATGAATTTTTAAGTAAATTTTCAAACTTGCGGTAATGCCGCGCCGGGGTTTCTGCCAACAAATTCTTCAAGGCTGATGATATTGTTGTTGTGCATATACATTGCGATTGCCGCGCCCACGTATGTGATATGCCACGGCTCGTGGATGTAGCCTGTGATATGCGTGGTTTCTGCGCGGTAGCGGATGATAAAGCCGTGATAGTGTACATTGTCTGCGACCCACCGGCCTGTCGGCGACGGCCCCGAGGCATCTAAAAGGCCGCCCGGCCCCCATAAGTCTAAGGCGCGACCTGTTTGGTGTTCGCTGTGATACGGGCGGGCAACTCGTCCGTCGCGTCTGCCGCCGCCAACCCACAATTCCGACTGCCGCCTAGCGGTGCGATACGCAGACGTAACCGCCAAGTCAAAACCGTTTGCCCGTGCAGAGGTGCGCAAGCTTACAAATGCGGCAACGGCTTCGGGCGTGGCGCGCAGATGGCATTCGGCGTGGTTCACAGGCACAAGCATTGCGGGCGTAAAGCCGTAAGGCAACCGATAAGTAGGCGTGATAAACAGCGGGTTCGGTTGGTGATTCACCCTAATCTGCGAATAGAACGGTACATGGACGGATGCATTAACCTTCCAAATAATCGTTTCCACATCCAAATAGGGACGCTCTTGCAAAAACGCGGCATACAGCGCGGCGTTTTCGTGTATGTAGAACGGCAAAAAAGCATACTCCGCGGGAATCGGCGGGGCATACACAGTGAGCGCGGCAGGTGTGGAAACATAAACGGCATACGAAATCGCTTGCACGGGCGGAATAATATCTTCATATTCCTGCGGGATGATAACGTATTGGATGTACATAGTGTAAATTTCTTCTTCGGGCGGGATTATTTGAATCCACGCCGCCGCTTCAACCACAGGCTCGGGCGGTGCGGCGGGTGTTTCCGTGGGCGTGGGCGGCGGCGTTTCGCGCACCGTTGCCGCTACCGGCAAATGCGCAGGTGCGTCACCCGCCCTTGTGGGTACGTGCGTGTCAAGCAAAATAAACACGGCAAACCCGACACACGCCGCCGCCGCAAGCAACATAAAGCAAGTACACACTCCCGCAAGAAAACGTAATCTTGCACTGCGTCTGCCTACATAATATGGATGGTATTTATTTTTCTTCCCGCGCACAATTGCCCCCAGCGATATGTCTATTTCAAGACCTCGGGGCTCTGCCCCGAACCCCGCAAGCCTTTGAAAAGGCTTGACCCAAACTTTAACACGAACCGACGATAAGCAAATGCGTATTTCTGAAACCGCGCGTATGCGCGGTTTCGAGTCAAAGTTTTTGTCGAACTTTTTTCAAAAAGTTCGTGGGGGTTTGGGGGCAACGCCTCCAAGGTCTTATGTTTTTACGCAACAGCGGGATTATAACACGTAAATTATTCCACCGCCATACGGTGCATTTCTTTTTTTAGGCGGGAGATAATTTTTTTCTCCAGCCGCGAAATGTAGGACTGCGAAATGCCCAAGAGGTCTGCAACTTCTTTTTGGGTTTTTTCTTCGCCGCCGGGGTACAGTCCGAAACGCAATTCCACTATTTTTTTCTCACGGTTCGATAATTTTTCCATTGCGATATTAAGAAGCTCTTTGTCAACTTCGTCTTCAAGGTCGCGGGAAATGATGTCCACGTCTGTGCCAAGGATATCCGAAAGAAGAAGCTCGTTGCCTTCCCAGTCGATATTCAGCGGTTCGTCAATGGAAATTTCAGACTTCGTGCGAGTGTTGCGCCGCAAATACATGAGAATTTCATTTTCAATACAGCGACTCGCATACGTTGCAAGCTTAATTTTTTTGTCTGTACGGAACGTGTTTATCGCTTTGATTAACCCTATCGTGCCTATCGAAATTAGGTCTTCCACGTTTATCCCCGTGTTTTCAAATTTGCGGGCTATGTATACCACCAGCCGCAGATTACGCTCTATTAGTGTTGCTTTCGCGCCGCTGTCGTCGTCGCCGCCCAACAGTGCCAAAACTTTCGCTTCTTCGTCCGTGCCAAGGGGTGCGGGCAGCACCTCGCTTCCGCCTATGTAGTAGCCGGTGTTTTCCTCTTTTTTTGCCAACGCACCAAAAATCATGTCGCGGGCCTTTGCATAAATCGCGCCTATCATGTGACGCACCTCCCGTTTCCCGAGTGTGATGGGAGGATTATAAAGCGTTATGTACGAAAAAATTTGTCGAAATAAGTTTCGTGAGGAAATTTTGTGTGGCTGTATATCTCGACAAATACCACGTGCGGCGGTAGCAATTGCACGACTGTAAAACGCGGGAAATCAATATGCGTATTGTTTTCTGTTTGTTGAATTTTATATGTCAAGGTGATACCATGAAAAAAACGGCAAAGGAGGAAATAAAATGAAACTTGGAGTATTAACCGTACCGCTGTACGACAGAAGCGTGGAGGAAGCATTTAAGTATCTGTCCAACCTTGGCGTACAGGCGGTGGAAATCGGAACGGGCGGCTTCCCCGGCAACACGCATTTGAATCCGCTGGAAGCACTTGCAAACCCGCAAAAAATTGATGAGTTGAAAGGGCTTCTTTCAAAATACAATCTGACAATCAGCGCGTTAAGCTGTCACGGAAATCCCGTCCATCCGAACAAGGACACGGCGCAAAGCTACCACACAGACTTTGTGAACACCTGCAAACTTGCCGAAAAATTGGGCATAGATACGGTTGTATCGTTCAGCGGTTGCCCGGGTGACCATGACGGCGCGAAGTTTACAAACTGGATTACCAGCGCGTGGCCCGGCGAATTTTTGGAAATTTTAAAATACCAATGGGACGATATTTTAATTCCGTATTGGAAAGACGCCGCCGACCTTGCCGCAAACCATGGCGTTACAAAAATCGCGCTGGAAATGCATCCCGGTTTTTGCGTGTACAATCCGCACACATTGTTGAAATTGCGCAACGCAGTTGGCCCTGCAATCGGCGCGAACTTCGACCCAAGCCATTTGTTTTGGCAAGGCATTAAGCCGACGGAAGCCATAAAAGCACTAAAGGGCGCGGTGTATCATTTCCACGCGAAAGATACCCGCATCGACCCGTTCAATGCCGCCGTAAACGGCACACTGGAAACCACCCCCTACAGCGAAATCCTTACGCGGGGCTGGGTTTTCCGCACCGTTGGTTACGGTCACAGCGAGACGGAATGGAAAGCCATAATCTCCGCGCTACGCGCCACTGGCTACGACGGCGCAATAAGCATTGAACACGAAGATATGCTGATGTCCGTTGAAGAAGGGCTTGAAAAAGCCGTAGATTTTCTGAAACCAATTCTAATACGCGATTCTGCCGCCGATATGTGGTGGGTTTAACCGCAGTATTCATCGCCGCGTCGTCCTTCTTTCGACAAAAAAAAATATTTTCTTCCAATACTTGCAATTTTTTACAGTTATGTTATACTTACCCTGTAATAAATTGCCGACGAAAATATTTTTTAACATAAAGGAGGTTTTTACCGTGAAAGCAACAGGTGTTGTACGGCGTGTGGACGAACTTGGACGTGTTGTTCTTCCTTGCGAACTTCGCAGGGTTATGCATATAAAGGACAGAGATTCACTCGAAGTTTTTGTTGACGGCGACAAAATTGTTCTGAAAAAATACGAACCCGCTTGCACATTCACAGGCTCCGCAGACGACCTTGTGGATTACATGGGGCGCAAGGTTTCCAAGCAAGCCATTAAAGAAATGGTTAAACTTGCGGAGAGTTTGTAAGGGTTTTTTTAAGACCGAGGGGCAATGAAGTGAGCAGTAAACTGCTCACTTCATTGCCCCTCGGTCTTAGTTTCGGCACCGCACGGATTGGTAAATTTGTGCATGGAAATTCCTCCTATGTTCGGATATTTATAGTTCGTGTGCGGCTGTTCCATTCTACGTCTGCGCCCAAAGCTTCCGAAATAGCCCTAAGCGGCACAAGTGTGCGACCGTCCACAATTTGCGGCGGTACGTCAAATTCTATGTCCCTTTCATCGAACTCATAAGCCTGTGTTGTGTCCTCGCCATCGCCGCCGCCGGTGAAAGCCCTAAGCGTTTCGACCCTCATGCCACTTGTGCCGACGCGCATATTAATTCGCACTGCGCCGATAACGGTTAGTTCTTCATATGCCACAATAAATTGTATATCCGGAAGCCATTGAACATTAAGCCCCAGCGTCTCGAAAATAGCCCGCATGGGAACCATTGCGCGCCCGTCGATTATTTGAGGCGGAACATCAAATTCCAAACGCTCGCCGTTTAGGTAAACAGTGGTGTCGGAGTCGGTATCGGCTCGCGGCCCTCTTGTGCCGTCGCAATATGATGGGGGAATTCTCTCGCTGCCCATTATCGAAATTTCTCTGTCGGAAAAAGCTACGGGGATTTCAAGAAACCAACTCCACGGTGTCATTGCTTGTCCGCCGACGCCCTCCGACGACGTTTGTAACCCAATTGATATTTCATTTCCCGTGTCATGTATTGACGCAACTTCGGTTCTGCACGCAGTACAACCATTCCATCCGCTTAACGAAATTGCAAAATAGCCGTCACGTGAATAATCGGCGGCGATAATTCTGGCAACTGTTTCGCCCCACTCATTGCTTCTGTTGTGATAAATTGTGGCTTGATAATTTTCCAACCGCCGCCCGCGCCAATCGGGCGATATGTCCACATATCGAGTTATGTCGCGCCGAGTGCCTTCGGCATAAGATATCTTGGCTATTATCGGCGGAATTTCCCAATCCAAGCCGTCTAAAAATGCACCAATTTTGGGCTGATGTTGTACATATTGCACCCTCACAGAAAATCCGTTGATTATGAAATTGGCGAAATTAAAATGCCCCGTTCGCGGATTATCAACATGAATGTATGAGATTTCATGCGCGGTATGCTCTCTTGTTGCAACGTCACGCAAATTTATCCGCCTTTGCCGCACTTGATAATTGTCATTTCGCATGGGTCTTTGGAGATAACCTCCGCTACTTGGCATGGGGATGCCATCCCATTGCAGGTACTCATTCAAAGCGAGTTCGTATCTGTGGGTGTCCACTGCGGCGAAGTATGCCGCGATACCACCATTCCTATATTCAAAAGCAAACCAAGGGTCTATTTCTTCAATGCGGATAACTAATTGCCCCTCAGGGGTCATATAACGAAAAAAAAGCGTTGCGCCGCGCCGCGCAAATCGCAGCACTTCCACGCTTTGAAATGTAATCCTGTAATCGGTAATGACAGGGAGCAAAATTGCGCCATGTTCTCTTACTTGTGGCAGTACACTTTTGAAATTTCCTTCGTGAAAATGATATGCATCCGCTGTTTTAGTCCATTCCACCAGCTCTTTTTTACAGTTGAATCTCGGAGCGGGATAATGCGGCGGCGCAAGTACCGACACACTTAACGGTGCGGCAAATAAAAGCATAATCGTGGCTAAACAGATGGCTTTTATTATTCTCATAGTTTTCAATCCCCTTCCATCTATCTGTATTATACCAAAAAATTGCAGATGAACAAATCAAGGGGGCATATGTAGTGGGGCGTGTTGCCCCAAAATTTTTTATGCTCGCGTAACGCTAACGCGAACTGTTCCGTTATCTGCGTTTGCGTGGATTACTACGGGGTGGGGGGTATCGTTTTGGAATTTGAAATCAAGACCGCCGTTGTGAGAGGTTGCGGCTTGCAGACCGTCACCCACATAATCTACCGGTCTGGAGTGGTCGTGGCGTTCAAGGATTGTCATTCCGGCGCGGTGCGCGGCGTTGCATAGGGTTGTGGAAACTTGGCACACTCCACCGCCATAGCCTTCGGACTTCTGCCCGTCAACAAAAATGATGCTCTTTTTGTAGCCGCGCTCGCCCGTTGTAGAGCCGATTGTGTTGTTAAATGAGAATGTTTCGCCCGGCTTAATCACCTTGTTGTTGATTGCAGACGCCGCAAGGGCTATGTTGCTTCCTCTGCCCTCGTCGGCTGTGTCGAAATTGGTTTCGTAGTGCGCAACGGATGTTCTTGTGTTTTCCGCGCTTGTGTGTATCGGAATTTCATGCGTGGTTGGCATTTCAATTCTCGGAGGGCGCGGGCTTCTGCGTGACGGCGTTTCCCGTTCGTGGGGTGGGGGAAGCATCGGCTCGGGCGCGGGATATTCCTGCGGCTCGGAGCGCGGAACGGAACGCGCAGGCATTTCTTCAATTCTGTACCTGTCTGCGCGGTGGCTCGAACATCCCGCCATCACAAAAAGCAACATCGCAAATAAAATAATCTTCAAAATAATCACCCTTGTATAAGTTTTTTGTTTCTATAGTATGAATGAAAATTCCAAAAATTATGCATTCGCACCGTGACGCACAAAATTTCTCCGCCCGCATAGTATGAAGAATGCACAAATTTCTTGGAGGTACATATGGACGTAACCGCAATGCATTTTACACACACGACATCGGTTGTCAGCCGAAAGCAATTTGACGACCATATCACGCTGTACAACGGATACGTGAACATGACAAATTTGACAGACAAAACCTTGGCAGCACAGCCGGAATACGCCACGGCAAATGCGTCGGGCGGGTATTATCGCGGCTGGAAAAAAAGCGAAACATATGCCATTAACGGCATAATTTTGCACGAGCTTTATTTTCAAAACCTTGGCAACGAAACCGCGCCGCCCGGGCAAAAAATGCAACGTCTTGCAGAAAAATACTATGGCGGCATGGACAAATGGAAAGAGGATTTTACAGCCTGTGCAACGTCTGCACGTGGCTGGTGCATTTTCGCATACGAACAGCGCACCGCAACCTGTCGAAATATCTTGCTGGACGTTCACGACGAAGGGCAAATTGCCACGGCATTTCCCATAATCATTCTTGATATGTACGAACACGCATATTTTCTGGACTACGGCACGGACAAAGCTGCCTACATAAAGCGGTTTTTGGATAATATCCCGTGGGATGTAATCGAAAAGCGAGCAGGGATTGTTGTTTGATTTTCCCATAAAATGTAAAATTACCGCAGGAAACTGCGGTTTTTTATTTCATAAAGTTTTTTCGGTATTGTTTCTGTGAGATTTATATTGTATAATATTACAAAACTAAAAAAATAGGAGAGAAGTGAGATGAAAGTAATTATCCGCAAAAAAACCTACGATACGGATGTTGATACGAAATTGGGAGCCAAAAGTTTTGGCGAATTTGGGCAAGCCGACGGCTACGAAGAGCAATTATTTGTCACGGCAGACGGCGGTCATTTCTTGTATGGTATTGGCGGGCCGAGTAGCCCCTACGCAGAGCCGCAAATTAACTCTTTAAGCAAAGTTAAAGCCGAAGCTTGGAAAAAAGAAAATATGGCGTAAAAGCCTCAAACTTTAGAATTAAAAAAAATCGCGCATTTTGCGCGGTTTTTTTGTAAAAACTTCTTGCATAATTTGGTTGTGCAAGAAGTCTAAGGAAAGGGTGGTTAAACATGATTACGGAAATTTTAACGGTTGGAACGGAAATTTTGCTGGGCAACATTGTAAACGCGAACGCGGCGTTTTTATCGCGAGAGCTGGCGGGGATTGGGGTATCGGTTTTCAGGCATACGTCTGTGGGGGACAACCACAAGCGGCTGAAAAATGCGTTTGCGAATGCATTTGAAAAAGCAGACGTTGTAATTACAACGGGTGGACTGGGGCCGACACAGGACGATATTACGAAGGGCGTTGCGGCGGAATATTTCGGGCTGGAATTGGAGATGCATGAAGAATCTCGGCAACGGATTATAACGCGCTTTGCGGGGCGAACTTTGCCCGAGAGCGTAGAGCGCAACGCGCTTGTTCCGCAGGGCGCGACGGTTTTTCCGAACGAAAACGGTTCTGCGCCCGGGATATGTATTGAAAGCGGCGGCAAAATTTTAATCATGCTGCCGGGCCCGCCCCATGAAATGCAACCGATGTTTTTGAACCACGCGGCGGCTTTTTTGCGTGGAAAAACAGACGGCGTGTTTGTGTCACGAACGCTAAAGATAATCGGGATAGGCGAGACGGCGGTTGAAACTCGTTTGCAGGATTTAATCGACGCGCAAACAAACCCGACAATCGCGCCGTATGCAAAGGTGGGGGAAGTTCATGTTCGCCTTACAGCATCCGCCCTGAACGAAACCGCCGCACACGATTTACTTTCTCCCGTGGCGGACGAAATTTACAGCCGTTTAAGCCCGCAGATATACGGCGAGGACGAGACATCACTCGCGGAAATCGTTATTGCCATGCTAAAAGCGAAAAACCAAACCGTCGCCGTCGCAGAGTCCTGTACGGGCGGGCTTGTTTCTGCCGATTTGGTGTCCGTTGCAGGCTGCTCGTCCGTTTTTCTTGAAGGGTTTACAACCTATTCTAATGAGGCGAAAATCGCACGGCTTTCCGTTTCGCCAAGCCTTTTGGAAACCCACGGCGCGGTAAGCCCCGAAGTCGCCGCCGCAATGGCGGAGGGCGCGGCAAAAGCCGCAAATGCAACCGTCGGCATTTCCACAACGGGCATAGCAGGCCCTGACGGCGGCACAGAATCCAAACCCGTCGGGCTGGTATACGTCGGACTTTTTATCGCAGGTCGCGAAACCATTACCGCAAAGTTCAACACCATAGGCAACCGCGCAGAGGTTCGCTGCCGCTCCACCATGCTCGCATTAGATTTCCTGCGGCGAAATTTGCCCCTTGATAACCCACCAACGGAATGCTAGAATGTTTATTAGAAAAATATTCCGCAAGGCAAATAAGAAGGGAGTTTATTTGATGCTTAACAAGAAAAGTGTGAATGACATTAATGTAAAAGGAAAACGGGTGCTTGTGCGCTGCGATTTCAACGTGCCGATTATCGACGGCAAAATTACAGACGAAAGTAGAATTTTGGGCGCATTGCCTACATTGAAAAAATTAATCGGTGACGGTGGGCGGCTAATTTTATGCTCTCACTTGGGCAAACCGAAAGGGCCTGACCCGTCTGCATCTCTTGCGCCCGTTGCGGAAAGACTTAGCTCGCACTTGGGTCAAACCGTAAAATTTATTGACTGCGACAATGTTGTTTGTGACGATTGCCGCGCAAAAGTTTCCGAATTAAAAGACGGTGAAGTTGCGTTGTTGCAAAACACACGCTTCCGCCCCGAAGAAGGCAAAAATGATGACGCGTTTTCTAAAGACCTTGCCTCTATCGCGGACGTTTATGTAAACGATGCGTTCGGTGCAGTTCACAGAGCGCATTGCTCTACCGTTGGCGTTACGAAATTTGTTAAAGAAACCGCAGTAGGCTACCTCGTGGAAAAAGAATTAAAATTCCTCGGCAATGCTGTGGAAGACCCCGTTCGTCCGTTTGTGGCAATCCTTGGCGGCGCGAAAGTTTCTGACAAAATTCAAGTTATCAACAAACTTTTGGACAAGGTTGACAAACTGATTATCGGCGGCGGAATGGCATACACATTCTTTGCGGCGCAAGGTCACGGCGTTGGTACATCGCTTCTGGAAAAAGATAAAATTGACGTTGCGAAAGAAACAATTGAAAAAGCCAAAGCAAAAGGCGTGGAGCTTCTTCTGCCCGTTGACACCGTTGTTGCGAAGGAATTTGCAAAAGACGCGGAACACAAAACCGTTCCCTCCAGCGGAATTGAAGACGGCTGGATGGGCTTAGATATTGGCGAAAAAACACGCGAGATTTTCACAGATGCAATCAAGAGCGCGAAAACCGTTATTTGGAACGGCCCCATGGGCGTTTTTGAATTTCCCAATTTCGCAAAAGGTACGCTTGCCCTTGCACAAGTGCTTGCAAGCATGGACGATGCAACCACAATTATCGGCGGCGGCGACAGCGCGGCGGCGGTAAACCAACTTGGATACGGCGATAAAATGTCGCATATATCCACGGGCGGCGGCGCGTCTTTGGAATTCCTTGAAGGCAAGGAATTACCCGGCGTTGTTGCCGTTCAAGACAAATAAGGGGGAAACAATATGGCAAGAAAAAAAATTGTTGCGGGTAACTGGAAGATGAATCTTTCGCCCCGCAAGGCAGAAAAATTTACAAAGGAAATGCGCAGTGTAATCAACACCGACAACGTTGAAGTTGTAATGTGCGTTCCTTTCGTGTACCTAACAATGGTGCAAGAAATTTTGGACGGTACAAAAATAAAAATCGGTGCGCAAAATATGCACTATGCAGACGAGGGCGCGTACACAGGCGAAATCTCCGGCAAAATGCTTTCCCGCATGAAAGTGCCGTACGTAATAGTCGGCCACAGCGAACGCCGCGAATACTTTGCAGAAACCGATACCACCGTAAATATCAAAGCCTTAAAGGCGTTAAGCCATGGCCTTATCCCAATCATATGCATTGGCGAAACCCTCAAACAGCGCGAATTTGAGCGCACTTTTGAGGTAATAAGCAAGCAACTTGCAATCGCAATCCACGACATGAGCGAAGAGGACATTGCAAAAATCGTAATCGCTTACGAGCCAATTTGGGCAATCGGCACAGGCAAAACCGCCACAAAAGAGCAGGCCGAAGAAGTTTGCGCCGCGATACGCGAGCAACTTCGCACCCAATACGGCGACATCGCAGACTCCGTTCGCATTCTTTACGGCGGCAGTGTAAACGAGAAAAACGCAAACGAACTTTTCAATATGCCCAACATTGACGGCGGCTTAGTCGGCGGCGCAAGCCTTAAACCAAGTTTCGAGAAGGTTGTGCATTATCAATAAATAAGTTCTCGGGGACGCTGTCCCCGAACCCCTGCAAGCCTTTGAAAAGGCTCGACCCAAACTTTAACTCGAACCGCGCAAATGCGCGGTTCGGGGATTGCGAAACAGTTTATCGCCAGTCAAAATTTAAAGTTTGGGTTCCGCCTTTTCAAAGGCGGACGGGGTGTGGGGCAGAGCCCCAAGGTTTTTCTTTCTTCATAAAGCAAAGGAATGATAGCGTTGAAAAAAGAGACTGTTGTTTTGATGATTTTGGACGGGTACGGAATTAGCCAAGAGAAGGACGCTAATGCCATTAGTATGGCAGAAACACCGCATTTGGATTGGTTGATGGAAAAGTATCCGTGGCAAGAGGGCGCGGCTTCGGGGTTGGATGTTGGTTTGCCTGACGGGCAGATGGGCAACTCGGAGGTTGGGCATACGAATATTGGCGCAGGGCGCGTTGTGTACCAAGAGCTTACGCGTATTACCAAGGAAATTGCGGATGGCGACTTCTATAAAAATGAAGTGTTGCTTGGCGCGGTGGAGAATGCGAAAGCGAATGGTACGGCGTTGCATTTGTACGGGTTGCTTTCGGACGGCGGGGTTCATAGCCACAATTCGCATTTGTACGCGCTTTTGGAAATGGCGAAACGGAACGGATTGCAAGATGTTTTTGTACACGCGTTTCTGGACGGGCGCGACACGCCGCCTGCTTCCGCCGCAGGTTATGTAAAAGAGCTTGAAGCGGAAATGCAAAAGATTGGCGTTGGGAAAATTGCTACGATTTCAGGGCGTTATTACGCAATGGACAGGGACAACAGGTGGGAGCGGGTTCAGCTTGCATATGACGCGCTTACCCAAGGCAAGGGCGCGACCGCCGCAACCGCAACCGAGTGCATGGAGAAAACCTACGCCGCAGACGTAAACGACGAGTTTGTTGTACCTACAATTATTTTGGACGGCGGCAAACCAACCGCCACGATTAACGCAAAGGATTCCGTTGTGTTTTTCAACTTCCGCCCCGACAGAGCGAGGGAAATTACCCGCGCGTTTTGTGATGCGGATTTTGACGGCTTCCCCCGTGCGGGCGGCTTGTTGCCGTTGTACTACGTGTGTTTCACGGAGTACGACACAACCATTGCGGGCAAGCACGTTGCGTTTAACGCGCAGTCCATGGACAATGTTCTGGGGCAGTACTTGGCAGACAAAGGGCTTACGCAGTTGCGTCTTGCCGAGACGGAAAAATATGCCCATGTCACATTTTTCTTCAATGGTGGAAACGAAGCCCCTTACGAAGGCGAAGACAGGGTTCTTGTGCCGTCGCCCAAGGTGGACACATACGACCTGATGCCCGAAATGAGTGCGCCCGAGGTTGCGGACAAACTTGTGGATGCCATCAACGCAAACAAGTATGACCTAATCGTTGTGAATTTTGCAAACTGCGATATGGTTGGGCACACGGGAGTTATTCCCGCCGCAATTGAAGCGGTGCAAACCGTGGATTCCTGCGTTGCAAAGGCTATGGACGCGATGATGAAAAACGGAACACGTATGCTTTTGTGCGCCGACCACGGCAACGCCGACAAAATGCTGGACGAAACAACGGGCGGCCCTTTCACCGCGCACACAACAAACCCCGTGCCTTTCGTGCTTTTCAACTGTGGCGACACGAAGCTCGCACCCGGCGGGCGGCTGGCAGACATAGCCCCAACCTTGCTGGACTTGATGGGCTTGCCCAAGCCACCCGAAATGACGGGTAAGTCGTTGCTTGTTAAATAGGAGGTCTGAGATGAACCGCATAGAAATAGTGGGCTTTGCAAAATCCCTAAAAGCACTGGTGAAAAACAAGCTTTACGATGATGTTGAAGATATCTTGGACGCAGTTCTTGAAGAAGCACAACTTGAAAAGAAGCGAGAAGGGCGTAAGGAGGAATAAGTCATGGAAATCATAGATGTTGATACCCCGCGTTGCCCCGATTGCGAAGAGTACGAAGCCGCAATTGTTGCTTTGCTTGTTATCGCACTGGTTGGGCAAATAGTTGGTGTGTTGGTCGGGCTGTTTGCGGCAAAGAAATTCTTGGAAAACAAAAACTAATACAAGGGGGGCTAATTGCCCGCCAAATATAAGAGAGGAGCATTAAAAAATGCTTAAAACATTTATCGAAATCGTAGAGGTACACGCACGCGAGATTATGGATTCACGCGGCAACCCTACAGTAGAAGTTGAAGTAATCGTAGAAGACGAAGGCGGCAAATTATCCAGCGCGGTAGCGGCAGTACCTTCGGGTGCGTCCACGGGTGCGTTTGAAGCTGTGGAACTTCGTGACGGCGGCGAGCGTTATCTTGGGCTTGGCGTTGAAAAAGCGGTTGACAACGTAAACGACATTATCGCGGACGAAATCTGCGGAATGAACGCAATCGACCAAGTTGCAATTGACACAAAAATGCTGGAACTTGACGGCACACCAAACAAAGCAAAACTTGGCGCAAACGCTATCTTGGGCGTTTCCATGGCAGTGGCAAAAGCCGCCGCCGCCGCGCTTCGTATGCCGCTTTATCAGTATCTTGGCGGGTTTAACGCAAAACAACTGCCCGTTCCCATGATGAACATCTTAAACGGCGGCAAGCACGCCGACAACACCGTAGACTTCCAAGAATTTATGATTATGCCCGTTGGTGCGTGTTGCTTCAAAGAGGCACTGCGCTGGTGTGCGGAAATCTATCACGCGCTGAAAAAAATCCTCAAAGGTCGCGGTCTTGCTACGGCTTTGGGTGATGAGGGCGGTTTTGCACCCAACCTTGCAACCCCCGACGATGTTCTGGATTTAATCCTTGAAGCCGTGAAAAAAGCGGGCTATGAACCCGGCACAGATATCCGTATCGCTCTTGATGTTGCCGCTACAGAACTGTATGGCGATGCCAAAAAGAACGGCAAAGAAGGTATGTACTACTTTGAAGGCGAAAGCAAAACCAGCGGCAAAGAAGTTTACCGCACGAAGGAAGAAATGGTTGATATGTACGAAGCACTTTGCAAAAAATATCCCATTATTTCCATTGAAGACGGCTTAGACGAAGAGGACTGGGACGGCTGGAAACTCATGACAGACCGCATTGGCGACCGCGTACAAATCGTTGGTGACGACCTCTTTGTTACCAACACAGAACGCTTGCAACGCGGCGTAGACACCGCAACAGGTAATGCAATCCTCGTAAAAGTAAACCAAATCGGTACCCTCACAGAAACCTTTGAAACCATGAAACTGGCACACCGCCACAACATGACAACAATCGTTTCCCACCGTAGCGGCGAAACCGAAGACGCAACAATCGCAGATATCTGCGTAGCGGTAAACGCAGGGCAAATTAAAACAGGCGCACCCGCCCGTTCCGACAGGGTTGCAAAATACAACCAACTTCTCCGCATAGAAGAAGAACTGGATGAAGTTGCAGAATATCCCGGTCTTGGGGCATGGTTTAACTTGAAAAATAAATAATTAGACCTCGGGGGGAGAGGAAACTTTGAAAAGTTCCCTCTCCCCCCGAACCCCCCACACC
>Ga0209755_10002502_pt1 | contig 25175 bp, 7 predicted proteins | sample TergutCo191P1_FD_187301 | JGI IMG/M metagenome (GOLD analysis project Ga0209755, IMG submission 187301) | Cornitermes sp. P1 segment gut microbial communities from Petit-Saut dam, French Guiana - Co191P1 (SPAdes) (version 2) | ecosystem: Host-associated > Arthropoda: Insects > Digestive system >...
AACGCAACGCAACGCAACGCAACGCAACGCAACGCAACGCAACGCAACGCAACGCAAATATTATATACCGCGTTTCCCCCGTTCTCTAGCACTTCCTGGCGTAAATTCGCATTATTTTCCATTTTCTCGTTCTGGCAAAACGGCCCGGCACCTAAATTTAGGTGCCGGGCCTTTGCATATCCCTGTTCCTTGAACGGGTAAACCCTCGTGATTGCCCCGACACCAAGGAGGCTGGGCAATCGCGGACAAAAGAGGAGGTTTTTATGAAAAAAACCATGATCTTGGCGGGAATCGTGATGATTCTCGGTCTTGTCTTTACAGCTTGCCGGCTTCCTGGCGATACCGACCCTGGTGGCGAAGATCGTATTCCCCCGGAACTTGTCGGCAGTTGGGGAATTGGCAATGAAAAGTTTTTAAGGATAAATCCAAACGGTACAGGCACAATTCAGGGCAATACCGTCACCTGGTCGATAGACGGGGACAGGTTAATTGTGATTGCTGGCGGGGAGTCCGGCTCGGTAAGCTGGGAAATCGTTGACGGTAGGTTAAGACTTTCCGATGGGGAAGGCCCCCTGGGCCAGTTGTTGGAGGGTTTTCCGAACCTTCATAGGCTGGGGGAAGACGGCGACATTCCCCCGGAGCTTGTCGGCAGTTGGGGAATTGGCGATGAAGAGGTCATAACGATAAATGCCGACGGCACGGGCACGTTTAATGGCAATCCCGTCACCTGGTCGGTAGACGGGGACAGGCTGATCCTGGTCCAGGACGGGGTGTTTGGCTCGGTAAGCTGGGAAATCGTTGACGGCAGCCTTAGGCTTTCCGATGGGGAAGGTCCCCTGGGCCAGGTGCTGGAGGTTTTGCCAGACCTTTCCAGGCTGGACGACCAGCCAATCGGGCCCAGTTTGACGGGGACGGTAAGCATAGACGGGTATCCCGTGGTGGGACAGACGCTTATGGCGAACATCGCCGCCCTTGCAGGCACGGGAACCCCCTCTTTCCGCTGGGAACTTGGGCTTACGCCGAACTTTGCCCCGATTCCGGGCGCGACAGGCTCCACATTCGTCGTGCAGGCCGCCAATGTGGGCCAGTCAATCAGGGTGGTTGTTACCCGCGCCGGCTATGTCGGCGAGGCCATAGGCGGCCCGACCGCCGTGGTAAGCCACCCGGATCCGGCCCTGCCCGAACTGGCGGGAACGGTAAGCATAGACGGGGATCCCCTAATGGGCCAGAGGCTTACGGCGAACATCGCCGCCCTTACAGGCCTGGGAACCGCCTCCTTCCAGTGGGAACGGGGAATTGCCCCGAACTTTACCCAAATCCCCCTCGCGACCGGTTCCACATACGATTTGCAACTCGCCGATGTGGGCTACTCCCTTAGGGTGCTTGTTCGACGTGCAGGTTATTTGGGCTACGTAATCGGTGGCCCGACCGCCATTGTTACCCTTCCACCACTCGGGGGAACGGTAACGCTAACCGGCAATGCCGAAGTGGGCGCATCTCTTACGGCGAACACTACGGGGCTTGGCGGCACTGGAGCCATTTCCCACCAGTGGGAACGCAGAGTGGGGACCGCCTCGAACTTTACCGCAATCGCGGGCGCGACTGGTCAAAGCTATGGCGTGACGACCGATGACGTGGGTCATACCCTTAGGGTGGTCGTTACCCGCGCAAATAATTCGGGCAGCGTTGCCAGCGACCCAACGGCCATCGTCCCCGAACCCTCGTTGCCCCAGTTGACAGGCTCGGTAACCATAACTGGAATCCCCGCAGTGGTGGGAAGTACGCTTGCGGCAAACACTGCTGGGCTTCACGGCACTGGGGCCACTTCCTACCAGTGGGAGCGTAGACTGGGAACTACGTCGAACTTTAGCCCTATCCCTGGCGCGACCGGCTCCACATACGATGTGACGACTGGCGACATAGGTTATTCCATTAGGGTGGTCGTTGAACGCGCAGGCCATTTGGGCTCTGTGGAATCGCCCCCGACTTCCGTTGTTCCCCGCGCTCTAGCGGGAACGGTGGGGATAGACGGGCTTCCCATAGTGGGCGAGACGCTTGAGGCGAACATCGAGCAGCTTGGGGGCGAGGGAGCCCCGTCCTTCCGATGGGAACGCAGAATGGGTACTGCCTCGAACTTTACCGTAATCGCGGGCGCGACTGGCCCCGACTACGAACTAAGGGGCGACTACGATCTGGGCTATCAAATTCGGGTGGTCGTTACCCGTGCAAACTATTCGGGCAGCGTTGCCAGCGACCCGACCCCCATTGTAATCGCGCAAGGCGGGGGCTTTACCTTCCCCATGATCTTTAACTTCCAGGACATGGCTCCATACATTGCAGGCCCGACCATTAGCATCCTGGGTATTGGGCAGTACGAAACCTCGGCCACCCTTACCGTGTCCGACCCTGGGAGCTTCGACAACATCAGGTGGTTCTTTGACGGATCCGAAAGGACCTGGTCTTGGTTGGTTTCCGGCAGCCACAGGGAAAACCTTACCTTTGGCTCAAACTTCCATAACAATCGGGTAGGGCCGCACCTTGTAACGGTCGTGGTAACGAAAGACGGCGTACATTACAGCAGGGTCATTACCGTTACGGTAGTGCCATAAATTAAGGAGGAACGATAGAGATGAGAAACATAGAACCGTCAAAGGGCAAGTTGCACAGGGCGAATATCTTTGCCGTGTTGCTTGCCTGCAGTTTGTTGTTTTTGCCTGGATGCCGAAACGTATTCGACTCGCGGGGCACCGATGGGGATGCGGCGAATACTGGCACCCTTTCGCTTGCGATTAGCAGGCAGGACGTGGAACGGACGATTATGCCGGACATTTCGCTTAGCGATTTTGTCAGATTCGATCTTAGCTTTGTTGAAAGATATAACGCCCACGATGCGGTCGAGCAAAGCTGGACTGGCGCTTCTGGCACGGTTGCCTTGCCCGTGGGGACCTGGGATCTGGAAGTAACCGCGTTCCTTGCAGGCGAGCTTGAAGCGGCAATGGGCAGCCTTGAGGGTATCGAGATAGTTGCGGGGGGAACCCTTGTTGACACTATCGAACTGTTCCCGATCCCCGAAGGCACCGGAACGTTTAGCTGGGACATGGGTTTTCACCTTGAAAATTTTGAGGAGGATCTCCGTTTTGCCAGAGTGGAAATTAGGCGGATTTATGCTTGGGGCGAGTCGTATTGGGGGACTTATTTTTTTGTTGATCGCTGGTGGTGGAGTCATGCAATACTCCCCAACCCAGGTAGCACAGATATGGACGCTGGCCAGTACCGCCTGACTCTTACCTTGGAGAATACCCAGGGAGAAAGGGTGGTGATGGACGAAATCCTGCATATATACCGGAACATGGAAAGCAGGTTTTCGAGGGACTTTACGATTGCCGATTTCCCCGTTACCTTGCTGAACGAGGTTTTGCGATCCTGGGACGGTTCGACCTGGAACTTTGCCGAAAGGGGAATCGTGGCGGGGCATTTTTCCGTTTTGGGTGTCAGCGGCATTTATGACCACAACTTTGGCGACATTGTCCACTGGTTCAATCATCTTTCCTCTTCCATTGGCTGGGCTCCTACTGGTTTGTCGGGGCTAAGGGTGTTGACCGATGCCGCGCTAATCGGCATAGCCAGCGAAAATGTTGATTTTACCCACGCTTATTATCAGCATCGGGGCGAGGCGGAGCTTGCCATTGCTGAATTGGTTCAGAATGGTACCAGCATATCGTGGCTTTATTGGGTAGACAACAGAACGGTAAACGTGAGGATAGACCACACCTATACGGTGCAAATTGTCTTTAGCGCGGATATCCCATTACCCCCAGCCCCCCAGCCTGGTGACAGCCTGGCCTATTGGCTTTTATGGCTAAGGATTTTTGCCGAAAGTGACGGAACCTACTATGTCGAAATAGGCGGCAATGAAGATATTACTGTTTTCCAGGCGGCACTGCCCACTGGAAGATCGAATCTTACTATTAATCTTAGCAGTAGCGTGTCAAGCATCGTATCCCTTGCCGACAACGGAAGCCTCTTTACGGTGGGTTCTGGTGTTACCCTTGCCTTGGGCGACAACATCACCCTGCATGGCATGGACGGAAACAATGCCCCCCTGGTACGGGTATACAGCGGCGGCAATCTTGTGATGAATGCTGGATCTGGAATTACGGGTAATTCCAATTGGACCAACGGTGGCGGGGTTATTGTTTCCAGCGGTGGAACGTTTACCATGTATGGCGGGGAAATCTTTGGTAATAGTACTTCTTCTGGCGGTGGAGTGCACATAAGCGGCGGAACGTTTACCATGCATGGCGGGGAAATCTTCGACAATACTGCTTCTCATGGCGGTGGTGTGTTTGTTAGTTGGGGTACCTTCAACATGGAAACTGGGACAATCTTTGGTAACACGGCTACCTGTTGCTGTGGCGGCGGTGGTGTGTGGAATGATGGCACCCTCAACATGTACGGTGGGATAATCTACGGCAACACAGCTTCTTCTAATGGTGGCGGCGTGCGTAACTGGGGCACCTTCAACATGCGCGGCGGGACAATCTCTGCTAACACGGCTAGCTGTTGCTGTGGTAGTGGTGGTGGTATACGGAATGATGGCACCTTCAACATAAGCAATGGGATTATTTACGGTATTGACGCGGGAGTGTGGAATGGAAATTTTGCCACCAACGGCGCGGCATTATTCAACAATGGCACGGCCAGGCACGGCCTATTCGACGGGCATTATTTTGTTGACACCTTTGGTCATTTGAACACCAGGAGCTTTACCATAGAGGTGGTAGATGGTGTACTGATTGAGTGGCCAATACCGGATAGCGTTGCCATGAATATTGCCTGGCTACGGGACACCGCGCAAGATGGCAATGCTTACAACATATTGGTAAACGGAGATGAATATCTTAGACCCCAATCGCTGGACTTCGGCAGCAGGAACGTTACCATCTACCTTATTGATAATTCTGGGCAGGAAAATACCCTTAGCCTTTTCGGCAACGGAAGCCTCTTTACGGTAGGTCACGGTGTTACCCTTGTGCTGGGCGACAACATCACCCTGCAAGGCAGGGACGACAACGATAGTGTTCTTGTGCGTGTATACAACGGTGGCACCCTGATTATGAATGAGGGATCCGTGATAGCAGATAATATGAATATGCGTGCTGGTTGTTGCTGTTGGAGGGGTGGCGGTGTTCGCGTAAGAGAAGGTGGCATGTTCATAATGAACGGTGGGAGAATATCGGGTAATACCTCTGCCTCTTGGAGTTGGACTGGTCATGGCGGCGGTGTGTTTAATGAAGGTATCTTCCGTATGAGCAACGGCGTTATTTACGGCATCGATGCGGCAGAGGGTCTTAGAAACACTGCTTCAGGGAACAGTTCGGCATTATACACATCCTGGTGGGCTACCGCCCAATATGGCACACCCGGCAACTGGGTGGGCGAGTTATACACCACCAACAACACCATACGTTTGGTAAATGGTACCAGGCCGGCGGGGTACTTAACCATAAGCCTTGCGGCCTTCCAGGACATAGGGACGGATCTTGTAGGCCCAACGATCAGCATTCTTGGCACTCCGCCGCATGAAAGTTCGGCCAGCATTACCGTGCTTGACCCCGACCAGTACGACAACATTATCTGGTTCTTTGGTACAAGCAACCTCACCTGGTCTGGTAGAGTTTCGGGACACCGTGGGCAAACCCTTTGGTTGGATTCAAATCTTCCCAGCAACCAAATAGGGACACACTTCGTAACGGTAAGGGTGCACATGGGTAGCGCGGTGTACAGCAAACGCATTGCCTTTACGGTAGTGCCATAACAAAAGGAGGAACGATAGATGAGAAATATGCAATCGCCAAAGGGCAGTTGGCACAAAGCGGGTGTCTTTGCCATGCTGCTTGTCTGCAGCAGTTTGTTGTTGCTTTTGCTGCCAGGCTGCCGAAACCTGTTTGACTCGCAGGATACGGCGAGAACCGGCACCCTTTCGCTAAGGATTGACAGGCAGGGCGTGGAACGCACAATCCTGCCCGACATTTCGATATACGACTTCTACAGGTTCGATCTTACCTTCGTCCACCAGAGTACTGGCTATTCATTTAATGATACCTGGTGGGGCGACAGCATTGGCACCTTCTCGCTTGCTTCGGGGGTCTGGAATCTATACGCGACCGCGTTTTTTCCCGGCGGCCTAGCGGCGGCAGAAGGCAGAACCGAGGGCATTGTTGTGCCTCCTGGCGGGGAGGTTTCTGGCAGCGTCATGCTTTTTCCAATTGCCGAAGGCACCGGAACCTTTAGCTGGGACATAGACTTCGACGATAATATCCGCGTCGCCAGAATGGAAATTCGGTGGATTGATGGATCGGGGAACGAATTTTCTTGGTGGACTTTTTTCCTTGTAAATGACTGGGGCTGGAGTGGTGGACCCTTACTCTCCAACTACTATAGCATTGAGATGTATGCTGGTCAGTACATCGTGATTCTTACGATGGTAGACAACCAGAATGTAAGCGTGACGATAAACGAAACCCTGCATGTCTATCGGAACATGACCAGCCATTTCCAGGATAGCTTTGATTTCCCCGTTACTATGCTAAGGTTCATTCTGGATGCATGGGACGGCTGGTCGTGGAACTTTGCCGAAAGGGGAATTGCCGCTGGGCATTTTTCCATTGTGGGTGTTAATGGCATTAACGATGACAACTTTAGCGGCATTGTCTACTGGTTCAATATTCTTCAATCCGCTGCGGGATGGAACCCGTCTTGTTGCTGTGATCTGGGAAGATTGACCGATGCTGCATTGATCGGCATAGCCAGTGGTGACGCCGATTTCCTCAACGCCGGAAATTATCGGCACAGGGGCGAAGTGGAAGTTGCCATTGTCGAATTGATTCAGAATGCTTCCAGCATAGCGTTTAACTGGATAGACGACAGAACGGTAAACGTGACCGTAGCTGGCACTTACACAGTGCAGGTTGTCTTTAGCGCCGATCTTGAACCGCCCCCATTTGGAGTAGGGGAGAGCCTGGCAGATCAGCTTGCATGGCTTAGGGCTTTTTCGCAGAGTGGCCAGACATATAATATCGTAATAAGCGGCGATGAAGACATTAGTGTTCTACAGGCGGTACTGCCCACGGGAAGGTCGAACCTTACCCTTAACCTTAGCGCTACTGGGCCAAGCACTGTAACACTCACCAGCAACGGAAGCCTCTTTACGCTAGGTTCTGGCGTGACCCTTGCCTTGGGCGACAACATCACCCTGCATGGCATGGACGGAAACAATGCCCCCCTGGTACGGGTAAACAGCGGCGGCAACCTGGTTATGAATGCGGGGGCAGTAATCACGGGTAATGCCAGTAGCGGTTGGAATGGCGCTGGCGTGAATATTGACTGGGGCGGAATCTTCACCATGAACGCTGGGACAATCTCTGGCAATACCAATTGGGCCAGCGGTGGCGGTGTTAATATTTCCAGCGGCGGAACGTTCACCATGCATGGCGGGGAGATCTTCAACAATGCCGCTTCCACAGGCGGTGGTGTGAACATCAGCAATGGGACGTTTACCATGCATGGCGGGGCAATTTTCGACAATACCGCATCTTCGAGTGGTGGTGGCGTGAACATCAGCGGTGGGACGTTTACCATGCAAGACGGGGAAATCTTCAACAATACCGCATCTTCGAGTGGCGGTGGTGGTGTGAACATCAGTTGGGGTACCTTCAACATGGAAGGTGGGGCAATTCCTGGTAATACCACATTTTCTGGTGGCGGTGTGCGTAACTCTGGCACCTTCAACATGCGTGGCGGGACAATCTACGATAATACCGTTTCTTCGAGCGGCGGTGGCGTGTGGAACAATGGCACCTTCAACATGGAAGATGGGGTAATTTCTGGTAATATCACATCATCGTGGGATGGTGGCGGCGTGAGTAACTCTGGCACCTTCAACATGCGTGGCGGGACAATCTACGGTAATACCGCTTCTTCGAGCGGCGGTGGCGTGTGGAACAATGGCACCTTCCGCATAAGCAACGGGCTTATTTACGGTAACAATGCGACGGCCTTGTATAACTGCTGCTGCGGCGCGGCTCAATTCGGCAGGTTTAGCGACGGTACTTTTATCCTGTCGGGCTGGTTGGACGCTGATGGTAATTTCTCTGTTGTTATTGACTGCGCCATAGAAGTGGTGGACGGCGTTTTGATAAGGCCGGTCGATTTCATCACAATTACCATAAGCTTCGATGCCAACAGTGGGTCGGGAACGCCCCCTGGCTCCTTGGGGATGGCACAGGAAAGGTGGATAAACATTCCAGGCCAGGGCGAACTGTGGAGAAGCGGGTACCAATTCGATGGCTGGAGTACCACGCCAGATGGTTCGGGAGACAGGTTCTGGGAATGGGATTCCTTCTGGGCTTATACCGACCTTACCTTTTATGCCATATGGATACCTGGATACACCTTGACTTTTGATGCCAACAGTGGATCGGGAACGCCCCCTAGCCCAATGGCATTTGATAGTGAAACATGGGTAGTTATTCCTGGGCAGGGCAGCCTGTGGAGAAGCGGGTACAATTTCGGCGGCTGGAACACCGCCCCCAGCGGTTCGGGGGCCCATTTCTGGCCAGGGGATTCGATACATGTTACTCAGGCCATTACCCTGTATGCCCAGTGGGCTGCGATTCAGACACTCGCCGACCGCTTTGCCTGGCTGCGGGCTCATGCGGAGGTGGGCGGTACGTACATCATCGACATAAGCGTTTATGGCGGTGGGCACCTTACCCCTACCCAAGCTGCGTTGCCAACGAGCAGGAGTGATCTTACCATTATTCTTGAGGCTAGCGAGCCAAATACAATTAGTCTTGCCAGCAACGGAAATTTGTTTGCCATAGGTTCTGGTGTTACGCTGGTGCTTGGCTACAATGTTACACTGATGGGACGTGGTCCTGATGCTACCCCCCCCACTGTGAACAACACGCAACTGGTACGGGTGAACAGCGGCGGCACCCTGGTTATGAACGAGGGATCTAGGATTACGGGTAATACCGTTACAAGCCCTCCAAGTGAGGCTGATGATGCTGGCGGCGTGCGTGTAAATGCTGGCGGAAGGCTTGTCATGTACGGCGGGGAAATATCGCACAATAATTTTAATGCAAACTTTCCTAACGGTGGCGGTGTCGATGTTTTAGGTGGGACGTTTGAAATGCACGACGGAAGAATTTTCGGCAACAATACCAATGGCACTGGTGGTGGCGGCGTGCGTGTACATGCCAACGGCACTTTCCACATGAGCGGCGGGGTTATCTATGGCAACGAGTTGGCAGTGGAAGAGGAGCTTAGAAACACAGCTAGCAACGGTGCGGCATTGTTCAACAACGGCACGGCCCAGATCGGCACATTCAACAACGGGACGTTTAGCGCATCGGTCACTTTAAGCACCACCAACTACACCATACATGTGGTAGACGGTGTTAGGCTGGGGCGCTCCTTAAACTTAAACCTTAGCCTCGAAGCCTTCCGTAGTGTGGAGACGGACATTTCTGGCCCGACCATTAGCATCCTTGGAATCCAGCATGAAAACTCGGCCAGCGTTACCGTGCTTGACCCCGGGCAGTACGACAGCATCATCTGGCGACGTGGTGGAAGCGACATCACCTGGGGCGGGGAAGTTTCCGGAAGCTACAGGGAAATTATTACCCTGAGTACGGGTTCTTTCGGCAACCAACTGGGGACACACTTCGTGACGGTGGAAGTACGCATTGATGGCGTGCTGTACAGCAAGCGCATTGCCTTTACGGTAGTGCCATAACAAAGGAGGATAGAAATGAGAAACATACAACTGCCAAAGGGCAAGTGGCACAAAGCGGGTGCCTTTGCCCTCTTGCTTGCCTGTAGCAGCCTGTTGCTTTTGCTGCCCGGATGCCGAAACGTGATGGATCCGCCGCAGGATGCGACGGGAACCGGTACCCTATCGCTGGCGATTGACAGCCAGGGTGTGGGGCGGACGATTCTGCCGGACATTTCGATAGATGATTTTGTCAGCTTCGATCTTTTGTTCACTCCCCAAAGTGGCGGCGGTGGATTTCTCGTCACCTGGGGGGGCGGCGCTGGTGCTGGTACTGGCACGATCCCGCTGGATGCTAGGACATGGGATCTGCATGTAACCGCGTTCCTGTCCGGCGGCGCGGCGGCAGAGGGCAGCCTTGAGGGTATCGTGGTGCCTTTGGGCGGGACGGTTTACGGCAGTGTCGCGCTTGTTCCGATTCCTGGTGGTACCGGAACCTTTAGCTGGGACATAAGCTTCGATGCGGATATCCGCTTTGCCAGAATGGCAATAGAGCGGGATGATGACTGGGGTCAATATTATTGGGGGACTTTTTATCTTCTCGATAACTGGTGGTGGTCGAATACGCCAGTCAACCCTGGTAGCTCTACCATGGACGCTGGCCAGTACCGCGTGACTTTTACGCTAGGGAACTACCAAGGGGCAATCGTGACGATACACGAAACCCTGCATGTCTACAACAACATGACCAGCCATTTCCAGGAGGCCTTTGATTTCCCTGTTACGATGCTAAGGTTCATTCTGGATTCATGGAACGGTGTGTCGTGGAACTTTGTCGAAAGGGGAATCGCCGCCGGGCATTTGGCCATGGCGGGTATCGACGGCATTTACGAGGGCAACTTTAGCGACATTGTCAATTGGTTCAATATTCTTTCTGCTTCCGTTGGTTGGGCTCCCACTAGCCAATCGGGCTTAAGGGTATTGACCGATGCCGCATTGATCGGTATAGCCAGTGTTGATGCCGATTTCCTCGACGCCGATAACTACCAGCACAGGGGCGATGCGGAGCTTGCAATTATCGAATTGCTTAGGAACGCTACTGGCATAACGTTTAACTGGATAGACGAAAGGACGGTAAGCGTGAACGTAGGCGGTGCTTACACTCTGCAAATTGTCTTTAGCGCCTACCTTTCCCTGCCCCCGCCCCCCGAACCTGGGGACAGTCTGGCCGATTGGCTTGCCTGGCTTAGGATTTTTGCGGAAAGTGGCGGAAGGTATTATATCGTGATAAGCGGTGACGAGGACATTAGCGTTCTCCAGGCGGCACTGCCCACGGGAAGGTCGAATCTTACCCTTAACCTTAGTGCTACCGTGCCAAGCACCGTAAGCCTTGCCAACAACGGAAGCCTCTTTACGGTAGATTCCGGCCTTACCCTTGTGTTGGACAACAATGTCACCCTGCAAGGCAGGGATGGAAACAATGCCGTTCTGTTACAAGTAAACAGCGGCGGCAACCTGGTAATGAATGCGGGCTCAAGGGTTATGGGTAATACCAATAACGTTGACACGATTTCGCTTAATGCTGGCGGTGGGGTTCGCATAAATAGTGGTGGAACATTTACAATGAACGGTGGTGCGATCTCTGGTCATACTACTAGTACTGGAGGCCAAAATACTTGGGGTGGCGGGGTGCTTATTGTTGGTGGGACATTTACTATGAACGATGGCGCAATTTACAATAATAGCGCCAATGTAGGTGGCGGGGTGTTTCTTGACGGCGGTACACTGAACATGAATGGCGGGGAAATATCAAATAATACCAGCCATTGGGGAGCTGGAGGGGTGTTTGCCAGAACCGTATTTAATATGCGCGGCGGGACAATCTCTGGCAATATCGCTGGTACGGGTGATGGTAGAGGAGGAGGGCTGCGTGTTGGCTCTGGTGGCACCTTCCGCATTAGCAACGGGCTTATCTACGGCAATGATGAACTGGAAGGAAACACGGCCTGGGACTCGGGTGCGGCATTATTCCTTGACGGTGGCACGGCCCAGTTCGGTACCTTTAGCGGCAACGATTTTACCCGCTTGGGATATTTAAGGACGCTCGACCTTACTATAGAGGTGGTAGACGGCGTTTTAATAAGGCCATACGACTTTGTCGTATTCTCCCTAAGCTTCGATGCCAACGGCGCAACATGGGGACAACCCCCTGGCACCCTGTTATTTCAAAATGAAGACTGGGTGAGCCTTCCGGGGCGGGGCAATTTGTGGAGAAGCGGGTACAATTTCGGGGGCTGGAATACTGCCCCAGACGGTTCGGGGGGGCAGTATTTGCCAGGGGACTTGCTCTTTGTTGGCCAGGCCATAACCCTGTATGCCCAGTGGCTTGCCGTTGATACACTAGCCGACCGTTTCACATGGCTGCGGGCCTACGCGCAGGTGGGCGGTACGTATACCATCGACATAAGCGCTTATGGCGACCGCTACCTTACTCCTGCCCAAGCTGCCTTCCCAACTGGCAGGGGTAACCTTACCATTACCCTTGAGGCTAGCGAGCCAAGCACCATTAGCCTTGCCGCTAGCGGAAGCCTGTTTGCGATAGGATCTGGCATTACGCTGGTGCTGGGCGACAACGTTACCTTGGAAGGTATAAATAACAACAATAGTAACCTGGTGAGTGTTGATTGGGGTGGAACCCTGATTATGGAGGGGGCAAGGATTGTTGATAACATGAATATGCAAGCCACTTGTTGCTGTAATCGTGGTGGCGGTGTGCGCGTGTTTAGTGGTGGTACGTTCATAATGAACAGCGGGGAAATATCGGGCAACGTTTCTGCCTCCTGGTGGTGGGATGGCCAGGGCGGCGGTGTGTTTGTTAGCAGTGGTGGTACGTTTGACATGCATGGCGGGGTAATCTTTGGCAACAACGGCGATTGGCAAGGTGGCGGCGTATTTAATGAAGGCACCTTCCGCATGAGCGGTGGGATTATCTACGGCAACGAGTCGGCAGTGGAGGCGGAGTTTATGAACACGGCTCCAAGTGGCGCGGCATTGTTCAACAGCGGCACGGCTCAGATCGGCACATTCAACAACGGGACGTTTAGCGCGTCGGTCACTTTAAGCACCACCAACTACACCATAAGCGTGGCGAACGGTGTTAGGGTTGGGGGGAACTTGACGATTAGCCTTGCGGCCTTCCAAAGCGTGGAAACGGACATCGAAGGCCCAAGCCTTAGTCTTCTTGGAACCCAGTATGAAAGTTCGGCCAGCGCTACAGTGCTTGACCCCGAGCAGTTCGACAGCATCACTTGGTTCTCTGGCGCAAACGACCTAACTTGGTCGGGGACAGTTTCCGGAAGCCACGGGGAGACAATCACTTTTGATGCGAACCTCCACGGCAACCGGCTGGGGACACACATCGTGACGGTGGAAGTGCGCATTGGTGGCGCACTGTACAGCAAGCGCATTGCCTTTACGGTAGTGCCATAACAAAAGGAGGTACGAAAAATGAAAAACATACAACCGCCAAAGGGCAAGTTGCACGGAGCGAATGCTTTTGCCCTGTTGCTTGCCTGCAGCTTGTTGCTTTTACTGCCGGGATGCCGAAACGTGCTGGATCCGCCACAGGGAACGGCGGGAACCGGCAGCCTTTCGCTGGCGATTGACAGCCAGGGTGTGGGACGGACTATTCTGCCGGATATCTCGCTGGACGATTTTGACAGCTTCAGCCTTTTCTTCTTTCACCGGAATACTGGCGTGGGGCATACCATAGTCTGGGCGGATCGTTCCTTCGACACGATACCGCTGACTGCGGGGACATGGGATCTGCAGGTAAGCGCGTACCTGTCCGGCGGCGCGGCGGCGGCGGGCAGCATTGAAGGTATCGTCGTGCCCATGGGCGGGACGGCTTACGGCAGCGTCCAGCTTCTTCCCATTCCAGGTGGCACCGGAACCTTTAGCTGGGACATAAGCTTCGCCGATGACATCGTCTACGCCAGAATGGGAATTTGGCAGGTTTTCGGGCACGACTCGGAATCGTTTTGGGGGGATTTCCATTTTGTCGATTACTTGTGGGGGAATACGCTAAGCTCCAACCCCGGGTATGCCAACATGGATGCTGGCCAGTACCGCGTACTTTTTACGCTGCGGAACAGCCAAGGGAATTATATAACGGTACGAGAAATCCTGCATGTCTACAACAACATGACCAGCCATTTCCAGGAGACCCTTGACTTTCCCGTCGCGCTGCTTAGCGTTGTTTTGGGCGCATGGGACGGTTCGTCTTGGAACTTTGCCGAAAGGGGCATCCTTGCCGGGCATTTTGCCCTTTTGGGAATCCAGGGCATTAATGACGGTAACTTTAGCGACATTGTCCGCTGGTTCAATACCCTTCAATATGCTGTGGGGGGGAACCCGACCTGCTGCTGTGATTTAAGGACATTGACCGATGCCGCGTTAATCGGCATAGCCAGCGAGGATCCTGCTTTTACCTATGCCGACAATTACCGGCATAGAGGCGAAGCGGAAATTGCCATTGCCGAATTGCTGCAAAACATTAGCGTTACACCGCAGTTTGAATGGACGGACAGCAGGACGGTAATCGTGACCGTGGACATTGTTCATGTGATACAGATTGTCTTTAGCGCGGATATCCTGCCGCCCTCGCCCCCGCAAGACGGGGACAGCCTGGCGGACCAGCTTGCATGGCTTAGGGCTTTTGCGGAAATTGACGGAACCTACAATATCGTAATAAGCGGCGACGAGGACATTAGCGTTCTACAGGCGGCACTGCCCACGGGAAGGCCGGGCATTACCATTAACCTTAGCGGCACTGCGCAAAGCACCGTAAGCCTTGCCAGCCTTGGAAGCCTGTTTACGGTAGACCCTGGTGTTACCCTTGTCTTGGGCGACAATATTACCCTGCGGGGTAGGGACGACAACAATGCCCCATTGGTACTGGTGAACAGCGATGCCAAGCTGCTTATGAACGCGGGATCGGCAATCATGGGTAATTCCAGTGGCAGTTGGGCCAGTGGCGGCGGCGTTAGCGTTTTAACTGGTGGAACCTTTGTCATGAACGGCGGGGAAATTTTCGACAATACCGCTTCCATGGGCGGCGGCGTGTTTAACCAGGGTACCTTCCGCATAAGCAACGGGGTAATTTTTGGCAACGATGATGGGCTTGGAAACACGGGCTACGGTGCGGCCTTGCGCAACACTGGCACGGCCCAGTTCGGTACCTTCATAGGCGATACCTTTGTCCTGTCTGGCTGGTTGGACGCTGATGGCACCCCCGTTTCCATTGACAATACCATAGAGGTGGAAGACGGTGTTTTGATAAGGCCGGTCGATTTTATCACAATTACCCTGACCTTCGATGCCAACAGTGGATTGGGATCGCCCCCTGGCTCGTTGGGGATGGCACATGGCAGATCGATAACGGTTCCAGGCCAGGGCGATTTGTTGAGGGGCGGTTACGAGTTTACCGGCTGGAACACCGCGCCTGGCGGTACGGGAACCCAGTTCTGGGCTGGGGATGTCCTAAGTGTTAGCGGCGATATTACCCTGTATGCCAGGTGGGTTGGCGTTGCTACGCTTGCCGACCGCTTTGCCTGGCTGCGGGCCCACACGCAAAGCGGCGGCACGTACATCGTTGACATAAGCGCCTATGGCGGTGGGGATCTTACCCCTGCCCAAGCTGCGCTGCCCACGGGCAGGAGCAATCTTACCATCGCTCTTACGGCTAGCGTGCCAAGTATCATTAGCCTTGACGCTAGCGGAAGCCTGTTTGCCATAGGATCTGGCATTACGCTGGTGCTGGGCGACAATGTTACCTTGGAAGGTATAAATAACAACAATAGTAACCTGGTGCGTGTTGATTGGGGTGGAACCCTGATTATGGAGGGGGCAAGGATTGTTGATAACATGAATATGCAAGCCTCTTGTTGCTGTAATCGTGGTGGCGGTGTGCATGTACTAGGTGGTGGTACGTTCATAATGAACAGCGGGGAAATAGCGGGCAACGTTTCTGCCACTTGGTCGTGGTGGGGTCTGGGCGGCGGTGTGTTTGTTAGCAATGGTGGTACGTTTGACATGCATGGCGGGGTAATCTTTGGCAACAACGGCGATTCGCAAGGTGGCGGTGTTAGTAATGAGGGCACCTTCCGCATGAGCGGTGGTGTCATTTTCGGCAACGAAGCGGCGGTACCAGTGGAACAACGGAACACAGCCAGCAGCGGCGCGGCATTATCCAACGCCGCCACAGCCCAGCGCGGCACATTCAATGATGCCGGTACTTTCACCCAGATTGGCACCTTAGCCACCACCGACAACACCATACGTTTGACAAACGGCCTTTTCACACTTCCGGGAACGGCTAGCATAGACGGCGCGGCGCGTGTCGGGCGGATGCTGACGGCAAACACAAGCGCCGTTGGTGGCAGCGGGGCTTTTGCTTTCCAGTGGATGCTGGACGGCACCCCAATCGCCGGCGAGACCGCTTCCACCTACCTTGTGCGGGACACCGACCTGGGCTCGGCCATTTCCGTGGCCGTGAGCCGTCCCGGCTATTACGGCAGCCTCCTTAGCGACGAGACCGACCCTGTGGAAGTCCTGGGCTACGAGGAAGACTTCGCAATAAACTTTGCGGAATTCAGGGAAATAGAGACAAGCATTTCTGGCCCAACGGTTCGCATCTTGGGCAGCCCGGCCTTTGCGGATATTAGCGTGGTCGGCCTTGATTGGGGCTCGGTCGGCGGCATTAGATGGCTGTACGGCGGATCCCGGGTTCCCGAAGGTACGGTTTCCGGAAGCCATGGGGAAACCCTCACCTTTGATTCACGTATCCACCACAACAGGATAGGGTCGCACCTTGTGACCGTGGTGGTGGAGAAAAATGGCATAAGGTACAGCAAGGTTATCACCTTTACGGTAGCGCCGTAAGCAAAAGGAGGAACGAGGTATGAAAGATATGCAAGCGTTAAAGATTGTTGGGCGAAGGGCGCGCGTTTTCGCCGCCGGTGTTTTTGCATTGCTGTTTGCCGCTGGCAGCCTGCTGCTTTTGCCGGGTTGCCGGAACGTGCTGCAGCCGCCGGGAACGGGGGGAAACGACGCAAGGCCTGGCACCCTCTCGCTGACGATTAACAGGCAGGATTTGGGGCGGACGATCCTGCCGGAAATCGCGCCGGACAACTTCGTCGAATTCCGCCTGGAGTTCGTTTCCGTGTCCGGCGACAACGAGGACTTTACCACAAGATGGACGGATCGTTTCGGATCGGTCGATCTGGATGCGGGGGTATGGAACCTGCATATAACCGCGTACATGTACGGTGCCGCCGGCGGTGCCCCCCTTGCCGCGGCGGAGGGAAGCCTTCTTGACATCGACGTGCCTTCGGGCGGGAACGCCAGCGGCGAGGTGGCGCTTTACCCGATTCGGGGAGGCCAGGGGACGTTCCGTTGGGACATAGCCTTTCCCGAAAGCGTGAACTACGCCAGGATGGCGCTTAGGCAGCTTGGCGTTACAGGCACCCCCTTTTCGACGACCATTCACTTTGTTGGCGGCGGGTTCTTGCCCGAAAACAACCCCGGCAGCCTTACGCTGGATTCGGGGCAGTACGAGGTAAGCTTTACGCTTAGAAACGAGCACGGGGAAAGCGCGATACTTAGCGCGATTCTTCGCGTGTATCGGTACATGGAAAGCGTTTTTGAAAAGACCTTTACCTACGAGTATTTCCCCGTTACCCTGCTCAACTTCATCCTGCGTTCTTGGGACGGGGTGTTAGGCGAATGGGTTTTTGACGATGACATTGCGGCGGGGCATTTTTCCATTGTGGGTATCGACGGTATTGACGACGACAATTTTGACGGCGTTGTTGCCTGGTTCAATGCCTTTAGCGGCGAGCATGGGCCGCCGACTAACCTGGCTGGGCTAAGGGTACTGGCCGATGCCGCGCTGCTGGGAATCGCCAGCGAGGACGGGGGCTTCCTTGGCGCGAGTTTTGCCGACCGGGCTTACGTAGAGGCGGCCATTGCCGCCCTTGCCGAAAACGGCACGGCTTTGTCGTTCGAATGGACAGGCGGCGATACGCTGCTCGTGGGCATAGGCGCTTATGAAGTGGAATTCGTCTTCGACGACGCTCTCGCCTTGCCCCCCTTGACGGGGACCCTTAGCGTAACCGGGATACCCCTAGTAGGCCAGACCCTGACTGCGAACACAGCCAACCTTGGCGGCAGGGGCGACATTGCCTTCCAGTGGATGCGTGGAACCGACGAGATCGCCGGCGCGACGGCTAGTACCTATACCCTGCAGGCCGCCGACATGGGCTATGCCATTAGCGTAAGGGTAAGCCGCGATGGTTTTACGGGCTTTGTGGAAAGCGATCCCACCGCTGTTGTGACGGCTCCGAATATGCCGGGCGGCGTTGGTTTACTTGCGCAGCTTAACTGGGTGCAGACTTTGGGGGAAAGCGGTGCTTCCTATCTTATCGAAATAGACGGCGACGAAAGTCTGCCTGGGACTTTCACGTTCAGCAGGCCTGGTGTTACCCTTATTCTTAGGGGTTCCGTGCCAAGTTCCATAAGCGTTGATGCCAACGGAAGCCTGTTTGTGGTAGGCACTGCCTTTACCCTTGTGCTTGACGACAACCTCACCCTGCAAGGCAGACCCGCCAACAACAACCACCTGGTACGTGTGAACAGCGGCGGTACCCTGGTTATGAACCCAGGGTCAAGCATTACGGGCAATACTAACACATCTACTCTCGCGGCTAATGCTGGCGGTGGTGTGCGCGTGAACAGCGGCGGTACGTTTACCATGTACGGAGGGGAGATCTCTGGTAACAGCAGTACCGATAATTGGAATTTTGCGAATAGCGGCGGCGGGGTACATGTCGAAAGTGGCGGCGTGTTCAACATGCGCGGCGGGGAAATCTTTGGCAACGACGCGGGATGGGCCAGTGGCGGCGGCGTGTTTAATGCCGGAACCTTCCGTATAAGCGATGGGATTGTCCGGGGCAACGAGGTGGAACTGGAAGCCGACCTTAGAAATACGGCTGGCAGTGGTGCTTCTTTATTCAACAGTGGCACGACCGAGTTTGGCATATTCGGCGCGGGTGGTTTTGTTCGCGCCGGTGCCATCTATACGCTTAACCCCACCATACATGTGGTGAACGGCGTTTTCCAGGTCCCGCAAAGGGCGGGAAGCCTGGCCGAACAGCTTGCCTGGCTTAGATACTTTGCGCAGAGCGGCGGCGAGTACCTCATTGAGCTAAGCGAAGATGAAACCATTGGGCCGCAGGCATTGCCCACTGGCAGGAGCGATCTTACCATCGCCATTAGCGGCGACTGGGAGATGCGTACTGTCAGCCTTTCTACCAGTGGCAGTCTCTTTACGGTAGGTTCCAACCTTAGCTTGGTGTTGGATAGGAACATCACTTTAGGCGGCATAACTTCCAACTGGAACCCTCTGGTGTTGCTTGATGGCGGCACGCTGATTATGAACCCAGGGGCAAGAATCACAGGTAATACCAATACCAGCACTACTTTGGCTAGTATGGGCGGCGGTGTGCGCGTGAACAGCGGCAGCACGTTTGTAATGAACGGCGGCGAAATATCTGGGAATACTTCTTCTGGATTGAACAGCACTGGTGGTGGCGTGAACGTTGCAAGTGGCGGTACCTTTACCATGAACGGCGGTGAAATATCTGGTAATGCTTCTTCCGCATGGAACAGCGACGGTGGTGGCGTGAATGTGCTTAATGGCGGTTTCTTTAACATGCGTGGCGGTGCAATATTTGATAATAACGCTGGCAGAAATGGCGGCGGTGTGCATGTTGCCAGCGGCGGCACCTTCCGCATAAGCGACGGGATTATCCACGGCAGTGTCGAGGCAGGCGGCCTTAGGAACACGGCTACCAGCGGTGCGGCATTATTCAACAGTGGTACGGCCCAATTCGGCGTATTCAACGGCAATGGTTTTGTCTACAATGGTACCCTGCGCAGCACCAACCTTAGCGTTCATGTTATAAATGGCCTTTTGCAAAGGACCACAATGGACGACAGCCTGGCCGAACACCTTGCCTGGCTGCGGGACTTTGCGCAGAACGACGGCTACTACATTGTCGAAATAACCAAGCATGAAAACCTTGTTCCTGCCCAGACGGGACTGCCAACTGGCAGGACCAATCTTAGGATAACCCTTAGGAACAGCGAGGTGGATATGCGAGCTATTAGCCTTGATGCGAATGGAAGCCTCTTTACGGTAGGTTCTGGTGTTACCCTTGTGCTGGATGGCAACGTCACCATGGTGGGACGCGCGATAGGGGGCCTTATAACCGCTAACAATAATCAACCCCTGGTGGTGGTAAATTCTGGTGGTAACCTGCTTATGAACGATGGGGTAAGGATTCAGGGTAATACCAATACCTCTGGTACCGCTGGTGGCGTGCGCGTGAACAGTGGTGGTACGTTTACAATGCACGGCGGGGAAATATCTGGTAATGCCACTACCAGTGGTTGGGATGGTGGCGGTGTGCATATTGTGAGCGGCGGTACCTTTAATATGCGTGGCGGGGTAATCTTTAATAACAGTTCTAGTTGGAACGGCGGCGGCGTGTCTAATTCTGGCACCTTCCGTATAAGCGACGGGACTATTTACGGTAACACTGCGGCAATAGTGAGTAGTAGGAACACGGCTGTTAACACTGGTGCATCGTTGCAAAACAACGGCACGGCCCAGCGCGGTACTTTCAACGCCGAGGGTGTGTTTGCATCGCTAGGCACCTTGGTTTCCAGCAACGCCACCATACGTGCGGTAGACGGTGTCCTGCAAATGCCGACAGAGGAAATCCTTATTGGGCAGTTTGCCTGGCTGCGGGACTTCTCGCAGAGCGGCGGCGACTACCTTGTTGAGATTGTCAACCATGAAGAGTTTAGCCCTGCCCAGGCGGGACTGCCCACTGGCAGAACCAACCTTACCATAACCTTAAGGAATAACCTGGCTGCAATGCGGGCCATAACCCTTGATGCCAATGGAAGCCTTTTTACGGTAGGTTCTGGTGTTACCTTTGTGTTGGACGGCAATGTCACGCTGGTGGGACGCACGATAGGCGGTCTTGTCACCGTGAATAACAACCAACCCTTGGTGGTGGTAAACAGCGGCGGTAACCTGCTTATGAACACTGGGGTAAGGATCCAGGGTAATACCAATTCCAACACTGCTGCGGCTGCTATGGGCGGCGCTGTGCGCGTGAACAGTGCTGGTACGTTTACCATGCATGGCGGGGAAATAACGGGCAATGCCACTATTGGAGCGGCCGATGGCGGCGGCGTACACATTGCCAACGGCGGCATGTTCAACATGCGCGGCGGCACAATCCTAAACAACAGCTCTGGCAGAAACGGCGGAGGCGTGTTTAATGCCGCTGGCGGCAACTTTCGTATAAGCGACGGGATTATTCATGGCAACACTGCGGCAGAAGGCACTAGAAACATGGCTGTTACAAACGGCGCGGCATTGTTCAATAGCGGAACGGCCCAGCGCGGTACCTTCGACTCCACTGCGTGGCTTGGCTCGCTTGGCACTTTAACCACTACCAACGAAACCCTGCATGTGGAAAACGGTATGCTCGAACTGACGGGAACGGTTGAAATTACCGGCGCCGTGCGGGTGGGGCGGATTCTGACGGCGTACACGGGCGATCTTGGCGGCGAGGGAGCCTTTTCCTTCCAGTGGCTGCGCGGGGGCGTGGCAGTAGGCACGAACAGCAGCACGTATACTGTGGTGGCCGCCGACGAGGGCCAAACCTTTACCGTAACGGTAACTCGTGCTGGTAATTTTGGCAGCGTTACCAGTGCGCCGACGGAGCCGGTCGTAAGCTTCGCCCACGAAGAAAACTTTACCATAAGCTTTGCGGACTTCCTAAACATAGGGACGGACATGCAAATGTATCCGCCCCTTCGCATAGTGGGTTCACCGGATCAAACATCCAGGGACATTGTCGTGCTTGATCCGGGGCAGTACCTTGACGGCAGCATCAGCTGGTTCTTTGGCGGTGCCGAGATCGACGACGACAGGGTTAGCGGAACCTATGGGGAAATCCTAAGCCTGGATTCGCGCACACATGGCAACATGGTGGGCACACGCTTTGTGACAGTGGAAGTGAGATGCATGGAAGGCATTCTGTACAGCAAGCGCATCGCCTTTACGGTGGGGCTATAACAAAAGGGGGAACGAGATGGAGAATCTACGAATGGCGATTTGCAAAAGTGGGCTGCGTGTTTATGCCCTGCTGCTTGCCGCGGCTTGCCTCTTGTTTTTGCCCGGATGCCGAAACGTGCTTGCGCCGCCCGAAACGGAAAACCTTGCTGGTACGGGAACCCTTTCGCTAAGCATTTTAAGGCTAGGCCCGGAACGGACGATTGTGCCAGAAATTGATGTTGGCGATTTCTTTGTCGAGTTCTACCTTGAGTTTACCCCCGTGGGTGACGACCATGACAACGAGGGCTTTAGCGCAAGGTGGACCGAGGCTTCCGGCACAATCGATATTGACGAGGGGACTTGGGATCTGCACGTAAGCGCGTACACAGCCGATGCCGACGGGGAACCCGTCGTTGCGGCAAGGGGCAGCCTTTATGATATCGACGTTCCCTCGGGTGAATACGTTGCCGGCAATGTCGAGCTGTTTCCGATTGCCGAGGGTAGCGGGATCTTCAGTTGGGACATTGGCTTTCCGGCAAGCGTGATAGATGCCAGCATGGGGATTACGCGGGTTGATGACGGCGGCTCGTTTTCGCAAACCCTTCACCTTGTGCTCGGCGGCGTAACGGAACCCGACAACAACCCAGGCAGCCTTGCGCTGGCTTCTGGCCAGTACCGCGTGGTCTTTACGCTTTCCCACCCTGTGTGGGAAACGCTTGTTATAAGCGAGATCCTGCATGTCTACCAAAACATGGACAGCAACTTTACCGAGGCCTTTACCTACGACCATTTCGCCGTTACGCTGCTGGACATTGTTTTGTCCGCATGGGACGGCGACGAGTGGGACTTTGATACGGAAATTGTTGCGGGGCATTTTACCACCCTGGGTATCGCAGGCATAGACGACGACAACTTTGACGACATTGTAAGTTGGTTCAATAACCCCGATTTCATCGCCGTAAGCCCTGCGCCCGGTGTCTTGGGCTTGCCTGGTTTGAAAGTATTGGTCGATGCGGCATTGATCGGCATGGCCAGCGAGGATCCGGCTTTCCTTGGCTACACTTATGTGAATCGGGCCTATGCGGAAGCCGCAATTGCCGATTTGGCAATGAACGACACAACAGACTTATCGTTCGGGTGGACGGGCGACACGGTTCTTGTTGGCATAGGTGTTTATGAAGTGACAATCGTTTTTACCCTTGCCATCCCCTTACCCCCTTTGACGGGAACGGTAACAATAACTGGTATAGCCGTGCTTGGGCAAACACTTACGGCAAACACGGAAGGGCTTGACGGCAGGGGGGAGGTTTCCTTCCAGTGGATGCGGAACGGCGTGGCTATCGACGGTGCGACCACTGCTACGTATACCGTGCAGGCTGGGGACCTAGGCTATACCCTTACCGTAAGGGTTAGTTTCGATGGTTCCGAAGGCCATGTTGACAGCTTGCCAAGCGATTACGTACAAGATGGCGTAATACCAGACGGGGACACCCTTGTCGAGCAGTTCGCCTGGCTACGGGGTAATGCGCAAAGCGGTACTGCCTACCTTGTCGAGCTAAGTGCCAATGCGGCTGTTTCCCCTGTCCAGGTGGCACTGCCAACTGGAAGAAGCGATCTTACCATTATCCTTCGCGGTACCGGTGATATGCGTGACATCAGCCTTAGCAGCAACGGAAACCTGTTTGTCATAGGTTCTGGCGTTACGCTTGTGCTGGACGAAAACGTCACGCTGATGGGACGCGGCCCTAGTGCGACCCCCCCCACCGCAAGCAATAACACGCAACTGGTGCGGGTGAACAGCGGCGGCACCCTGATTATGAACGAGGGATCGAGGATTACGGCTAATACCGTTACAAGCCCTTCAACTCAGGCTGATGATGCCGGCGGTGTGCGTATAAATGCCGGTGGAAGGTTTGTCATGTACGGTGGGGAAATATCGCACATTAATTTTAGTGCAAACTTTCCTCATGGCGGCGGTGTCGATGTCTTCGGCGGAACATTTGAAATGCACGATGGGATAATCTATGGCAACAACACCAACGGTTCCGCTGGCGGCAGCGGCGTGCGTGTACATAGTGGCGGCATTTTTCGTATAAGCGGCGGGCTTATCTACGGCAGCGATGCGCCTGCGGGCTTTCCAAACACGACGAGTGGCTCCATTACTGGTGTTGGTACGGCACTATCCCTTAACACGACAGCCCAGCATGGCACATTCGGCAACGGCACATTCCACAGGCTGGGCGATTTGGCCACCGAAAGCCGCACCATAGAGGTTAGGGATGGCGTGTTGGTTCGACCCGTTGTTGCTCCCGATCCCGCTGGTTTCGTCCGTGTCGAGGGCGGGACTTTCCTGATGGGCTATTGTCCCAGCGGCGCAAGCGTAACGCCTATGCGCAATGTAACGCTAAGCGGTTTCTACATGAGCCGGTTCCAGGTAACGCAGGGTGAATGGTACGACCTGATGGGGACACGCCCCAGTTGGTTTACGGGCGCGACGGACTGGGATGGCAACCCCGTAACGGGTGTGAACTGGCGGAACCTTCCCGTGGAAGGGGTGAGTTGGTACGATGCGATAGTATTCAGCAACAGGCTGAGTATTCAGAGTGGGTTGACACCCACATACAGCATAGGTGGCAGCACGAACCCCGATGACTGGGGGTCTGTACCAACGAGCAGTAATGCGACATGGAACGCAGTCGTAGTGGTTCCTGGCTCCACCGGCTACCGCTTGCCGACCGAGGCGCAATGGGAATTTGCAGCCCGAGGCGGAATTGTATGCCAGGGTAATTATGCCTTTTCCGGAGGCAACACCGCCGCCGATGTTGCGTGGTACGGTGGAAGCAGAACACATGAAGTTGGGACTAGGCAACCCAATGCGCTTGGCCTGTATGACATGAGCGGCAACGTGTGGGAGTGGGTCTGGGACTGGTGGGGCACGTACCCGGATTATCCTGAGACCGACCCCACGGGCGCGTCCTCGGGGTCGAACCGCGTGCTTCGCGGCGGGAGCTGGGGCAATACGACGGTGCATGCGCGTTCCGCGAATCGGAGCTGGGACGCTCCGTCTGGTCGGACCATCAACCTCGGTTTCCGTCTTGTCCGCCCCTAGTTTAACGGCAAGAGTCAGGCTGTAGGTTCTTGCGTAATGCCCGTGACCCGCTGCCGCCAGCGGCGGGTTCCCTGCGGCCTGCAGGGCCGCGG
>Ga0209755_10002503_pt1 | contig 25170 bp, 15 predicted proteins | sample TergutCo191P1_FD_187301 | JGI IMG/M metagenome (GOLD analysis project Ga0209755, IMG submission 187301) | Cornitermes sp. P1 segment gut microbial communities from Petit-Saut dam, French Guiana - Co191P1 (SPAdes) (version 2) | ecosystem: Host-associated > Arthropoda: Insects > Digestive system...
CTGATGGAGCTTTCGGGGGGAGGCGGCTACAACGACGTTTTTGTCTATGCGCCTGTTGCGCCGTTGGTTGAACAGGGCGACTCTATCCTTGCCTATGACGGCTGTCTTAACTTTTTCGCCGGGCCAACCAATCCCGAGTTTTCGGCAAAGATGAATTTTTATTCGGTGCACTACAATGCAACCCATATAGCCGGAAACAGTGGGGGCAACACTTCCGACCTAATCGAGAGCCTGGACTTGATGGCGGAAAGGAAAATCGACCCTTCTGCCATGGTTACTCATGTTGGTGGGCTGGATGCGGTAATCGACACAACCCTCAATCTGCCCAATATTCCAGGCGGCAAAAAGCTTATCTACAATCATATCTCGATGCCGCTTACCGCTATCTCCGACTTTGTGAAGCTTGGGGAAACCGATCCCCTCTTCGCCAGGCTTGCCCGACTGACCGAGGATAACGGTGGACTGTGGAGTCCAAGTTGTGAGAAGTATTTGCTTGAAAATGCTGCGGCGATAGCCGATGTGGTAAAGGTGTAAATCGATGAAGCGACTGCAGGATAAGACGGTTATCGTAACTGGTGCGGCTCAGGGATTCGGCGAGGGGATCGCTCGATGCCTTGCCATGGAAGGTGCAAATATCGTTGTTGCCGATCTCAATTACCGGCTTGCCTTAAGAACAGCCGAAAGCTTGGGAGGCTGGGCCTGTGCCGTCAACGTCACGGACGAAGGGCAGGTCAAAAGCATGATCGAGCAAACCATGGATCGTTTTGGTCGACTGGATATTTTCATCTCGAATGCTGGCATTCTAAAGGCCGGCGGCCTGGACGAAATGACGCTTGAGACATTCGAGCTGGTAACAAAGGTCAACTACACAGCCTTTTTCCTCTGCGCCAAGTATGCCGCCGCCGCCATGAAACGCCAGAAGGCGGCACACCCCGAACGAACGTTTGACATAATCGAGATCAACTCGAAGTCTGGGCTTGAAGGCTCCAACAAAAATTTTGCTTATGCCGGTAGCAAGTTTGGCGGAATTGGGCTGGTGCAGTCGTTTGCCAAGGAACTTGTTGGGGATGGCATAAAGGTCAACGCAATCTGCCCGGGCAACTTTTTTGAAGGGCCGCTTTGGTCGGATCCCGACAACGGGCTTTTTGTCCAGTACCTAAACACGGGAAAAGTTCCCGGAGCAAAAACCGTGGCCGAGGTGAAAAAGTTCTACGAGTCCAAGGTTCCCATGGGCCGTGGCTGCACTCCCACGGACGTGGCGCGGGCCATACTTTACTGTGTCGAGCAGGAATACGAAACGGGCCAGGCCATTCCGGTTACCGGTGGGCAGAATATGCTCAAATAGGGGCTAACGTTAGATGGAATTTCCAACCTTTACACTCTGTGACCTCATTACGGTTGCTATAGCCATAACACGGGAACAGTCTCTGGCTCATTGACAGAGCGTATGGGGTTATACCACTATCGTTGAGAACAGCCTGTGTGCGAAGAAAACGACGCTATGCACACACTACGGTCTAGAGGCTTGTCCAACACAAATTGCCGTGATATAATCCTTAGAGATACAGGTACCCAATGCTTAAACACATAAGAAATTTTCTGAACGGTTCGGTTTTCGGGATGACGCTCATAGTTCCAGGAGTTAGTGCAACGATATTGGCCATCATTCTGGGGTTTTACGGCGAATTAATTAACACGCTAAATCATTTTCGCAAGGATTATCGCAAAAACGCCAGGTATTTGGGTATATTTCTGCTCGGTGTTGCCGTTGGAGCCGTGGTATCCAGTTCCGTAATAATGTACCTGCTGGCATATTTTTCATTTCCCGTAATGCTGTTTTTTATGGGATTGCTGGCAGGCACCGTTCCATTCATTGCCTCAAAGGCCAAAGGCCAGGCTCCCAGAATAGCATTTAAAGAAATTGTGTTAGCATTAATGGCATTGATTGCTTTGCCTGCCCTATCCCTCGGCGTGAATGCGACATCGATCAATCCAGAATATGTCATCGGTACGATGAATGTGGCTTTGATGCTTTTTGTCTTCCTTGGTGGAATCATAAACGGTGCCACATTGGTTATCCCTGGTTTGAGCGGTGCGTTTATTCTGCTTGTCATGGGACTGTATCCTCTGGTGATTTACTCCATTTCGTCCATCGGGGATTATGTCACAAACATGGGCAATTTTTTATTGCTAAGGGATATTGCCATAATTCTATTGCCTTATGGCGTGGGAGCGCTCATAGGCTGTCTTGCCATGGCAAGACTAATGGAAAAACTTATGCGTGATTTTTATAAGTCCGTTCATGCCGTCATCTTGGGCCTTATTTTGGGATCGTTCGTCACATTGGTTAAAAATCCCTTGGTTTCCCAAAGCGGTTCATCGACAATATTATTTATAGCTGGTGCTGTAACGTTCTGCACTGGGTTTGCCACGGCTTATGTGCTGGGGAAAAAGTCGCCCAATTAATTATGGTGCCGAATTCGCCTCGATGCAGAATTTCTTATAGTACACGCCCCAAAATTCCGTTGGCGTTCCTTCAAAATCCTTGATCAGGGTGGGGCCTGCCTCGGGGTGCAAGTCCCAGGCGGTTGCGTTGAAATTACGCTCTCGGATATAGTCCAGCAGCTCCGGCACCCATTCGGCATACGGGCTACGCTGGGGGCCTTCCGGGTTGTTTACGTTGTCGCCGTAATGACCGCATTCGCCTATGATGATTGGGAATTTAGCGGCAAGGGAAGGTGGGATATATTCGTCGTACGGAGCAGGCTTCCAGGGATAGATATGGCAGTCGTAGACAATGCCGTTTCCGTCCCTGTCCGACAGTGTGTACTCCTCGCAGCCTCGCATATCGTAGGCCCAGTCTATCCCACCGACAATCACTATGTTTTTTGCTCCGGTGTTTCTAACCGTGTCGATCAGCGTCTGCATACCGGTCATCTCAAATTTTTCCTCTTTGTTGTAGCCGCCGGATCTCCATTCCTCCCAGGTTTCGGGGTAGGGCTCGTTGTAAAGCCCGAAAAGCACCAGGGGGTGGTTTGCGTACCTTCGTGCCGCATTGTCCCAAAAAGTGACACTGTTATTGTCGGGCATACAGTGCTGTTTTAGGTATCTGCCCCATTTGCCCTTGTTGGACCAGTGTAGATCGAACCATATATATTTTCCACGTTCGGCCGCCGCTTCTATAACCTCGTCCACCAGGAGTCGGTAGTTGCTCCCGTCCGGATCTTTTTTTTGGTCATAGGCAAATCCGTACCAGCGATCCTGGGATACGTTAAGTCGGACAATGTTTGCCTTCCACTCGTCAAAAGCCATTATCACACGCTCCTTGATCCGTTCGCCTGTAGCGTCCCATTCAAGGCCTGCGCAGTTTACGCCTATCAGTTTTACTCGCTCACCGCTTTCGTTAAGGAGAAAATTGCCTTGGGTTTTAAGCGTTTTGCCCCGTAGGGTTTCTGGGTTTATTTTGGTCATGGTTGCCCTCCTCGCCAAGCGGAGTTTAGTTTGTGGACAGACTTAAAAACATCCCCTTGAAAACCACAATCGGGCTTTCAAGGGGCAGCGTACTAAATGGTCGCAAAGATTTATGTGATCTATTGCCACTCACCCCTAAACCTAAGCGAGACCATGGCGTTGACAGGCAGGCTAACGACTGCCGCTATTCCGTCTGGATCCAAGGTAACCAGGACAGGCGCATGCCTTTGGTTCGGGCTGGAAATAATCCCGTAGGCACTTGTCGCAGTAAACCCAGGTGGAAGTTCCACCTGTATCTCGGCGGATCGACCCTGCAGTCCAGGCGATGTGCGGCTGTCGAACAGAAGCACACTTACCATGTCCTCCTGTTCCTTCAACTCCATTTCCTGCCAGGTGCCGGGGCTTGCCGTCCTCATACCTGCCAGCACCCTTATGCCGCCGCCGCCGGTGGAACCAGGGCCGGAGGGGGAACCTACGGGAAGCCCAGGCGAGGGTTGGCCGGTGCCGATGGGCAGATGGCCCACGCCGCCAAGGGCACCCGCAAGGTTGCTAAGCGAGGCTTCCACCCGTACCGTGTCGGAAAGGAACCTGCTAAAGTGGCCCATGCCGTAACCCCTGGGCAGGATCGCCCCGTTTACAGTGCCAAAGGCACCCTCGCCAATCATGCTGTACCAGCGTTTAAGGTACCACCAGGTATAGACGCTGGACTCGTTGTGGGCGATGACATGGTGAATCTCGTTCATGAGTATCCAGATCATGTCCCAGGTAAAATCAATCGCGGCATCCTCAGCACCGGAGTTGACGTTTTTTTCCATCATCCAGGTTTCACGGCGTGGGGTTCCGTCCAGGGCCAGGTTGCTCCTGGTGCCCCAGTCCCCGTAAGTGTGGTATGCGACAATCTCAAGATGCTCCCTTGCCCTGGGATCGTTCAGCGTGGCGTTGTTCCAGTGGACGTTGTTGTGGGGCGATCCGCCCATAAGCCGCACCCGACCGTCCCGTCCGCCGCCGCGGCCAGGCACGCCAAGCCCGTTGTTTGCCCCGGTTATGATGTGTCCGTATTCCGCCATGAATTCCCTCTGCTGTTCGGCGGTCCAGGCCATTGCGTAATAATCAGGATCGTAGGTCGGCTCGTTCTGGATCGAGATTGCGTGAATCGGCGCGCCCCTGTCGGCCATCTCCTGCGCCCAGTCCCTTAGGAATTCCGCATAGTCCCTGTAATGCTCTCGCCGCAAATTGGAAGTAGCGTTGGCGATAGTCCAGCCGGCATTGGACCCCTGTAGTGAGTTGTTGTGCTTCCAGTGGGCGAAAGGTGCGGTCCAGGGTGCCGCCACCACGTAGCCGCCAAAGTCGCCGACCTGCCTGACAAAATCCAGCAGGTGCGAATTCGATGGCTGCATGAAGGGGGCATAAATCCCGGTAAGAACGTGCTCGATAGGGGCGGGGAACACATGGATGCGGAAAATGTTGAATGCCAGCGGACCTTCCGGATCGAACATCATTTCTATGTCACGCATCTTCATGTACATCTCCGGCCTTGTGTTGCCGTATTCGTCCCGTATCCAGAACGCATTCCCCATTCCGCCAAAACCCCGGATATACTGGCGTTGGTTGGCGGTTATGGCAAGCGTTGCCAGTTGGACAGGGGAAGGCGCTCCGACCCTAATCCGTGCCGGATGGCTGGCTCGATTTAACGTCCTTCCTGATGCATCGGTGCCGGTGGCGACGGCGTAGAAATATCCTGGCCCGTCCGGCGTAAAGGTACCGCCCGTCGCACCCCGGATCGCCCTTCCACCGACGTTGGTGAACGATCTGGCCCTGAACCATTGGAACGACATCGACACGCCGTCCCTTTCCCTAACCTGCACCCTCAATGGCTGAATTGCTGCACCATCGGCGTAGTCTACGCTTGTCGGGTGCACGGTAAAGAACGGCGCACCTGCGACGAAGGGTTCGCCGGCAACATGGGTGTCGTCAATTTCAGGGCCAGTACGGCAGCCCATCATAAAAAGTGTGAATATCAGTAAAATGCCAAATATTCCCGTCAATAACGAGCCGCTGTTTTTGCTCATGTAAAACCTCGCTCGGAATGCGTTACGGCGATGCAACGAGGCCGGCGTTGGCATCGGCGATTAGGGCGTTCCACGCAAGGGAAACCGCCTCGATAAGCTGCGCCGCTTCCCCGTCGTGCCAGTACAACTGCCATGTAATGCCACCGACGTTAAGCCCCGGAATCATTACGTGGTACTGCCACTGAACAAGGCGTGGATCACGGATAATCGCCATGGTCTCGGTAACGGCACGGGGGTCACGGAAGAGGTGCCAAAGCCCGTCCTGCCATGCGTAGGGGGATTCGTCCACGGGCCTTTCCCACAGATCTATCGCCGTTACAATCCTTCGCACTTCGTCGGGGGGGAAAGTTGCCGGAACGACGATGACATTTTCGTAGACATAAACCACGAAATCGTTGACCCGTGGACCCATGGGGAACATCACCATGCCCCAGTCGTCGGTCATGCCTTGCAGGTTGCCCCTTACGTGCAGTGGCTCAACCGCCATCGCAACTATGCCGTCGGTGAACATGGCCTGGTACCAAGTCCAGTGCCTGTCTTCCGGCGGCGGCATCATGACACCCTCGTCCCTAAGCCTCATGGCAAACTGCAGTGCCTCGAGGAACTCCGGCCTTCCGGTTGCGTTGACGAACCTTCCGGTCGCGGGATCCCTGTCAACGTAGTTTGCGCCGTTGCTGGCCACGATTGCGTTGATGACGTGAGTGGCAAGATCTGGAGTCATGGCCCAGGTGTCTATTATGCCGTCGCCGTCAATGTCTCGCGTAAGCTGTCTGGCGATGGGAAGAAAGTTGTCCCAAGTCCAGGTGCGATCCCTCTGCATGTTATATGGAAGCTCGGGATCTAGACCCGCTTCCCTGAACAGCCGCTTGTTGAAGAAGATGACCTTGGCCTGAAGGCTGTCCCCGTAGCCTATGCCCATCGCATAGGTGTTGCCCCCGAACGTAAAGAGGTTTCTTACACCCTGGTTCCAGTCGGTTCTTCCGTCGCCGAGCCTTTTTGGGGAAAAGTCAACGCCGGCGTCCTGTATCGGGGCGAGCAGGCCCTGTCTGTGCAGGGTCATGGCCCAGGATGGAATCAGCACGAAAGCGTTTGCCGCCGGCTGCCCAGCCATGATGGTGATGATCGCGGTCTGCAGCATCTCGCCCCAGCTTGCGATATTCCTTACCCTCATGTTGAAACCGTGCTCGTTCAGCATCCTTCTTCGGTAGGCGAGAACCCTTGCCTCCATATCACTGCGTGGTTCGAAGGTGTTAACGTCATAGTCGGCCCACCAGTTCCCTATGACGATATCCGCACCCCTAAGATCGCTCCTACCCCCGGCCCATGCGGGAAAAGCCATGATAAGCAGTAATGGGGCCACGATAAACCCAATTGTCCTTTTTCTAAGCATCTTGTCCTCCTGATAGAATATTCAACTGCCAACTCTGGGCGGTTTTCGCTGTTCAATCAGACGATTATACCATGATTTTGGTTTTTGGGGTAGTTATGTTTGGAAATGAACGAGTTAGCGCATATTAGGCATGGGTAGCCATCTTTCTACGAAAATCGTAGAAAGCACTTGATTTTCCCTTCGAATCCATTAAAATCGTAGAAAACAGGAAGACGGATGCTGTAATGCCCGAAAACAAAACGATACTACGCCCCGACTATTTCGCCTGCCTTGAGCGGCACAGGCTTGCCCCCGATCTCATAAAGATAGTGACTGGGGTTCGCCGCTGCGGAAAATCCACCCTCATTAGGATGTATCAGGACAAGCTACGTTCCGAGGGGGTAACGGGCGATCAGATACTTGCCATCAACCTTGAGGACATGGCAAACAAGCCCCTGCTGGACGGAGAAAAGCTCCACGAATTCGTGGAAGCCAATGTCGCAAAGGGTAAACCGAACTATGTCTTTCTGGATGAGATACATCTTGTCAGCGATTTCGGCGAGGTTATAAACAGTTTGCGTTTACACGAAAATATAGACCTTTACGTTACCGGGTCGAATTCCTCGCTTCTGTCCGGCAGGCTGCCGAAAATTCTTGGTGGGCGGTATATACAGATACACATGTTTCCATTGTCCTTCAAGGAATACGTGTCCGCTCTTCCAGAGCCGGGCAACAGCCATACCGATCTGGCGTTTCAGCAGTATCTTGAGTATGGCTCTTTTCCCGAGGCTTTCAGGTACCTGGCGCAATGGGATCAGCGGGGGGTGCGCGAATATCTTTCGCATATCTACGAAAGCATAATAATGCGCAATGTTATGCAGCGGGATGACGTAAGGGAACTTCCCCAGCTTACCCGTGTGGTCAGTTTTCTCTTTAGCAACATAGGAAGCGAGACCTCGATAAACAACATGGTTGGCGTTATCAACAACGAATTCAAGCTCAAGCCGAAAAGCAAACCTCTTTATGCGCCGATGTTGGAAAAGTACCTTGAGGCCCTGCTTGACTGTTTCGTGTTTTACAGGGCGGACAGGCAGCACATAAACGGCAAGGGACTGCTGCGGACAAACGCGAAGTACTATGCGGTGGACGTGGGGCTGCGGTACCATCTGTTGGGCGGAACTGCGAAAACGGATGCGGGGCATATTCTTGAGAACGTTGTCTATCTGGAACTTTTGCGCCGTGGATACAAGGTAAAGGTTGGCAGGATAAATAACAGGGAAATAGATTTCGTGGCCTGGAAACCCGGCGGTAGGATCGAATATTACCAGGTTGCGCAAAGCGTCGTGGATGAAAACACGCTCGAACGGGAGCTTGCGCCTTTGCGGATGATAAAAGACAACCATCCGAAGTTTCTGTTGACACGGGACTACGACCGTAGCACTTACATGGGCATTCAGCATCTCAACGTGCTGAGCTGGCTTCTGGGCGACCTGTAGCTGTGTGCTAACGCCAGCCAGCCAGCTTGACGTTTCAACTAGTGGCTGGTAAAATACACGCAGAAATCAAGGATACATGTGAAGAAAAGGCTTTTTGTTGCTGTGCTGCTTATGGGCTGCGGTATGCTTGCTCTTGCGCAGACGGATTGTCGAGAAAAACCCAGGCTCGGCATATTGCCCTTCGCTGGAGGCGTTGGAGGGGTCGGCGAAACCTTGGCGATCCTCCTTTCGTCGCGGCTGGAGATACAGGGCGCTTTCACCGTGGCCCCAATCACCGGGGAGGCCGCCGCGGTGGTGTCGGAACATATATTCCAAAGGGCGGACTTTGCCTTCACCGATTCGGATGCCGTCGCCGACATAGGCGGTATTCTCGATGTCGATTACATTGTCTCCGGACACATGCGTCGTTTACCCAGCGGTAGGAATCTTGTGGTTGCAACCGTAATCTGCGTTGAAACCCTTGAGCTGGTTGGTGGTTATTATCGTGTACACAGAAGCGTCTGGGAAATCGGCGGTTTTATGCCCTCCATGTCAAATGCCTTGGTCGAGGCCATCTTAGGGAGGGCCGGTCCTGGATCACGCCCGACCCTCGCCGTCGCGCCGTACCGGTTTCGGGGCGTTCCCGTTGAACCCGATGGGGTGGATGTGCGCGACCTGCAAACGCTTACCCAGATACTTGCCATAGAGATTGCCAGATCGGGCGAATACGCCGTTATGCCCAGGGCCTCCGTCATGCAGAGGGCTTTGAGCGAGTGGGAAATTCGCGAGGCCGACGAGAGGGCGGCGGCGATAGGCTGGGCGATCGAAATGCTTTGGGGGATAATCGATGTCCCGCACGAGGTGGTAATCGAGGAGGCGGAAAGGATAGGGCCTATTACCGCGATGGGACGGGCGGCCGAAACCGGTTTCGTGCTTTCGGTGGAGAAGCGCGACTTGGGAGACCTTGGCACGTTCGTGGCAGGCATTCTGCACACCGAGGGTGCCGAGCCGCTTTACGGGGCAAGCAGGGGCTATAGGAGCGTTTGCCGCGGCGTGGACATGATGGCGGAGATTGCGTTTCTCCTGACCTCTCCAAATCCCGAGGATGCGCAAGTGCGGATTGCCGAGCTAAGCCGCCGGCGATGGCGGGCCGACATGTTCGGCGATCCGGCAAGGTTTTGGAGCGTGGGGGCTTCCGTCGGCACTTCCCTTGCCGATCCTTGGGTAATAGGCACATTGCAGGGAACCGCCGCGCCACTCCCGTTTTCGTTTCTTAGGCTTGGCGTGGATGCGGGTTTTATAAGCGGTATGGAGGGCGTTGGTTATTTTTCGCTGTATCCGTTCGCCCACCTCGCCTTTTTCCTGCCTTTTTGTATAACGCCCCTTCCCTTGGGGGGGGGCGGCTGGTACATAGGCGTGGGCGGCGGCTTTCTGATGGCCAGGTACGCCTTTTACGACCTTTACGAGAGCATAAGAACGCCCATGGCGGATTTTACCGTCGGCGTGAACATAAGGAACGTGTTCGACGTTTCCTACAACCTGCGAACGGACTTTTCGTCGTTCAACAGCAAGATATCCGTTGGGTTTACCCATCGGTTTTTCATTAGGTGAGATAGGGGGAGCATGGGGAAGCTTGAACCGGTAGGCAAAAACGCAAAACAGGGGTCGCCGTATGTGCGGCCCTGTGTCGTCGTATGCCGAACTGTGTGCGGCCCTTTGCTTGCCGCCCTTGCGGTGCTCCTTGCCTCCTGCGACAACTTTGGCGGTTCCATAGAGTGGGCCACGTACACCATAGTCTACAATGCCAACGACGGAAGCGGAAGGACCGAGCGTTTTACCGTAAACTACGGCACGGTCCACGCCATAAGGGAAAATATCTTTGGGCACGACGCCTCCTTTTTTCGGGGGTGGGAATCGCCATGCAAGGCCAGGACGTTTGCCGCCGGGTATAACTCTCGCAGGTTGGCCACAAATGCGGGGCAGGTCATAAGCCTTTACGCGATATGGGACGGTCGCATAGTCGCCTTCCGTCCCAACGGCGGATCGGGGGATGTCCCTTGGCCGGTGATAGGGATCGAGTACGTAACCCTTCCCGACGCGAGTGGGCTTTCCAGGTACGGGTATGTGTTCAGGGGCTGGGCTGGCACCCCGTATCATCCGCCCCACCTGGAAGCGAGTTACGGGGTGGGCAGCCGATTCGTACCGGACGGGGACATCGGCTTCCTATACGCCGTGTGGGTTTCGGAAGACCTGGTGTACACCGTTGATTTTGATGCAAACGGTGGGCTTGGAGAAGGCCCATCGCGGAGCGTGGTGGACAGGGGCGGATACACATGGCTTCCCCTGTGGTACGGGCCTTACAGGGACGGGCACGCTTTCCTAGGCTGGGGCCGCTCGCCCCATGCGGTGGATTACGTTGCGGGTGCCAGGTTTACGCCTACCGGGAACGTTACCCTGTTCGCCGTATGGGTAACGACCGTTACCGTTAGTTTCGAGGCAAACGGCGGATTGGGAATAGGCCCCGGGCCGATCACTAGGGAAGTGGGTTCGTACATAAGGCTTCCCTACAGGAATGGGCTTTTCAAGACAGGGCATGTTTTCGTGGGCTGGAGGGATGAATCGGGGGACGTTTTCCTTCCTGGCCAAGTCTTTGGGCCTACCGGAAACGTTACCCTGTCTGCGGTGTGGCGTTCGGCCGCCGACGTGGATTTCTTCATCGTTACCTTCGATCTAAACGGCGGCCCTGGGACGGTTCCTTCCCGAAGGGTGGCGATCTCCGGTATCGGTATAATACTTCCCGCTGGCGAGCCTGGGCATCTTTTCTTAGGCTGGGGCCGCACGCCTTATACGGTGAGTTACTCCGCTGGCACAAGGTTTATGCTGGCATCATCCGAGGACGTTACCCTGTTCGCCTTGTGGAGGGAAGCTGGCCCGGATCCGGGCACCGGGAACTTCACCATTAGTTTTGAGAATTTCTTTGACATAGAGACCGAAGAAAGCATCGGTCCAACCATTCGCATAATAGGCAGCTCGGAGGAAACCACGGGAAGGATTATCGTGGCCGATCCCGGACAATACGATTCAGGTAGTATCAGGTGGTTCCTGGAAGGTGTCGAGATCACCAGCACAACCCACCCAGGGGTCATTTATGGAGGGATGAGGGAAATCCTTACATTGGATTACCGACTGCACGACAACCAAATACGGACGCACAGGGTAACCGTGGTGGTACGCAAAGACGGCGTGCCATTCAGCAAAGTCATTGTTTTTACGGTAGTGCCGTAAACGGGGATATCAAAAGGAGAACGAGAAGTGGGAAATATGCAGCCGCCGAATGTGTTAAAGGTATTGTCGCATTCGTCGTTTTGTGGGTGGCAAAGGGGTGTTTTGGCGAACGTTTTTGCCATGTTGCTTGTCGCCTGTGCTTTACTGCTTTTGCCTGGATGCCGAAACCTGCTTCGGCCTTCGGATTCGGACGGAGGCGATACTGAGCCTGGATCGGGGATCCTCTTGCTGACTATCCATGGGCAAGGTGTGGGACGGACGATTAGGCCGGATATCGATATCGACGATTTTGACAGGTTCGATCTTGGGTTCGTTGACGTATCTGGCGACAACGCCGACTTTAACGAGTTAGATTGGGACGGGGATCCGATCCCACTGGGTGCTGGGACATGGAATTTGCATGTGACTGCGTTCCTGCATGACGGTACGGAATACCTTGAAGCGGCGAGGAGCAGTCTTGAGAATATCGTGGTGCTTTCGGGGGAAACCGTTGGGGGCAATGTCGAGCTTTCCCCGATTGGGACAGGCACTGGAATGTTCAGTTGGGAAATAAATTTTCTCCCTGGAGTTATAGATCATATTGACATCGCCCGAATGGAAATTTGGGATGCCGCATTCGACAACCAGATTGATGTTATTAACTTTATTCCTGGCGGTGCGCTGTTGTCTGGTTACCGCAGTATGCCGGCTGGCCAGTACTTCGTGGTTTTTGTGCTGTACAACAACCAGGGGGAAAGGGCTGGGGTAAACGAAGCCCTGCATATTTTTCACAACATGGAAAGTCGCTTTGCCCCAACCTTTACGCCCGGTGATTTTCCGGTAACTCTGCTGAACTTCATTTTGGGATCATGGGACGATGACGATAACCAGTGGAACTTTACTGACAGGGGAATCGAGGTGGGGCATTTTTCCTTCATGAACATATATGGCGTATCTGCCGCCAATTTTAATAACACTGCCAACACTGGCATTATATGGTGGTTCAATGAACTAAGCTACGACTTTGACCCTCCGACTAATAGGCCAGAATTGGAAACATTGGTTGATGCCGCCCTAATCGGCATAGGCAGAGGTGGCATTATCGCCGGTGGCCATAATAACCAGGTGGATGCGCAAACCGCGATTACTGGGCTTGTCATGAATGTGGATGGTAATGACCTATACTTTGACTGGACTTATGACCCTTGGGTAATCGTGCATATAGGTGATTATCGGATAACAATTGAGCTTCCTTCGTGGCCGGCAGGCACGGGGAACTTCACCATTAGCTTTGCGGACTTCTTCGACATAGAGGCGGGGCCTGCCAGCCTAACCGTTCATCTTGTAGACGGCCCAGGCAGACCAACCTCGGTGAACATTACCGTAGCCAACCCCGAACAGTACGATTCAGACAGTATCAGGTGGTTCCTTGAAGGTGTCGAAATCACAAACACAACCCACCCGGGGCTGATTTCTGGGGGATATGGGGAAATCCTTACCGTGAATTCGAACCTGCACGACAACTTTATACGGACGCACAGGGTAACCGTGGTGGTACGCAAAGACAGCGTGCCGTTCAGCAAGGTTATTGCCATTACGGTAAGGCCGTAAACGGTAGAACGCAGAGGGAGAAGCCGGAAGTGGGAAACATGCAGCCGCCGAATGTCAAGGTATTGTCGCATTCGTCGCCTTATGGGGGGCAAAGGGGCGTTTTGGCGAACGTCTTCGCCCTGCTGCTTGCCGCCTGCGTCCTTCTGCTTTTGTCTGGATGCCGAAATCTGCTTTCGGATTCGGAAGGAAGCGAAACGGAGGCTGGAATCCTCTTGCTGATCATTCATGGGCAAAGCGTGGGACGGACGATTAGGCCTGATATCGATATCGACGATTTTGACAGGTTCGATCTTGGGTTCGTTGACGTATCTGGCGACAACGCCGACTTTAACGAACTAGATTGGGACGGGGGGCCGATCTCACTGGGTGTTGGGACATGGGATTTGCATGTGACTGCGTTCCTACGTGATGGCACGGAATATCTTGAAGCGGCGAGAGGCAGTATTGAGGATTATATCGTGGTGCTTCCGGGGGGAACAGTTGGTGGTAACATCGAACTTTCCCCGATTATTGAGGGTGGCGAGGGAACCTTCAGTTGGCACATAAGTTTCTTCCCCGAAATTACCGTGACAAGTGCCAGAATGGAAATTCGGTATGGCACGTTGAGCGGCGACATTATTAATAATGGCATTATCAACTTTGTTATTGATGGCACGTCGTTATCTGGTAGCCGCAGTATGCTGGCTGGGCAGTACTTCGTGATTTTTGAAATGTTGGACGATGACGGGGAAAGGGTAGGGATAAACGAAGCCCTGCATATCTTTCACAACATGGAAAGTCGCGTTGAATGGGATTTTACGCCTTATGATTTTCCCGTCTCCCTGCTGGATTGGGTTTTGGGATCATGGGACGATGATAATGAGCAATGGAACTTTGCCGCCAGGGGAATCGCTGCGGGGCATTTTTCTATGTTGGGAATACAGGGCATAGATGACGACAACTTTCACTCCACCGACAATACTGGTATTATCTATTGGTTCAATCGACTAATATACGCCGAGCCTTACATTCCTGCTGTTTCCCCACTACCTCCTGCTGTCCCTCCATATAGTATGGCAAGGTTGGGGGAATTGGTTGATGCCGCCCTAATCGGCATAGGCAGTGGTTCCATTGCCGCTGGTGTTTACAGCAACCGGGAGGCTGCGGCGCACGCGATTTTTGGGCTTGTCAGGAATAGTAACACTCTATTTACTAGGTGGCATGAAAACCCGGAGAGGATAGAAGTGCGAGTGGGTTTGTATCATGTGCCACTAATTGCCATTACCATCCAACCACCACCACCCCAACCACCACCTAATAGTCCCCTTGCCGATCAGCTTGAGTGGTTGCGAAATCATGCGGCACCTGGCAGCTCGCATACTATCACAATAAATTATGCGTACATTACCTCTATTGCTGCGCAGTTGCCTACCACCGCAGGCGTTACTATTACTTTGTGTGGGGGCGCTGCACCACCACAATATGTCAGCCTTCCAGAAAATGGAACTGGAAGCCTTTTTACAATAGGTTACGGTGTCACCCTTGTACTGGACAACGTCGAACTGCGAGCTTGGTCGGCTAATACTGACGTACTTGTACGGGTAAGAAGCGGCGGTACTTTGATTATGAACGGAGGGGCAATAAGTAGCAACAGCGGACAGTATGGTTTTGATGGCGGCGGTGGTGTGCTTGTGGAGACTGGAGGTAGGTTTGATATGCATGGAGGAACAATTTCCACCAACACCACTTTCAGCTCTAACGGTAATGATAACGGTAATAAGGTGGCTATTAGCGGTGGTGTGACTAACTGGGGCATCTTTAATATGCACGGTGGGAGAATTGAAATGAATTCATCTCCTTCTTTCGGTGGTGGCGTGTATGTTGGCGATGGCGGTGTGTTTAATATGCACGGCGGACAAATTACTGGGAATAGATCTTTTTCCAACGGCGGCGGCGTATATGTGCACGATTACGGTACCTTCCGCATGGAAAATGGGACGATTTATGGCAACGAACAAGAATGGACGTTTGGGGGGAACTCTGCTGATACTGGAGCGGCATTGTCCAACAGCGGCACGGCACAGCGCGGCACGTTCACCGATGGCGTATTTACTCCGATAGACGACTTGCCCTCCACCAATAACACCATAACGGTGTCGAACGGCAATCTTATCGCAGGCCCCTAATGACAACAACAACCTTCGGGCCTTCCGTGCCTGTGCCCAACAACGGGAGGCGGCCATGAAAAACAAGGGTTTGCGGCGTGGGCGGCCTTATGGCCTGCGGTATGCCGCCGGCTTTTTCCTTGTCTTGTATGCGGCGTGGTTTGCGGCCTGCGATGATTTTGGCGGTTCCGTGGAATGGATTACTTACAGCATTGTCTACCATGCCAACGATGGAAGCAACAGGACGGAAATTTTCACCCACAGGTACGGTACGTCCCACTATATCAGGGAAAATATGTTTTTTGGTCACGATGTCCCTTTTCTGGGCTGGGCTGGCTCGCCCCGAGGCGACAGGGTGTTCGATGAAGGGGATCCCGTCCAAAGACTGGCCACAAGTGCCGGGCAGACCATAAACCTTTACGCAATGTGGGACGGCTTCATCGTTACCTTCGATGTCAACGGTGGGTTTGGAAACTCCCCCAGGCCTATGCTGGGAAGTGGAGGCGTAACGCTTCCTCCCGGTACCGGCTTTTTCAAAGCTGGGCACGTCTTCGCCGGATGGAACGCCACAGCTGGCGGTTCCGAGGGTTTCCTGGAGTTTGAAGTAACCGAGGATATTACCCTGTTCGCCGTGTGGGAACCCGTCTTCGGCGAACTCGTCACCATCGCCTTCAATGTAAACGGCGGTGAGGGAAATACCCCCTCGATTACCAGGAACGCCGGTGCGTCCGTAAGGCTTCCCAATGACGATGGGCTTTCAAAAGCCGGTCATGTTTTCGCCGGTTGGAGCAAAACGTCCGACGGCTCGACGGATATCCTTCTGGCTGGCAGTAGTTTCCCCTTGGTCGAAAACATGACCCTATACGCCATGTGGGCCTTACGTTTCACCGTTGTCTTCCACGCAAATGGCGGAACGGGGGATGTCCCCCAAGGGACGGGAACCACGGATGTAGGCGTAACGCTTCCCTACGGTGGCGGCTTTTCAAGGCCGGGGTATTATTTCGCCGGTTGGAACACCATGGCCAACGGTGCCGGCGAGGGCTTCGTGCCTGGCCAGAATTTCGTGCCAGACCCACCCGTGGGGAACGTTACCCTGTACGCCGTGTGGAATCCTGTCGTGGCCTTCTTCGTCGTTGAATTCAACCTCAATGGTGGGCCTGGCACGGTACCCTATCCGAAGGCAGGTGGGGCCGGCTTCCCCATAACGCTTCCCTTGCTGGAGAATGGTTTTGTGGGCTGGAACACCATGGCCGACGGTACCGGAGATTTCCAGACAAGCCCGTTCGAGCCGACCGAGAACGTTACCCTGTACGCCGTGTGGGAGTAGAACTGCGGCCCTGTTTGCCCTATTGGGTCAAAGCCTGCAATACCAGCCGGACTTGTGCAAGCTGGGTGTTGAGCATCGCGATGGACTGCTCATGCAGGGCGTTTTGCTCCTGCAGTTCCCTTATTGTATCGTCACGTTCATCCATCTCCTGGCCAAATGCCTCATTTGCCGTCTGTAGATCGGCGATGGAATCTTCAAGTTGCGCAATGAGCCGTGCAGTCTCCGCGGCCTGGGCGGCGATGCTTCCAGCCGTTCCGTTCATTACTATGGCGGCGCTGGCAATCAGGACTTCCAGGGTTTGGGTTGCAAGCGCATAAAGTTCCCTTCTTGTCTGTATTCCCCGAAGTCCCTGCAAATCGGAGCCGCCCAGAACCAACTGCAGTCCTTCGACCGTCCCCACGGCTCCGTCGAAATTGCCTTCGGCAACCTGCCTTTGGATGTTTGCGAACAAGCCGGCTACCTGACTTTCCATTCTCATGGCCAGATCCTGTTCCCTGGAAAGGCGGGCCAGTTCCTCACGGGCGGCCTCCAGATCGGCGGCGTACCTCTCCCGAAGCCCCACGTTGCCATTGTCGAATTCGCGGATACGTGCGTCCACTTGGGCCTGGATCGCCACCTCCCGTAAACGAGCCTCGTACAATATGCGGACGCGATCCTCCCGTGCCTCCGTCAGTGCGTTCTGGCGTTCCTCGTACATTGCCCTAAGGTATGCCTGTAGATCCAACTGTTCCTGGGTCAGTTCGCCGCCGCCGGCCATAAGTTCCTGAATCTGCGTTTCGATGTCGGCCAGCGAGGCTAGGATCATGGCGATCTCCAGATCCTTCGCCGCAAGAAGGGCGTTGGTCTCCCTACGTATCTCCTCGATAAGCGTGCGTTCCACGTCGGTGAACACCCTTGTACCTTCACGGGCCTGTACGCCGATATCTGCCTGGAACGAGTAAAGCGCCAAAAAGCCTCCTGCCATTATCAGAACCGCCAAAACATTGACAAGGATTGGGAAAAGGCCCCCGTGTTTTTTCGCCTTGAAACGTTTTCCAGGGGCTGCGGCTATGTCGTGGGAAAGGGAGTTGCGTCTTTTTTCGACAATGCCGTTTATCAGTTCGAGGATTTCCCGTTGTTCGCCCTCGGAAATTTCCGCACCGGAGAAAGCTATTTCTGGGTTGTCGAATCCGTCGTCTTTTTCGCCGTCCGAGGCCATGTTCATTCCCTGTCTTCCCAATATTAAGGAAAAGTGTGCCATAAAAACCGGCAAAGCACAATGCAGTATCAACAAGGTCATCCGGCATCCAAAATTTCCCCCATTCCCTTGCAATTTTGCTGTAATCAGGCTATTATTGTGAGAACATTATGGACACAACTCAAAAAATCGTATTTTTGGTCGATGACGACATGACGAACCTCGCGGCAGGCAAAAGGGCACTGTCTAATTTCTACAATGTGTATACGATTGGCTCCGGCCAGGCTCTGCTGGCTCTGCTGGAAAAAATATTGCCCGATTTGATTTTGCTGGACATAAACATGCCCGAAATGAACGGGTATGAGGCAATAAAATGCATTAAGGACAATGAAAAAACCGCCCACATCCCCGTCATTTTTTTGACGGCTTACAACGACAAACATGCGGTGGTGGAAGGGATTTCGTTGGGGGCTATAGACTATCTTGTAAAGCCCATTGTCCCGATTAAGTTGCTGATGCGCGTAAATGCCCTTTTTGACAAGACATAAGAAAGGCGTGTGATGATGCGCATTGTGGATAAACTTGTCAACAACATGAGCGTCAAGACAAAATTCGTGCTCATATTGATGACTGTCATTATGAGCGCTACTGTGGCGGTGGTTGCGATAAGGGCGGTTCAGGTGCGGAACCAGATGCACGCCCTAATCGGGGATCGCCTGCAGGGCAATGCCAATTTGGCCGTCGGGATTTTCGAAACGGTAATGACTTATACCATGGGGATGCTGGGTGCCGTGGCCACGATGCCGTATGTGCAGGAAGCCCTGACGCATGATGCCCATGCCGTATATGGCAACTTGCAGAGGAACCTGGAATCGTTTTTTATCAGCATGAACCAAGTGGAAGACGGCGTTTATGCCTATGCCAATATATTCGTGTTTGATGCCGATTTTAACCTTGTCGTAACCGCGTACCCTGCGGGGGAAAGGGTCGATTTATCCTACGGGGCGTTTTCCGGAAACGTTCTTGCGGCATGGGAAGGGAACCCATATATTTCCCCCGTTGTCAGAAGCCCGGAAACCGGCTTGATGCAGTTTCTGTTTACCCAGCCCGTGATGATTGACGATAATTTCGTGGGCATGACCGCCATTCTTAGCAACACCGAAGTCCTCGCTTTCTTTTTACGGGATCCCACCCATGACTATGACAGCTTCATAAACATTGCCGACAATACCGGCACGATTTTTTTCTCCAACAGACCCGCATATGTGGGACGGCATGTAGACGATTTGGGCGTTTACGAGGCATTTGGCCACATGCCATTGAACACCATGTTTGAGCACCTTTCGGCGATAACGGGCATTGACAAAATTGCATATATAACTATCGAGGATCAGTTGGGCTGGACGATTGTCAGTTTCTTCGATGCCGATGCCGTCGATGACATCGCCTGGATTACTTTCCTTTCGCTGCTTCCCATTGTTTCCGGCATGATTTTGGCGGCGGCGTTTATGCTTTGGGTCGTTTACAAGTCTTTGGAACCTTTGGAGGCTTTGGCCGTTAACGCCAAGAAGGTTGCCAAAGGTAATCTGTCGGTGAACTTTGATGTCAGCAAAAACGACGAGATTGGTCAGGTTTCCCGGGCTTTCATGGAGATCGTAACGGCCCTGAACAAATTGCAGGACAACTTCAAGAAATCGGGAAACATGTTGACCGAGGATTTCAGGTTGGGAGGTGTCTACGATGAGATGCAACGGCTGAAATTCGAGGCGGAAAGCGCGTCGAAAACCAAGAGCGATTTTCTGTCCAAAATGAGCCACGAGATACGCACACCGATGAACGCCATCCTAGGCATGGCGGAGCTTATGCTGCGGGAAGACCTTCCCGATACGCTCCGCGATCAGGCCATGACAATCAAGCAATCGGGCGATCATCTTCTTTCCATCATAAACGACATACTGGATTTGTCGAAAGTGGAAAGTGGGAAGCTGGAACTCGTAAATACGGCGTACACTCTCCATTCCACGATAAACGATGTTATCAGCATAATAAAAATGCGCATGGCCAACCTGGAACTGCGTTTCGCCGTCTACATGCAGCACGACATTCCAAACGAGCTTTTTGGGGACGACCTTCGTTTGCGGCAAATATTGTTAAACATTTTGAGCAATGCGCTCAAGTATACGAGAAAGGGTTTCTTTTCCTTGGATGTGACGGGCGAGAAAGCGGGCGACGGCGAAACCGTAATGCTGACAATGACGATAAGGGACACCGGCATAGGAATAAAGCCGGAGAACATGAAAATGCTTTTTTCCGAGTTTGTCCAATTTGATTTGGAGAAAAACCGCAGGGTGGAAGGCACCGGGCTGGGGCTTGCCATCGCCAATAACCTTATAAAACTTATGGGTGGGGAAATTGAGGTGTTTTCCGAGTATGGAAAAGGCAGCGAGTTTGTGATACACCTACCACAAAAACTTCACGGACAAAATCAGGAGTCCGATAGCGGTGCATGGCCTTCAAGCTTTGGGGACAAGAGCGTGCTTCTGTATGGGAGTACACCGATATATACGGAATATACCGTGCGTGCGCTAAAGGATTTGAAGGTGGATTATTACGTCGTATCCGATGACAGCGAACTGCATGACAAGCTTTTGGAAAACAGATGGGGCTATGTTTTTGCGGAGGAGGGTTTGGCTAATACGGCTAGGCACATAGTCAAGACCCGTGCGTTGAATACCAAGATTGTGATGATGTCCGATTCATATGAGACAAAGGGCGACTCGGACATTGGCATTCTAATAATGCCAGCATATTTTCTTTCGGTTGTGAATGCGCTTAGTGGCAGGGATACGACCTATTCGGCGAATAACAAACAGATAGGACATTTTGTTGCTCCTGACGCAAATATATTGCTTGTTGACGACATAATCACCAATCTAAAAGTGGGCCAGGGATTGCTTAAACAATACGGCGTGGGTTTGGATATGTGTACCAGTGGCAGGGATGCCATAGAAGCTGTTGTCGCCGGGGATTATGACTTGGTGTTTATGGATCATATGATGCCGGAAATGGACGGCGTGGAGGCCGTGAAGATCATACGAGGTCTTGCCGTAGAGATGGGCGAGAAATATGCCAACCTTCCGATTGTGGCTTTAACCGCAAATACCATCGTGGGCGCAAGGGAGATGTTTCTGCAAAACGGCTTTGACGACTTCCTTTCCAAGCCCATCGAAACCGGCAAGCTAAACAGTATACTGGCAAAGTGGATACCAAAGGAAAAGCAGCAGCAGGCCAGCCTTGAGTTTGGCGGCGCAATCGAGGAAGCGCCCATAAACATAGAGATCGAGGATGTTGACATGGCAAAGGGAATATCGTTTTCCGGCGGCAGTGCCAGGACTTATCTGGAGACGATTGCGATATTTCGCAAGGACGGGTTAAAGAAAAGGGACGAGCTTTTGCTGTGCCTTGAAAGCAGAGACCTGTCCCTGTATACCACCTACGTCCACGCCCTTAAATCCGCCTGCGCGAATATCGGTGCGACAAAGCTTTCCGAGGAGGCAAAGATCCTGGAGGCCGCAGGAATAAAGCAGGATCTGGATTTCATCGTTAAAAACAACGATGGCTTTATGGGCGGCCTGGAAAAATTGCTTGCAAATATTGGCGATGTTGTTAAGGCCAATACCGAAAAGCCTGGTAGCGAAACTTTTGACGGCGAGGCTCTGAAAAGCCTGCTTGCAAAACTCAAGGCGGCACTTGAAAATTTCGACATGATCGCAATTGACGAGGCCTCGTCGGAACTACAGGATTTCACGAACTTTGCCGATGTAGGCGAAACCTTGACTGGCATATTGCAGAATGCATTTGTCGCCAAGTATGAACAAGCCGCAGCCCAAACGGAAGAACTGTTGGCATCGTTTGGATAGGAGGAAAATCGACGGCGGTACCTTTATGTATGCCCGTCAAGGCGAAAACTGGGCGACAAGAAGCGATATCTCCTCAACGCTCATGGCATTGGTTCTTATGTGAAGGTGGCTGCCGGTTGCCGTCGCCGGGTTGGCAAGCAGGATCGAGGCCATTACGGCTGCGGCACTGTCGCCGGTACCTGCGGCCGCGGCAATCAAATTCCTTGCGACGAAAAGGGCTATCGATAAATTTCTTGCCAAAAGTGGGTTGGCAACCCGAATCTGGATATGCCCCACATAACGAAGCTCGCCAGCACCCCCCGCCGGGTTTGGTACATAAGGAACGGGGTTAAGGCTTACGAACAACTGTTCCGCCGGCAGCACGATGTTAAGACCCATTTCACTAAGCAATTGGTTGATAAACGTTCTGGGGTCTTCCAGCCAACACGAGATAATCGCCCCCCTTCGGAATTCGTTGAAGCCCTCGGGAATCAATGTTCCGGTTCCGGAGTGGAACGGATCGACCGGGGTGTCGCAAAGGGAAGTCGCAACCAGCGCCTCGTTCCGATTCATGCTTACGGAAATCATTCCCGTCGATGAATGCCAGTACCGATCCCCCGTCCGCGACCGCCGCCCCCTCCAATGACGGCTACACCTCATCGCCGTTCTTGCCCTTCCGGAAGGGTAGTTGCCATGGGCCGCAAGCCGGAAACGGGTACCCGAAGGTTCCCCCTCTTGAATGTAAATCGCCGCCATTGCGGAGTGGGTGCTGTTGAGTATCCGCTGGAAGTGCCTGTCGCTTGTGTCCATGCCCCTAAAGCTTATGTTGTCGATAAGGGGTCTTGAATTTTCCACGTCAATGAAAATGTAGGCAAAACCGCCCGGTTCCAATGGTATGAAAACGGCCTCGTCCTCCATGCCCGGCATAATGGGCGGTGCGGTGCGGCATGACAATAACAACATCAAAGCTAGGAAAAATACGGGTGGGATGCGGGCTAGGGGGGGAAAATAACGCTTTACCCCCCCAGTGGTTTTATCCTGCCCTGCTTGCGCGATGTCCAAATTTCCCTCCCAAAATTTAAGTGCTACGCTTTTTCGGCCTTTTCAATCCTCACAAGCCAGGTATCCTCACCGGCTTCCAGGCTAATCTGCCCCTCCACCTGCGCCCAGGCCGTTTCGACGGCAAGTGTTTCAGCCGCGACGCTTGAACCGAGACTATTCCAGGCCTCCCTTAATTTATCGGAACCAAAAACGGTAAGCTTTATGCGATCGGTAACAGAAAAGCCCATTTCCTTGCGGCTGTTCTGCACCCCCCGAATGAGGTCACGGATGTCGCCCTCCATGGAAAGTTCCCGGGTAATCTCCGTGTCCAGACCCACGGTAAGGGTTCCCTCGTTAAGAATGCGAAGGTTGGCTTTTTCCTTGCGCCTTATGTCCAGCTTGTCAGCGGTGACCTCCACCGTGCGCAGGCCGCCTTCGTCGGTCGTTATGTCCAGCGACAGCGAGGCACCCTCCAAAAGCCCCTGAACCTCCGCCTGGCTCAAGCCCTCGATCCTTGCGGCGGCGGCCTTCATGTCCTTTCCCAGTTCCTTTCCCATTATGCGGAAATTCGCCTTGACCTCGTACTCGACAAGATCTTCCTCGTTGTCCCTGAAAGCCACGTCCTTTACGTTTAGCTCCTCACGGATGATTTCCGCCATTTCCAGCAGGGCCTTTTTCTCGTCGGCGTTGCGGGTGACAAGCTCCGCCATGCGCAGCGGCTGGCGCACCTTGACGTTGTACTGCGAGCGCAGGGCCCGGCCCATAGAGACCGCCCTCTGCACAGCCGCCATCCTGAATTCCAGCGAGCGATCCCGTCGTGATTCCCTTGGTGTGGGAAAGTCCGCAAGGTGCACCGATTCCGGGCCGCCCTCGCCACGGAGGTTTTGCCATATAGCGTCGGCGGTGAAGGGCATGAAGGGTGCGGCGACGGTAACGAGCGTTTTAAGTACATTATGCAAGGTTCCGTAGGCCTCGGCTTTGTCTGTGTCGTTTCCAGTTTCGACGGCTCGCCAGAAACGGCGGCGTGAACGGCGTATGTACCAGTTGTTAAGCATGTCGATAAATTTTGGAATCGGATCTACGGCACGGGACAGGTCGTAAGCGTCCAGTGCGGCACCGACTTTTTCGACAAGGTTCTCCGTCTCGGAGAGTATCCACTGATCCAGCGGATTGCCCGGGTTGCTAGGCACCCCTTCGGGACGTATGCCGTCGATGTTGGCATAAGTGACAAAAAAACTGTAGGCGTTCCACAGCGGAAGGATAATGCTCTTCATCACGTCCCGTACACCCTCGTCGCTGTAGCGCAGGTCGTCGGCCTTTACCACGGCGGAATTGACGAGGAAAAGCCGCAACGCATCCGCGCCAAAGACGTTGATGACTTCCATCGGGTCGGTGTAGTTGCGAAGGCTCTTGCTCATTTTTTTGCCGTCGCCGGCAAGCACAAGCCCGGACACCACGCAGTTCTTGAACGCCGGCTTTTTGAACAACGCCGCCGCAAGCACGATGAGCGTGTAGAACCAGCCCCTTGTCTGATCCAGCCCCTCGTTGATGAAGTCCGCCGGGAAGTGCGCGTCGAAGAATTCCCTGTTCTCGAACGGGTAGTGGCTCTGCCCGTAAGGCATCGCCCCGGATTCGAACCAGCAGTCCAGCACTTCCGGTATGCGCCGCATTTTTCCCTTGCAGGACTTGCATGGAAAGACAATGTCGTCAACAAAATGTTTGTGCAGGTCATCCGGATACGTTCCGGAAAGTTCCTTTAGTTCGGCACGGCTGCCCACGCAGACCGTCTTGCCGCAGTCGTCGCAGCGCCAGATTGGCAGGGGGTTGCCCCAAAAACGGTTGCGGCTGATGGCCCAGTCTCGTGCGCCTTCCAGCCACTTGCCGAACCTGCCTTCCTTGATGTGCTCCGGCACCCAGTAGATCTCGCCGTTCGCTTTAAGCATGTCCTTCTTGATTTTTTCCACGCTTACAAACCACGAAACCACGGCACGGTAGATAAGCGGACTGCTGCAACGCCAGCAGTGGGGGTAGGGATGGAGAATCTGATCCCGTTTGAAGAGCTTTCCGTCCGCCTTGAGGCGTTCGATTATGCCCTTGTCCGCATCCTTGACGAAAAGCCCTGCGAAGTCGCTCACCTCGCCGGTGAATTTGCACTCCGCATCAACGGGGCAGATCACCGGAATGCCAGTTCCCTTCAGCACCCGTGCGTCGTCCTCGCCGAAGCCGGGGGCGGTGTGGACAATGCCCGTGCCGTCCTCGGTGGTTACGTAGTCCCCGGTGTAGGTGCGGAAGGCGTTCCGTGCGGCCTCGTCCTTAAAGTATG
>Ga0209755_10002504_pt1 | contig 25166 bp, 24 predicted proteins | sample TergutCo191P1_FD_187301 | JGI IMG/M metagenome (GOLD analysis project Ga0209755, IMG submission 187301) | Cornitermes sp. P1 segment gut microbial communities from Petit-Saut dam, French Guiana - Co191P1 (SPAdes) (version 2) | ecosystem: Host-associated > Arthropoda: Insects > Digestive system...
GCCATCTCGTCCTTGTCCATCCGCACCGCGCGGAGTATGTCGTCGGATACCTGTATAACCATTGTCTGCATACGTCTGATTATAGACCTTACCCCGCGTTTTTCCAAGGAGCGGACGGCGGGAAACGCCGGCTACGGGACAATCGCGCTGTGTATCTCGCTGAAGGGGCCCAGGTTGCCACGGGCGTTCTGCCAGGCGCCGCTTATGTACACCGTCCTGCCCCGCTGCGGTTCCTCGAAGCGAAGGGTGTGCGCGGGGCGGCTGGCCATCGTGTGCAGCGTAAGATCGCCAAGGCCCTTCGGCGGCGCGTCCAGAATCGCCCAGACCAGCACCGCGCCGTCGTAGCCCGCAGGCTTGGCGTTGTGCGCCGCCCCCTTTACCTTAAGATGGGCGCGGACCTCGCGGATCGCGCTTACGCTTAGGGTCATCTCCAGAAGCTCCGCCACCTCGCGATGCTCCGTGCGGATTGCGTCGTGGACGGGGATGCCCATGGCCACGCGGTCCTCGTTCGTGACGGGGGAGAAATGCAGGAACCTGCGGACGAAAAGCCGAAGGACGGCCTCCGCACGCTTGCGGGCGTCGTTCTTGGCCCTGGTCTGCGCGGGGGTGTGGGGGTGCAGGGTGGGCTCGTAATGGCCCGTCCAGTCCTCCAGCGCCCCGGACAGCTCCAGGACGGCGTCCGCGCTTACGTGGCCCCAGCCGTTGGTCGTCTCGCCCGTTTTCTCGGCGACGTAACCGACGATGTTCGCGAACCATCCGTTGAAATCCGAATCCCTTGCGGGCACGTAATCGGCCATTTTGGCCCCCTTTCCAGTGTATTTTGGCGCCGCGTCCGCGGCGTTTCCCACCTTCGAAAGCCCCCGCCCCGCGCAACGGAGGGTTTTACCCTTGGAGCGAACGTATCGCCCCGGGGGGCGCGCCCGTAAGGCCGCGGGGCGCGTCGCCGGCCCCGGGGGGCGGGCTGTGCGCTTCGGAGAGCGCGTGGCTCGCTTCCGGGGGCGAGCGGTGCGCTTCAGGGAGCGCGTGGTGCGCTTCCGTGGGTGAGCGGTGCGCTTCAGGGGGCGCGTGGCTCGCTTCAGGGGGCGGGCGACTCGCTCCCGGGGGCGCGTGGTGCGCTTTGGGGGGCGGGCGACTCGCTCCCGAGGGCGCGTGGCTCGCTCCTGGGGGCGGGCGGTGCGCTTCTGGGGGCGCGTGGCTCGCTCCTGGGGGCTAGCGACTCGCGCCGTGGCCTAAGCGGTGCGGGCAGATCCCGCCACGGCCAGTAGGCCAAAAGCAGTACCAGTCACCCTGGCTTTCCAGTCCCTGTCGCGCTTCCAGGACGCTATATGTAGCGTAGCGAGGCTATCCCCACGCTACGCGATTCCAGTGACCGTCACCGCTGGTGCCCCCATCCACAACGCTATACGATTCTAGTGACTGACACCGTGGCGACGCTATGGTGCGAAAATCCATGTAACGGTGTCGGGTATGTCGTACCTCCACCAAGGCCCCATCTGCCACGGCCAGGTCATTGATTGAGAATTCCACATCTGATCTGCCTCCTCAAGCGTGGCGAACGGGATAGTAACGCTGGCTAGCTGGTTGCCAGCAAATGCACTATGCCCGATGGAAGTCACGCTGGCAGGAATTTCAACGCTGGTCAATTGGTTGTTCGCAAATGCACTTTGACCTATGTAAAACACGATGTCTGGGATTGTCACGCTGATTAGCTGGTTGTTTGCAAATGCCTCCTCCCCGATAAAAGTCACGCCGTCCGGAATTGTCACGTTGGTTAGCTGGTTGCCAGCAAATGTCCAACCATCTATGATAGTCACGCCGTCTGGGATTGTCACGCTGGCTAGCTGGTTGTTAGCAAATGCCCCACTCATTATTTCTATCACGCCGACAGGAATTGTCACGTTGGTTAGATTGTTGCCAGCAAATGCCTCGTTCCAAATAAAATTCACGCTGTCTGGAATTGTCACGCTTGTTAGCTGGTTGTTACTAAATGCATGACTCACGATGGAAGTCACGCCGTCCGGAATTGCCACGCTAGTTAGCTGGTTGCCAGCAAATGTCCAACCCTCTATGATAGTCACGCCGTCCGGAATTGTCACGCTGGTTAGCTGGTTGTTACTAAATGCATGATTCCCGATGGAAGTCACGCCGTCCGGAATTGTCACGCTTGTAAGCTGGTTGCCACTAAATCCACTCAAATGCGTAACGCTGCTTGGAATTATCACGCTTGTCAACTGGTTGTCATTAAATCCACTCAGATGCGTAACGCTGTTGGGAATTGTCACGTTGGTTAGCTGGTTGTTGCCAAATGCGCCCCACCCAATGTAAGTCACACTGTCGGGAATTGTCACGCTTGTTATACGGTTGTAATAAAATGCATCACCCATGATGGAAGTCACACTGCCAGGAATTGTCACACTGGTTAGCTGGTTATGACTAAATGCGCCCCACCCAATGTAAGTCACGCTGTCGGGAATTGTCACGCTTGTTATACGGTTGTAATAAAATGCATCACCCATGATGGAAGTCACACTGCCAGGAATTGTCACACTGGTTAGCTGGTTATGACTAAATACACTCGACCCGATGGAAGTCACGCCGTCCGGAATTGTCACACTTGTTATACGGTTATGACTAAATGCAGCCTCCCCGATGTAAGTCACGCTGCCAGGAATTGACACGTTGGTTAGACGGTTGTGACGAAATGCTCTCTCCCCGATGTAAGTCACGCTGTCCGGAATTATCACGCCGGTTAGCTGGCCATGGTTCACCCACCAACCAGCAAATGCACCACCATAGATCGCTACTATTGGAAGCCCGTTATGGACGGTTGGTATGACAACCGTGGTTGCCGTGCCAGAGAAGCCTGTAACGGCGTACCCTTCGCCGCTCCTGTAAAAATCCAAATACGGCGAAGTCACGTTTACCGTGATGGTTTTCCTAACCTCCGTTCCGCCTGTGCCAAGGGCGATAACCGTTATCGTCCCGATGCCGCCCTCATCGGACGTTCTTACCAGGGCGGATGTTTCCGGGCCGGTAAAGGTTATTCTGTCGTGCCTGGGTACGCTTTCTATGCTTGTCACGCTTTCGCCTGTAAAGCTCCACAGTATGGTCTGGATTATCGCGTTGTCCGGGGTAACGTCCGCGGTTATTACCACGCTGTCGCCGGGGGCTATGTTTAGCGTGTACCCGCCCGCCGAACGTGTCAGGCCGTTTCCGGTTAGTGTTATGCTGGTTACGGGTACTGCCTGTCCAGGCGCGCCGTCCTGTCCTGGTTGTCCGCCGCGTACCAGTATGTTCCACCTGTAGGATCCGTCCGCGCCATAGTCATCGTCCCAGGCCCAGATGTATGAATTTCCGGTGCTTGTGTTAAAGAACGCCCAGCCCGGCTGCGGGGCGGGTGTCATGGGTGGCTCGTTATGTTCGCCCAGCCACGCCATGCCGAAGCCCGTACAGTCGCACCGCTGGTCGCCATGGATGCAGGCGCAGCTTACGTTGTCCTCGCAGCATTCACCAGGCGTGCAGCCGCAGTTGTTAACGGTAATCGTTATGCCGCCGTAAAGGGTATACACGCCGCCGGCTGTCACGGGCACGTTGTATCGCAAGCGTTCCCTTGCGCCCTGTACGTTGGCGTACAGGTAGAAGGTTCCGGGGGTTACTTCGGTAAACCTTACCTCGGTGCTGTCAGGGGTTACGTTCCTGGACATGTAAGCCGCGCCGCCGCTCGCCGTTTTCAGCTCCAGGGTAACGCTTCCGGTCGCGCCGTCGGCGAATGTTACAGCGCCTACTACGGTGCCGGTGGTCGGTTGCATTACGTCGTTGGGGCCGGGGCAGGCGGTAAACGCCGCCGCTAGAACTATGGCCATGATGCCGATAAAAACCGTTTGTGTCTTTTTCATTTCCTTCTTTCCTTTTCCGTGTGCGTATAAAAAAACCCGCGGCCGTCCCGTGCGCGGAACAAGCGCGAGGGGATAGCCGGCGGGTGTTTTTCCAAACTGGGGGACGATATATTGTTTATGGAAAGCTTACATACTAAGAGGCAATTGACGGGACGGGAATTGTGTGATATAAGTGTCTTCGAGACTGTCCGACTGTCCGACTGTCCGACTGTCCGACTGTCCGACTGTCCGACTGTCCGACTGTCCGACTGTCATGCGTGACGGGATGCAGTTTGTTCCGCGTGCTTCCATAGCTTCCAGGCAGGCGACCTTTGTTTTTCGGCGGGCAAGGCAAAGCGGGACAATCGTTCGAACGGCACCCTGTAGCGTTAATTATGAACGCCTGGGGCTTTCCTGTCAAGTGGGCGCAAGGGTATTTTTTTACGAAAACGAATTTCCTGCCGTTTCCCCCTCGGGAAACCACACGTTGATAAAAGACACGCAATGGGAAGAGGATGAACGAGACAGCTTTCTTGAATGCCGACGAAAAAGAACTCATCGTGTCGCTCGAAAAGGACGGCTGGGAACCAACCGACAATCCAGAAGGCTGGAAAACCCGCCTTTCCAAAGCCGCGGCCAACACCCTCGCAAAAGACCACCGCATGGGCATCCGCATCACCAGGAACGGCTTTGACGGGATAAAAAACCCCCAGGGTTAACCCGACGGGATCTTGCATCAGGCCAGCATTGCGTATATATTTCCCATAACACACCTACAGGAGGCGGCGATGGCCAGGGACCTCACCGGCGGAAACCCCCAGGCGACCAAGGCGATCATCCACCTGGACAGATTAACCGAAAACTTCCGCGCCATACAAAGGCGGGTGGGGGCGGAACGGCGCATCTGCGCGGCGGTAAAGGCGAACGCCTACGGCCACGGCTCCACGGAAATCGCCCGCGCCATCCTTAGGGCCGGGGCGGCCTGCCTGGGGGTGGCGACCGTGCAGGAGGGGGCGGCCCTGCGGCGGCAGGGTATCGACGCGCCCATCCTGCTCTTCTCCCAACCCATGCCCGTGGAAATCCCCCAAATAATAGAGAGCGGGCTTTCCCCTTTCGTCTCGGACGGCGATTTCGCCGCGATGCTGGACGGCGCGGCGTCGAAGGCGGGCGCGCGGCTTTCCGTCCACCTTAAAATCGACACGGGCATGGGGCGGCTTGGCTGCCCCCCAGGGGAGGCGCCCGCCCTGGCAAGGCGGCTCGCCGGCAGCGCCGCGCTGGAATACGCGGGGACCGCCACCCACTTCGCCGTCTCCGATTCCCCCGCCCCGGACGACCTTGCCTACACGGAAAAACAGATAGCCCTTTTCAACGGGGCCCTGGACGGCATACGCGCGGCGGGCCTTAGCCCTGGCATCGTCCACGCGGCGAACTCCGGCGCGATTGTCCTGCACCCGGGGGCCTGGTTCGACATGGTGCGCCCGGGGATTCTGCTGTACGGCTACAAGGCCACGGGGGAAGCCGACCCGCCCCTGCTGGTGGAGCCGGTCATGGAGCTGCAAACCAACGTGGTGCTTGTCAAGGAGCTGCGGAAGGGGGAATCGGTGTCCTACGGAAGGACATGGGTCGCGCCGCGGGACACGGCGATCGCGGTGCTGCCTGTCGGCTACGCGGACGGGCTTCCCAGGCTGGCAAGCAACAGGTGGCAGGTGTCAATCGGCGGCAGGGCGTACCCGCTGGTGGGAACCATCTGCATGGACCAGTGCATGGCGGACCTGGGCCCCCCCGGGGGGAGGGTCCGCCGCTGGGACGGCGCGGTCGTCTTCGGCGGGGCCACCCTTGGCGCCGACACCCTGGCGGGGCGTATCGGCACCATTCCTTACGAGATTGTCTGCAACATTAACAAGCGCGTGCCCAGGGTTTACCTGGCGGGCGGTTAGAAGGCGGCGCCAAAGAGAAGGCTGAAGCGCAGGCCGTTGGTACCCATAATCCAGCCCGTGAACGGGATGCTAAAGACCGCGTCCGGAATGTTGGAGGCAATCCTCCAGCCAATGTCCAGTTTCGGTTCCATGATAAAGGCGGCCCTTTGCGAGCTTCTGAAAACTATCTTGTGGCCCAGGCCGGCGAAAGTGCTTAAAGTATTGAACCCAACCCCCTCGGCCAGTTCCTCGTCGCCGACGATAAGGGACGCGGAGGCGGCAAGCCGCTGGAACTGCAGGCCGCTGCTTAGGAACCAGCCTTTCACGTAGTTCCTGCCCGGGTACCAGCGCCAGTCCAGGTTGAAGCGAAGCATGGAGACCCTGGCCCTGCCGGAGACGGAATCCTCGTAGCTGACGAAGTCAAAAGCAAGGGGGCTGAAACCGATGTAGCGGACGTTAGCCCTGACAGAGGTGTTCGGCAGCGGGGCGAACTCGAACCCGGCGTCCACGCCGAACCCGCCCAGCAGCGATCCCACCAGAAGCGGGGATATTCTTATGGCCACCGCCATTTGCCGGTTACCATCCCATCCTTCCCGTTCTTCCCGCTCCTCCTGGGCGAAGGCGGGGGCCGCAAGCACGATGATTGACATCAGCAAAAGTATCTTTTTCATGCCACTAAGTATAGTGCCCCAGTGGGTGAAAAACCAGCGTCAGAAAAGCCCGGAGATTGTCCCGTTCGAATCCACGTCTATCTTTTCCGCCGATGGAACCGGGGACAGGCCCGGCATGGTCATAATCTCGCCGGTAAGCGCGACGATGAAGCCCGCCCCCGCGGAAAGCTTTACGTTGCGCACGGTAAGGGTCCAGCCCCTGGGCGCGCCAAGCCTGGCGGGGTCGTCGGAAAAGCTGTACTGGGTTTTCGCCATGCAGACGGGCACTTTGTCCAGGCCCAGTTTCTCAAGCTGCTCGATCTGCTTCTGCGCGGGCGGCGTGATCGACACGGAATCGGCGCGGTAGATTTTTCTGGCGATGGCCTCGATTTTTTCCCTGACGGGAAGGTTCACGTCGTACGCGAACTCAAAGCCGCCGGGGCTGGGGCGCTCGCAGAGGGCGACGACTTCCTTCGCAAGCCTTTCACCGCCCTCGCCGCCCTTCGCCCATACCTCGGAAAGCGCAACGGGCACGCGCGGGGCGCAGCTTGCCTCGACAAAGTCAAGCTCGGCCTTTGTGTCATTGGGGAAGGCGTTGATCGCAACCACCGCGGGGAGCTTGTACACGTTGGTGATGTTGTCGATGTGCTGCATAAGGTTCGGCAACCCGTCTTTCAGGGCCGCAAGGTTTTCCTTTTCCAGGTCGGCCTTCTTCACCCCGCCGTGGAACTTGAGCGCGCGGACGGTCGCGACGATTATTACCACGGAAGGCTTGAGCCCGCCGAAGCGGCATTTTATGTCAAGGAACTTTTCCGCCCCAAGGTCCGCGCCGAAGCCGGCCTCGGTAACAACGTAGTCGGCGCACTTAAGCGCCATCCGCGTCGCCATGAGCGAGTTGCACCCGTGGGCGATGTTGGCGAATGGGCCCCCGTGGACGAAGGCGGGGGTGCCTTCCAGGGTCTGCACGAGGTTGGGCTTTAGGGCGTCCTTTAATAGCGCGGCCATGGCCCCCTGCGCGTTAAGCTGCGCGGCCGTAACCGGCTCTTCCTGGGAAAGCTTGCCGTAGGTGTAGCCCACGATAATGCGCCCCAGACGTTCCTTCAGGTCGCCGATCCCGGAGGCAAGGCAGAGTATCGCCATTACCTCCGACGCCACGGTAATGTCGTAGCCGTCCTCGCGGGGGACGCCGTTTGCCTTCCCGCCAAGCCCGCTAGTCACAAAACGGAGCTGGCGGTCGTTCATGTCAACGCATCGTCGCCAGAGAATCTTGCGGGGGTCTATGCCCAGCTTGTTCCCATGGTAAATGTGGTTGTCAACCATCGCGGCAAGAAGGTTGCTCGCCGCGCCTATGGCATGGAAGTCGCCGGTAAAGTGCAGGTTGATGTCTTCCATGGGGATAAGCTGGGCCCAGCCGCCGCCCGCCGCCCCGCCCTTTACGCCGAAGACGGGCCCCAGCGAAGGCTCGCGCAGGGCGAGCATCGCGTTCTTCCCGATCCTGGAAAGGCCGTCCGTGACGCCAACGGTCGTGGTGGTCTTGCCCTCGCCGGCGGGGGTGGGGCTAATCGCCGTTACCAGGACAAGCTTGCCGTCTTGCGCCACGCCCTCCTGGTCCTTCAGCAGGTAACGGTAATCGACCTTCGCCTTGTATTTCCCGTAATGCTCGATGTACTCGCCCGGGATACCGGCCCTTTCGGCGATTTTGTCTATGTGAAGCGCGTGTTCCGGGTATACCGCCTGCGCTATTTCTATATCGGAACCTACGAACCTCTTGATCTCGGCCATTTTCTACCTGTTTCCCTCGAGATAATGATTGAACGGCTGCATCCTAAAAGTCAAGCCACCCGAGTTGCCCGCGCCGCGTTACATCAACGGCGCGAAGATCCGCAGCACGTCGGAAAACACCCGCTGGAACACGTTGCGGGAGCATTCCCTCAACGTTATCTCGTGCGATATCGGAACGATCCGCAAGAAGTCCTCTTTCACCGCCAGTATCGATTCCCCTTTGTAGACAATCACGCCGCACTCAAAGTGCAGGTACAGGCTCCGGAAGTCCAGGTTGGCGGTGCCCACGGTGGCGACAATGTCGTCGGAAACGAAGGTCTTGCCGTGGTTAAAGCCGGAAGTGTACTCGTAGACCTTTACCCCGGCGGAGATAAGCTGCCGGTAATACGATCTGGAGGTGAACGCCACGACCCATTTGTCCCAGCGGTGCGGGGTTATGATCCTAACGTCAACGCCGCTTTTCGCGGCCAGGGTCAGCGCGGAAAGAAGGCTGTCGTCCAGGATCAAATAGGGGGTGTTGATGTACACGTACTTTCTGGCCCTGTTGATTATCTGGATGTACACATGCTCGCAGACGTTCTCGTCGTCAACGGGGTTGTCCGCGTAGGGCTGCACGAACCCGTCCGCAACCTTGTGGTAGCCTTTTTGGTAGCCCTTGTGGTAGCCGTCCTCCCTTGGGTAAAACGCCCCGTAATTGTCCCTAAGCGTCGCGTCCCATTTTGTCACCGGCAACGTGTTCCACATCTGCAGGAAGATAAGCGCAAAGGACCAGGCCCCCTCCCCTTCCAGCATGATAGCCGCGTCCTTCCACTTGCCGAAGCGGTTTATCGCGTTGATGTACTCGTCCCCTATGTTCACGCCGCCGGTAAACGCCACCTTGCCGTCGATGGCGATAATCTTGCGGTGGTTGCGGTTGTTGTGCAGCGACGCAAGCACCGGCCGGAACGGGTTGAACACGAAGCACTTTATGCCCTTGCTTTCCATGCTTTGCGTGAAATCCGGCGGCAGCGAGAAGAAACAGCCGAGATCGTCGTAAATCAGCCGCACGTCAAGGCCCTCCTTGGCCTTCCGTTCCAGGATCGAAAGTATCGCGCTGAACATCTTCCCTTCCCGCACTATGAAAAACTCCAGAAAGATGTACCGCTGGGCCTTTTCCAGCTCCTCCAGCACCCGGTGGAAAAACGACTCCCCCGAGTCAAAGTACAGCGTCCTGGTATTGGAAAACACGGGGAAACCGACCCGGTCCTGCAGGTATCTGGCCTGAGGCTCAAAATTGGGGAATTCCTCCACGAACTGCGGCAGGCGATTCCCGCTAAGGTAAAAGGCGGGCTGGCTTTCGTTGTTGATCTGGTCTGTCAGCCGCTTGAACTTGCGGGAGTTTGACTGGAAGTAAAAGAAAACGTACAAAACGCCCCCGAAAAAGGGAAACAGCAAAATCAGGAATATCCAGGTTATCTTATAGGCCGCCTTGGTGTGCCTGTTCAGAACATGTACGCATACAACGACGCTTAGGGTACTAAAAGCCAAGTTAGCATACCTAAAAAACATGTCCGCCCCCACGACAAGGGAGATCAGAAAGGCAATCTGAACAAGCAGGATGGTGATCACGAACACCCGCCTGCGGAAAACAACTCGGCTTATTTCGTTTTTCCTGGTCATTGTACTCCATGATATCGTCAAACCAGGAAAATTTCAGCATGAATTTTGGCCGTTTGTGTCAAATGCGAAGGATTGCGGGTGCCTGTTCCGGCGGATTGCACAGGGCCAGTTTTTTATGTAATATAGCACCCATGGACATGTACCATGGATGAAATTGGCTTTACGGTTCTGGATTTGATAAAAATCGACCTTAAGGAACACAATTCGCTTAACCTCCAGTGTATAGGCGGAAGAAAAGGCCTGTCCAGGGAAGTCACCATTCCCGATCTAAACCGCCCCATAGGCGCTTTGATGGGGTATTACGAGGATTTCGCCTTTAGGCGAATTCAGCTTTTCGGTAGGGGGGAATGCTCCTACATGCGCCAACTGGAAAGGGAAGGCAATCTGCAGAATATTCACTCCCTGTTCAGCTTCCCCGTACCCTGCTGTATTTTTACCCACGGTCTGCACCCCAGCAGGGAGTTCCATGAGCTGGCCGAGGAAAACAGATGTCCCATTTTGCAGACCAATCTGGGAACCACCGACTTTTCCGCAAGACTCCTTCGCGTCCTTGCCGAGGTTTTTTCCCCGCACCAGACTATCCACGGGGTGCTGGTGGAGGTTTTTGGTCTGGGGATCCTGCTTTTGGGGGAATCCGGGGTGGGAAAGAGCGAGACCGCCCTTGATCTGGTTCACCGGGGGCACCGGCTGGTGGCGGACGACGTTGTGGACATGCACTGCGTGAACGGCAACATGCTTATGGGCATGGGGGCCAACAGGATACTCGGGCACCACATGGAAATCCGGGGGCTGGGTATCATCAATATAACCCACATGTTCGGCGTCAGGGCGATACGGGACAGGATAGAGGTTCAGCTTGTCGTGGAGCTGGAAACCTGGGATTCCGCCAAGTCCTACGACAGGCTGGGGACCGACGAACTGACGATGGAATTTCTGGGGGTCAACATTCCCAAGCTGGAAATACCGGTAAAACCGGGGCGGAACATCCCGATTATCATCGAAACCGCAGCGATGAACGAGAAGCTCAAGTCGATGGGCTATAACGCGGCAAAGGAATTCAAGAAAAATATCCTTAAGTGGAATGAAAGCGATGCCAGTCGCCCTGTGTTCTTCTGGCATGACAATACTCTTTAAACGGCAGGAACAGACAGACATGATTGAGAAAAACGTAACCGTTTCAAACCGGGCCGGCGTACATGCCCGCCCCTCGGCCCTTATCGTGCAGGAAACTAAGGACTTTAAGTGCAGCATACACTTCGAAAAGGGGAAGGACCGGATAAACGCCAAATCCATCATGGGCGTTATCACCCTGGGGGCAAGCTACGGAACGGTTATAAAGATAATAGCCGACGGGGAAGACGAGGAAAAAGCTGTAGAGATAATAACACGTCTTTTCGAGTCGAAATTTTTCGAAGACGAAGAGGTCTGAATGCCGTGAAGACGCGCCCGCAGTATTTGTTTCTGAACACCAGAGGTCTGGTATTTATATACATACTGCTATGTGTATTGACGGTGCTGTTTACGCGATCTTTCTTTTGGGGCACCTTATACGAGGGCAGAATTCCCGACACCTTAAGTCTGGTAGTGTTTTTTTCCGCTCCAGTGGTGTTGCTGGTTTTTCTTGGGATTGCCGTGGCGAACATGCTGGGGGACATCGTGTCCCGCCGCCCCGGGATAAAATTCAGGGTGCGGTTGCTGGCGTACTTTGTCGTTATCGTTGTTTTTGCGACCGCGCCTATATCAATCGTTACCAGTCTTTCCATAAGCGAGATAGTCCGGTTCTGGCACAGCTTTGACGCGGACGCGGCACAGCGCGCCTCGCGTTCGTTTGCCGTGGAGAGTTTTTCCTTCCACCTTGATCGCTTTGAAAGTCTGATCATGACAACCGACTGGAACGCGGTAAGGCCGCCGCCCGGGGCTTCGGCGACATTGCCTCAGGGCATTGTCTCGGTGCAGTATTTTCTTTTTACCGAAGACGGCTGGCAGGGTGTCGCCTTTCTTGGCGACGAGGCGGGCAGACTCGCGATGCCGCCCTCGCAGATGGCGGGCTTTCCCGTGCGGGAAATTCCCCGTGACACGGGTTTTATCCGTTACGCTATGATGCCGGCTCCGAACCAGATAAGACTGATCAGTTACGGCCTTAGCGAAGGGTTTGACTTCGGGGTGGCCGCGATAGAAACCCAGGTGGAGCGGTTCGAGGTTATAGGAATACTGCGGGACAACGTGCGAATACTGGAGATCTTTTATTTCGGCGTGTTTTTCATCCCCCCCCTGCTCATGACGATGATTATCGCGATTTCCTTTACCCGCCGCATCACCAGCCCGATCGCCGAACTTACCGAGGCAACCCGCCGCGTCGCCGAGGGTGATTTTTCCGTGCAGATTCTTTCCCGCCGCGGGGACGAGCTTGGGCTTTTGGTACGCTCGTTCAACGCCATGGTTCAGGACCTTGAAAAGTCCAGAGCGGCCTTGGTAAAGGCGGAGAAAATCTCGATATGGCAGAACATGGCGCAGCAGCTTGCCCACGAGATAAAAAACCCGCTTACCCCGATAAAGCTTTCCGCCGAGAGGGTTCTGCGACGCTGGCGCAACGATCCGGAACAGGTCGGGGTCATAATCGAGGATTCCATGATGGCGATCATACAGGAAACGGAAGGGCTTTCAACGTTGTTAAACGAATTCAGGACGCTTTCCAAGCCGATGGAACCTTCGAAGTCGTCGATAAAATTCGGGGAGGTTATTCCCGAACTGATAAGCCCGTATCAAAGTTCGCATCCCAAGGTCATGTTTGACATTGCCCATGTTTCCGGCGATCTTGTCGTAAAAATCGAAAAGATCCGCTTTTCCGGAATTCTTACCAACCTTATAATCAACGCCATCGACGCGATGGACGGCAGGGGGTCCATCGAGATAAGAACCGACCTTGTGAAGAAAAAGGGCGTGCAGTATTGCAGGATCAGCGTTAAGGATTCCGGAAAGGGCATTTCCGGACAGGAGGCCGAACAGGTGTTTACGCCGTATTTTACGACCAAGGAATCCGGCACGGGGCTCGGGCTTTCCATTGTCGAAAGAATCGTTAACGATCACGGCGGGAGCATCTGGTTTAACTCCAGCGAGGGTATCGGGACGGTCTTTTTTGTGGATTTGCCTGCCGGCGAAACGGAGGGGGGGGAGGAATAATGGCCGTAAAAGAAGCTGTCATTCTTATTATCGACGACGAAAGGGGAATCAGGCAGACGCTTGCCTCGATTCTGGAGGACGAAAAATACAAAGTGCTGGTGGCGGAGGATGCCGTTGTCGGGATAGGCATTCTGGAAAACACCGAAGTTGATTTGGTTTTTCTGGACGTGCTTCTGCCAAGGCTGGGCGGGCTTGAGGCTTTGGAGCAGATCCACGAACGCTGGCCCGGGCTTGGGGTGGTGATGATCTCCGGCCATGGAAACATCGACATGGCGGTGCGGGCGGTTAAGGGCGGTGCCTTTGATTTTCTGGAAAAGCCGCTTTCCCTGGAAAAAGTTCTTACGGTATGCCGCAACGCGCTGGCCATGGGGAAACTGCGCGAGGAAAATACCAGCCTCAAAAAAAGCATTCTTACCCGCGACGAGATAGTCGGCACGAGCACGGCGATAAACGACATTCGCAAGGTGATCAAACTGGCCGCGTCAAGCGACACTCGCATACTTATTACCGGGGAAAACGGCACCGGCAAGGAAGTCGTGGCAAGGGCCATACACCGGGGATCCTCCCGCTGCGATCGCCCCTTCGTGGAACTCAACTGCGCCGCCATTCCAGAATCGCTTATCGAAAGCGAGTTGTTCGGCCACGAAAAGGGCGCGTTTACCGACGCGGTGTCCAGTCGCAAGGGGCGTTTCGAGGTCGCGGACGGCGGCACCCTTTTTCTGGACGAGATTGGCGACATGTCCCTTTCGGCGCAGGCCAAGGTACTGCGGGTTATACAGGAACAGAAAATGGAACGTCTGGGCGGGGAAAAGACCATCACGACCGACGTTCGCATTATCGCGGCGACCAACATGGATCTGGAAAGGGCCTGTGCCCAGGGGCGTTTCCGGCAGGACTTGTTTTTCCGCCTGAACGTAATCCCCGTTCACATTCCCCCACTGCGGGAACGCCCTGCGGACATTTCCCTTCTGTTGCACCACTTTCTGAAGGGTCTTGGAATGGAAAACTTTACCCTGGAACAGGACGCGCTGGACCTACTGCTTTCCCACGACTGGCCGGGTAACGTGCGGGAACTGAAAAATCTGGCCGAACGCATATCGGTAATGCACACGGGCGAAAGCATAAACGGGGACGCGCTTTCGGGGCTTTTGAGCAGGATGCCCGGCAGTGGCCGGGACGGCGGGAGTGACGTGGACGGGCTTTCCGGGGAAGCGGCCCTTCCCGAGAGTATTTTGGGGCGAAACTACCATAACGCAAAAGAATCGTTCGAAAAACGCTATTTGGAGTTTCATTTTTCCAAAAATAATGGCATAATAGCAAGAACCGCAGAAGCCATCGGAATCTACCCGAGTAACCTGCATACAAAGCTAAAAAAGTTTGGAATAGCGGTGCAAAACGGAAAAGAAGGGCAAGGGCAATGAAAAAACCTACCGAACGCCAGAAGGAAGTACTTTCGTTCATCGCTGACCACATCGGGAAACATTCTTATCCCCCCAGCATACGGGAGATTGCGGAACATTTTGGTATTTCCATGAAGGGCGCACATGACCACGTTACGGCACTTCGAAAAAAGAACTATCTGGAGCAGAACGGCAGATGCCCACGCACGCTTAAGCTGACCGTGTCCGGGAACGGCTCCGAAAAGGATGCCGACAACGACACGGATTCGCTACTGGAGATTCCCATTGTGGGGACGGTTGCGGCGGGGGTTCCCATTCTGTCGGAGGAAAACTGGGAAGGCACGCTAAGGCTTGATCCGTCCACGCTGAAGAAAAGCAGGACGTATTTCGCCGTCAGGGTGCGCGGGGATTCCATGTCCGGGGCCGGGATCATGGACGGGGACATGGCGGTAATAGAAAAACGGAACGTTGTCAGGAACGGCGAGATTGCCGTGGCGGTGGTTGACGATGCCGTCACGCTGAAGCGCTTTTACAAGGAAAGTTCCCGTATCAGGCTACAGGCCGAAAACCCGGACTATCAACCCATTTTCTGTCAGGAGGTGCGGATTCTGGGAAAGCTTTCCAGAATAATCCGGGAATATTAAGATGGCAGCCGTTAACGCATACATATTCCTTGGTCCCGAGATTGGTAAAAGGCAGGACGCGATCGACGATGTCAGGAAAAAGCTTTCCGTGGCGGGCACCCCGGACGAATTTGTCTTTTACGCCGGCGAAACCCCCGCGCTTAAAATCGCCGAGGCGGTGCAGAACCACAGTCTTTTCGCCCAGCCCCGCCTGTTCATCGTAAAAAACGCCGACCAGATCAAAAAAAAGGAAGAGCTTTCGATAATCGCCTCCTGCATGGAGGATCTGGAATCCGACACCGCGATGATTTTGGTTTCCGACGAATTCAAACTTGCCGCAGGTATCGACAACTGTTGCCCCGGCGCGAATCGCAAAATCTTTTACGAAATGTTCGAAAACCAAAAGACCGAATGGGTGCAGTCCTTTTTTAGGCGCGAGGGCCGCAAGATAAGCCCCGACGGTGTCGATCTGATTCTGGAGATGGTGGAAAACAACACCGATGCACTTAAACGCGAATGCTCGCGGCTCATGCTGTTTCTGCCCGGCGACCGCCCGGTCGAGGCGGAGGACATAGAAAAGTGGCTTTCCCACAACCGGGAGGAATCGGCCTTTACCCTTTTCTCGCGGATCGCCACCGGGGACACCCCGAAGGCCATCGAGTCGCTGCACACTCTGCTTGCGGCAAAGGAAAGTCCCATTGCGATTCTTGCCGCGCTTGCATCGTGCTTTAGAAAGCTGCGTAGTTATCTTGCCCTTTTTAGGGAAGGCAAGGCGGACAACAGTTTTGAGCTTAAAAAGATCGGTCTTTCCCATCCCAAGGCAAAAAGCGACTACGCCGCCGCCGCCCGCCGCTACAATGCCGCCGCCGTGGATGCCTGTCTTGCCCTTACCGCCGAGTACGACGTGCTGACCCGCTCGTCCGGATCGGCGCTGGAGTCGGTGCTGATGGACACGTATGTGCTGAAGGTGTTTGGCAGGGCGAAACTGGGATTTTATTAGCGCAAGGTCTCGCCCCAGCTATTTTTTCAGCAACTCCCAAATCTTCCCCGACACGGTAAACTGGTTCTCCCGCGTCCGAATAACCGCGATCCCTTCGTCCCGCGCCGCCTCCAGCATGTCGTCCGGAAGTGGCCGCGAGTTGCAGATAACGATAACCGAAATATTAACCAGCGTGGCAACCGCCACGGTATTCCTGTGCGCCTGAATCGTAACCAGTGCGCCGCCGTCCTTCGCGTTGGCCATAACGTCGGAAAGCAGATCCGAAGTATAGGCCCCAGCAAGCTCCCCGTCCTCGAATTCCCCTTGGCATATTTGTGCGTCAAGGCTTGCGACAAGTTCCCGAATCGTCATACGCCGTCCCGCCTATTCGTCCTTCGAGGAATGGACGTACACCACGGATCGCACCGTGGTGCCGGCCCCCACAACGGACTGAATCGAAAATTCGTCGGAAACCCGCTTTGTGTTGGCAAGGCCCATGCCCGCGCCGAATCCCAGGGAACGGATATACTCGTTGGCCGTGGACCAGCCCTCCTGCATGGCCAGATTTACGTCGGCAATGCCGGGGCCCGTGTCGGAAGCCATAATGCTAACCTTGTCCGGCAGAATGCTGCAGCGAATCCTGCCGCCCTGCGAGTGTGCCACGATGTTTATTTCCAGCTCGTAACTTGCGATGGCGACACGCCGGATAATCTTCGGGTCGATGTTACGCCCTTTCAGAGCTTTCTTGATTTCCGTCGATGCCCGGCCCGCAAGCTCAAAGTCGTAACGGGCAACGTTGAATTCCATTTCCGAAAATGTCGACGAAATGCCGCCGCCGTCTTTTTGCTGTATCTTTTCAAGTCGCATTATTTCCCTGTTCATCTCCACCAAAAGCGATCGCACAACGTCTATCGAGCTTATAATTCCCACAAGCTCGTGTTTCTTGTTCAGCACGGGGTAACGGCCGTAGTGGTACTTGTTAAAGTAGGAAATGGCAAAGGACAGCGGCATGTCGTCCTGCAAGACGACGACCTCGCGGGTCATCCGTTCCCCGGCCGGACTGTCGATCAGGCCCTTGTCCAGCGCGCTGATTATGTCGTGGATCGACACCATGCCCACAAGCCCGTTGTTTTCCACAATAGGCACACCCGTTATGCGGTTTTCCCGCATGATGTTCTGCAAATGCCTTAGCTTCTGTCCCGGACTGCCGGTAATAACCGCGCCCGTCATTACGTCCTTGATCTTAAGCTGGTAGATAAGCTCCAGAACCACGGAAGGGGAATCGTCTGTGTTTATCGGGATGTCCTGTTTTTGGATTGTTCCATCGTCGTCCGCAACGGCACCGACATCCAGGACATCGCTCATTACGGGCCCCCGTTTTTTTTAAGAACGAATCTTTCGATAACCTCGGCGACACCGTCGTCGTCGTTGGTTCTTTCGGTAACAAAATCGGCGATTGCCTTTATCCGGCGGTCGCCGTTCACCATCGCCACCCCGGTGCCGGCCCAGCGAAGCATTGCCTCGTCGTTCATCGAGTCGCCCACGGCAAGAACCTCCTCCCGCTTTATTCCCAGAAACTCGGCGACCCTTGCCAGCGCGGTTCCCTTGTCGGTACGGGCCGGAAGTATCTCCAGAAAATAGGGCTTGCTGGTAAACAGGGTAACGTCGTCTTCAAGGTAGGCGCGGAGCAGCTTTTCCAGCGGGGCAAGCAGAATGGGATCGCCGGGGATAAGCAGCTTGTGGCAGCCCCCGCCGACCATGGCCCGGAAATTCTCGACCACCACCTGCCGCAGACCGGTAAGCTTTTTGTCGTATTCGGTGTACTCGTTGTGCCGGGACACGTACATGATATCGCCCTCGTATATCTGCACGGGAAAGTCCTCCGCGTCGACCAGATCGAAGGCGGCGAGCGCGGACTTTGACTCCATCCTTATCTCGTAGGCTATGTTGCCGGCAAGCGTTTCCTGTATAACCGTTCCGTTGTTGCAGATAAGATACCCGAGCCTGCGGTGCATCCCCAGCATTCTGGCGAAAGACTCCATTGCCGCCGAAACCCTTCCCGAGGCCAGCACCACCTTTACCCCGGCCTCCTCGGCCTTTTTTATGGCGCTTCTCGTGCGGTAGGAAATGGTCAAATCCGACCTAAGCAGGGTATCGTCCAAGTCTACTGCCAAGAGTCTGATGGCACTCATTGTTTAATAATACCGATAAAATGCCGACGTTTCAAGGGGAACGATTCCGGCGCAAAACGCCACTTGCCTACCGTTGTTCGTAAACATTGCGTATCCGCTCCTTTCCTGGAAGCCTGTAAATGTCGAAGTCCTTGTCCAGGCTTATAATCTCCCTAATACCCGTTTTTTCGGAAGTAATTACAAGCGTCGCATCGGCAAGGTCCATTGGAAGGTCTGCATATTTCCCTGTCAGCTCCATAACCCTGTACATGTCGTTCTGGTTAATGTCGCTTAATATAACCCCTTTGTGCATAACCCACTCGTAAAAATCCCGTTGGGCCTTAACCGAAAAGTCCAGCATATGGGAAACTTCGGTAAAGACCGCCAGGGTGCTTATAAACCGGTACCTGTGTTCCTTTAAAAACGCCTTGATCGGCCTGTGGTGTTTTTCGCTGGAGTCGAACAGGGCAATAAGCGGGCCCGCGTCAATTAGGATCTGGCTTAGTAGCATTATTAGGCCCCGCCAGAAGAGATTTTACGCGAAAGTTTTTCCCTTATGCGTTCCTTATAGGTGGTGGCGCGGTCGCTTTCGCCGGAGCCATAGTTGCCGAAATAAGGTTCACCCACCATGAAGGAATCAATTTCCCTTTCCTCGTATTCGTAGTACATGTCCAGGGACGTTTTGATTATGTCCGACTTTGTCTTGCCCTTAATTTTGGCAAGGGCAATTAGTTTATTCCTGGTTTCCTGGGGAAGCCTGGCTGTTGTGATTTGTGCGTTCATGGTATGCCTCCATGTTACACACTGTAATACATGTCCACGAAAAAGTCAAGTGCTGGTCAAGTTGCTGGGAATGGCGCGACTTTCAGGAAAGCATTCTTACGTCGACAGTTCCATCTGGGCGACCTATGTAGATTACTGGTGGATTGCGGGAAAAAAGGCCGTTCTCCACAACGCCAGGGATCTGGTTTATTTCGTGCTCCATAGCCACCGGATCGACCGGGGATGCAAAAAGGATGTCCAATATAAGGTTGCCGTGCTCGGTTATCACCGGCCCTGCCTTCCGCACGGCCTCCCGCAGGGTTGCCTTTCCGCCCAGGGCCTCGATTGCCTTTGTCGCTGTAAGCCTGGCCCCTGGAACTACCTCCACCGGAATGGGAAAGGCCGTGCCAATGTTCCCCACGATTTTCGATTCGTCCACCGCCACGGCAAAGGCCGTGGAAGCGTATGCTGCCAGCTTTTCCACTAGCATTGCCCCGCCACCACCCTTTATAAGGCGGTTTTGCGGATCAACCTCGTCCGCGCCGTCTATCGTAAGGTCCAGACTACCCGAAAGCTCTCGTGAATTCAGGGGGTAAAAGGGAATCCCCAGCTTTTCGCACTCGATTTCGGTTTGAAAGCTTGTGGCAAAAGCCGTAATGTCCCGCAGTTCGCCGTTCGCAAGAAGCTCCCCAACCCTGCGAACCGCGTGAATGGCCGTGGAACCAGTGCCAAGGCCCAGCTTCATCCCGCTCTTTACCATAGCGTCAACCGCCGCTCTGCCTGCAACCTCTTTCATCCGCGTCGCTATCTGTTGATCCATAACAAATTGCCTCCTGTCTAATCCTCGCCGAACTGAACCTTTGTCAGAAGGTGTTCCGGAAATTCCCTGCCGACAAACTGCGCGTATTGATACTTTGCCTGTCGTGTAAACATATCCCGTCCGTTATGTATCTGGCAACCGGCGTCGGCGGCACGTCTAAGGAATGGCGTTATTCTCGGCCCATAAACCAGATCCAAAACCCTTTCTTTCCCAGTAAAGCTATAATGTTCCACCGGATCGCTCAACTCGCTTCCTTCCGTTCCCGCGGGCGTTGCCTGGATTATTAAGTCGCAGTACCTACCTATCAATTCAGTGTCCGGGGTGTCTAGACCGCCCCAGGCAAATTTATAGGGATGGGCCAGGGCGCGAGCCCTGCGAATGGTACGGTTAAGGATCAGGGCCTTCGCCCCCAGTCTGTGCAATTCCAGGGCGACGGCCTTTGCCACGTTACCCGCCCCTATAACAGTCACCCGCACACGCTTAAGGTTTTGACTGCCCAGGATTTCCAGAATCGAATCTGAAAAGGCCCTTCCCTCGGTGTTCGTCCCCAGCCAGCCCTGCGGACAAAGATTTAGGGTGTTGCAGGAACCGATTTTTTGAACCTCCGGGGACTGCTCGTCCAAAAAGGGCGCGACCGACTCCTTGTAGGGAGACGTTACCGAAAGCCCTTCTATGCCGAGTTCCTTTGCAAGTTCCATGCAGGCCGTAATTGAATCCACGGGAAAGGGCACGTATACCGCATCGATGTTTTCCATTTCGAAGACAGAGTTAAAGAACTGGGGATTTCCCGTAAACGCGAGGGGGTATCCCGCGATGCCGTAAATTTTCGTGGCGGTGGTGATATTGCGGAACCGGTAAATTATCGCCAGCATCTCGGGGTCAAATTGGCCCGGCGCGGCGCGGACACTGTTTCTTTCCGCAAGGGGCGAGGTATAGCTTAAAACCGAGCCAAATTGCTCCGCCAAAATCCTGCTGTAAACGCCGTAATGCCCCATCGCGACAAGGATTTTCTCCCGCCCTTTGAATTCCTTGGCTACGCGCAACAGGCTAAGCACATCCCAAGTGGATTTGGCCGCTATCCCCAACTTGACTATTTCGTCGCCAGTGTGAAACATCGAACGAATCCTTGCGGATAAATTACTAACGTCGCCTTTGACGTTATGATATGAGCGTATTATTCTTGTTCCGAAAGTGCGGGCCGCTTCTTCTATACTGGGGACGCTAATGTCCTCTTCTATGTCGATGTAGGCAAAATTTTTCCGCCTGTCCACGTCCGCGTAGGCAAGGCCCCTTGCCATCAGGTTCACCCGAGTCCCTTCCCCAGAAACGAAATACCCGCCGTCAACGTCCCGGCGTATGGTCAAGATCACCGGAACGTTCGCCTGTTCCGGGAAGCGTCTTATCAAAAGCCGTTCGTCCGGATCGAGACAGTCAACCCGGAGCTCGGCGATGTCCACATACTTGCGGTATTTTTCTAGGATCTGTAGGTTCTGCCCAAGGGTTTTTGCCGTCAGGCAGATGCAAATTTTGGCCAAAAATTCCTCCGACCCTTAGAATAACAAACCATGGCGAATTAATGAAGCGGTTTCGGATTCAATTCGGGAAATAACGGCAACCCTAGGCTTGCCTTAATGGAGTCGCCTTTTGCCGTTCCCTCTCCAGCTTTATCCTGGGATCGATAACCTGAATGGCAATATCCACCAAGGTATTGGCAACAATTACGACAAACGCAATCAGCACGACAAGAATCTGTATCACCGGGTAATCACGCGAGGTAATAGCCGCGATCAAAAGCCGCCCCAACCCGGGCACCGCGAAAACCTGCTCGATAATGATGGAACCGGAAAAGGTTTCCGCAACGATCATTCCCATCATCGTGACCGATGGCACAAGGGCGTTCCGGAGCGCATGGCGACGAAGTGCGAAGGGAAAGCTCGCGCCCTTGCTTCGCGCCGTCCGGAAATAGTCGGCGCGTTGTTCCTTGAAAAGCGACGAGCGCAGGAACTTCGCGAGCATCGCGGCGTTGGGCACGGCGATCGCCAGCGCGGGGAAAAACAGGCTGCGGATAAAGCCGGCGAAATCGACGCGGTAATCGACATACACGCCAACGTTAAAAAGGCGAAGGCCGATCCCGAAAATCCAGATGAACAGTATCCCCAGAAAAAAATTGGGAACGCTGATGCCAACGGCGGTGCAGACCCCGGCGGCCTTGTCGACAAGGCCGTTTTCCCGTCGCACTGAAAACAGCGACACCGGCACCGCGATAATCAGGGTAAGGCAGAGGGAAAGCAGCGCGAGAAAAAAACTGACGGGCAGGCGTTCCAATATGAGGGAAGAAATCGGCGCACCCTGAAAGCGCATCGAATGCCCCAGGTCGCCGGACAGCAGGCCGCCAAGCCAGCCAAGGTAGCGGACGGGAAGACTGCGGTCGAGCCCCAGCTCCCGTTGCAGGGCCTCGATCTGTTCCTCCGTGGCATCAAGCCCAAGGGCAAACGTAACCGGATCGCCGCGAATCACGCTGAATGCAAGAAAGCTGAACACCGACACAAGAAAAAGCGTGATCAACGCGGCACCGATTCTACGCAACGCAAAGTACACCTCGACCGCCGACCGTAGTCACCTACCGACCATACATCGCCGCGAAATCTGTAACGGCAATCGGGTAGCCAAGCACGCCGCCGAAAGCCCCGGCGCGAAACGCCTTGAAGCCCAGGATGTCCTGAATGTACACGCTGGAGGCATTGTAGGAAAGGATTCGCTGGGCCTCCCTGTACAACTCGATACGCCTGTCCTCGTCAACCTCGGCAACGGCCATGTCAAAAACCCTGTCGAAATCCTCGCTTGCGAAATTGATAAAATTGGAACCGTGATCCGAACGGTACCGCGCCAGAAAGCTCCTGGGCGAAACGGTCCTGCCGTCCACCGAGATAACCGTCGCCACGTAGTTGCGCCCCCGGTTCACCTCGGCAAGCCAGGTCGCCCAATCGACAAGGCGAATGCTCGCGTCAACCCCAATCCCGGCAAGCTGCGCGACGATTACCTGTGCCGTGTCGACGTGCTGGGTAAAGTTGGACGAAACCGTGATCTCCAGCGGGAGCCTCTCCCCCCCCTCCCCGAAGCCGGCCTCGGCAAGAAGCGCGATCGCCCTTTCCGGATCGAAGGGATAGGCCTCGACAAGCGACGGTTCGTAGTATACCGCAAGCCCGGGAATCACGGGGCCGCCCGCCGGCCTGCCGCGCCCGAAAAACACCATGTCGATAATCCCCTGCCTGTCGATCCCGTAATTCAGCGCGCGGCGCACTCGCAGATCGTCCAGCGGCGGCACTGCGTTGTTCAGGACAAGCCGCTGAACCATGGCGGAATAAATCGGCACTATGTCGAAGCGGGCCGGATCAAGCTGGTGGGCGATGCCACCGGTAAAAAACGCCCCGTCGATGCTCCCCCCCTGCAACGCGAGAAACATTGCGTTAAGATCCGCCAGAAAAACAATCGTTACCCTTTCCAGATGGGGCAGACCCTCGTCCCAGTAGTACTCGAACCGGCGCAATACCAAGGACTGCTGAACCGTGTAGCTTTCAATAAGGAAAGGCCCGGTGCCGACGGCGACCCTGCCCCGATCCGTGCTGCCGGCCCTGACAACGCCGACGGTAAGGTATGGAAGAAAATCAGGGTCTGGATGCCGCAGGGTAATCCTAACGCCAAGCTCGCCCGTGGCCTCGACGCTTTCGATAGCGCCCATGCCGAGGATGCCAGCGGCCATGGCTGTCTCCAGCGTGAAGACCACGTCCGCCGAGCTAAACGGGGAACCGTCATGGAAACGCACGTTTTCCCGCAGTCGGAAATTGTACACACGCCCCATTTCCTCCATAGTGTACGACTCGGCAAGCGCGGGTCGGTGCCTGCCCTCGGTGTCGGGCTTCACCAGACCCTCGAAAACGTTGAACAGTATGCTTCTGCCGTCGGCGGAGTTGGTCGGGCTTAGGGGATCCAGGGTCGCCGGCTCGGAGATGAAGCCGAAACGCATCTCGGTCGCCGGTCCGACCTGTGCGGCACCCCGCCGGTCACAGGACACGAAAAACACAAGGCCAACCAGGACCAGCGCAAACGGCAAAGATTTGTAAATTTGCATGGCGTAACTCCTTTCAATTGGTATCCCCTACATGATATATGCTTTTGGAAGGCTCTGAAAAGCGGGGCATACCTGCTTTTGGTTAAACTTCGGTTAGAACGCCCGTCAGACAACCATTACCAGCGATGAATATTCCGCCAGCATGGAATCGCCGGTGATAAGCCGCATGGGGCAGGTTATGGCCTGGGCCAGCAGCATGTGATCAAAGGGATCGCGGTGCAGGACGGGCAGTTCGCGATAGGCCTTCATGTAATCGCCGGTAACGGGCAGTTCCAGGAATGCACGCTCCTTTGCGAAAGTCTGCAATTCGCCCAGGTTTAAGTCAAGTTTGCCCGTCCGCACCTTTATCATGATTTCCCAGAAGGAAACGGTGCTGACAAATATCTCGACTCTTTCGGAGGATATCAATCCCTTTATGGAGTCCACCCTGTCGGTGCCCCAAAAATACCACAATAGAATATTGGTATCCAAAAGGAAATGGCTCATTTTACCTCGAAATCCTCCAACCCCTGCATACTGTAGAAGGAATCGATGATGTCATCAGGCAAAGGATCGTCCCAGCCTTCGGGAAGATCCATTTTTCCCCTCATGCAGCCAAAAGCGCTTTTCCTAAGTTCGGCTCTGTGCTTCTCGGGGTTAACCGGCGCCAGCATCGCCTCCTCCTTTCCGTACGCGCCGATGTAAATCGTCTCCCCGGCCGCCGCCCGTTTTACCAGCTTGGAAAGGCTGGACTTTGCCTGGTGAATCGGAATGGTTACCCTGCCCGGATCCGCTTCCGCAACAAATTGCTCTGCCATATGTCCTAGCTTAGCCCGGATCGGGCTAGGCTGTCAAGTGCGCCGCCCGTGGCGTATTTCCGCCTGCTCGCTTGACTTCTGTTGCAATTTTATTATCTTTTAGTACCTCTCAAAAAAACGCAAACCCAAGGAGGATAGGGATGATAACAGCAAAAAGGATTTCGCGCACGCCAGGGAGCCCCCTGGAAAGCGTTCTCGGAAGGTTGCCAAGACGCCTGGCCTTGTTTTTGGCACTAATGGCACTTGCCGGCGGTCTGCCCGCCCAGGACTGGTCGCTTGACTTCGGCCTGGCCTCGAGCAACATACTCGTGGACGGGGTGTCCTTCGGGCTTGTCCTGGATCCCAGGGTAAGCATTTCGCCCAGGCTTATGATCGGGAGCAAGAACCAAATAAACTTTAGCCCCGAGGGCGAAGAGGCCATGA
>Ga0209755_10002506_pt1 | contig 25132 bp, 11 predicted proteins | sample TergutCo191P1_FD_187301 | JGI IMG/M metagenome (GOLD analysis project Ga0209755, IMG submission 187301) | Cornitermes sp. P1 segment gut microbial communities from Petit-Saut dam, French Guiana - Co191P1 (SPAdes) (version 2) | ecosystem: Host-associated > Arthropoda: Insects > Digestive system...
ATAAAAAACGAAGAACGCTGGGCAAGATATATCGGCTCGTCCATTGTTGAGCCTGTTTTGTCTAAAGATGTTCTCCAGATGGAAGAGATACGAAAACCTGCCTTGCTTCGCTCTCTTTTCACGCTGGGTACGCAATATTCCGCGCAGGAGATTTCTTACACAAAATTATTAGGTCAGCTTTCAGACGCAGGTAACACTGTGACTATCGCGCATTATCTTGATTTGCTGGATAAGGCGAATGTTCTCTGCGGTCTTCAAAAATATGCGGCTAACAAGATAAAATCAAGGCAAAGTTCTCCGCGCCTTATGGTTTACGATACGTCTCTGCTCACATGGTCTGCCGGAGTAAGCCGAAAACGTTTTCTGGATTTGCCGGATATGCGCGGTCATTTGGTAGAAAGCGCTGTCGGAGCAAGTCTTTTAGCTCGCAGCCGCGAAGAAGGTTTTTCCGTTTACTGGTGGAGAGACAGGGACATGGAAGTTGATTTTGTAATTGAAAAGGGAACATCGTCTCTTACCGCCATAGAAGTAAAAAGCGGAAAAATCAAAAATACAAAAGGCGGTATGGAATTTTTAAAGCGTTATCCAAAAGCGCTGTTTCTTACAGTAGGAAGCAGCGAATGTCCGCTTAATAAATTCCTGGAAAAAAAGGTTGCGTTATTTAAGTAACTGTCATAATGTTACAAATACATGGTATATTAAAATAAAGCGAGGTAACCAATGAAAAAGATGGTGTTAATGGGTTTAATTTTAAGCGCTGTTACGGCTGGTGTTTACGGAAACGAAGACGGTATCTCTTCGTTTAAAATGGGGCAGTTCGAGATTTTCGTGCTTGTGGAATCCGAAAGGGACGGGAATGCAGGCATTCTTGTCGGCGCGGACGAAGCGCTGCTTAAACGCTATATTCCCGAGCAGGGATTCAAGCATACCGCTAACGCGATTTTAGTTAAAACTCCAAGAATGAATATTTTAATTGATACGGGAACCGGAGCGGGCGACATCATTATTAATAAAATAAAAAGCCTTGGCATAGAACCTGAAAAAATTAATGCGGTGCTGATTACCCATCTTCACGGCGATCATTTCGGCAGTCTTCAAAGAGAAGGTAAAGCTGTTTTTCCGAATGCGAAATTATATCTTTCAAAAAAAGAACTTGAGCATTTCACCGTAACATCTCCGAATCAGGGAGCGATAAACGCTCTTGCGCCGTACAAATCAAACACTGTTACATTTGATCCTGCGCTTCTTTCCGCAAGACGAAAACCGGAGATACTTCCCGGCGTTATTCCGATTGCAGCTTACGGGCACACGCCGGGGCACACAATTTTTCAGCTTGAAAGCGGACGCGATAAATTTCTTGTTATTGCGGATCTTCTGCACGTAGCTCTTGTGCAGTTTCCTATGCCTTCAATCAGCGCGACTTATGATATCGATCAGGCGCTTGCGGCGCGTACCCGTCAGGAAGTGCTGGCTTACGCGGCTCAGAATAAAATTGTTATCGGCGGAATGCACATTGTATATCCCGGGATGGGAAGGGTAGAAGCAAACAAAGACGGCGGCTTTGTATTTAAACCGATAGAGTAGAGCTCTGCGAATACTCTTCAATTTAATTTCTCTTTCACTTCCTTTGCTTTTGCGTCCTTACATTCTTCGCACCTGAACTGCGGATTGCTGTCATGTCTGCGGTTGTAGCGCATCCATTCGGCAATACGGTAACCTCTGCCGTGTTTGCCGCATGTGTAGCACACAACATTATCGCGAATTTCCCATAACGGCTCCTGCGAGAGTTGTCGGAAAATAAATTTGTCTACCCAAAAGAAAATCAAACCGCCGACAAGGTTTGCTATAACCGTCGCCGCGATTGTCGGCATTTTTGCGAGTAAGATTAAAACAATCGCCAATATTGGCGTACTTAGCTGCCAGCGTATTAAATAAAAAAGATATTTTTTTATCATCAGATCCCTCCCGTTATTTTTCTCACCAATCCCAGCTTGCCGGTCGTTTTCCAATCGCGGATGATATAACAGCTGTAACAAGCGCTTTCGCTTCTGTAAATGATTTGTTATCCATGGAGTAACGGTAAACCTGAGCTGCTTCCAGCGATTCCGCCGCAAGCAGCCATTTTCGGCACCCCGGATTCAATTTAATATTATTTATTCCGTTTTCCGGCGCGCAGGAAGCGCAAAAAACATGGCTTTCCTGAGCGTTAAAAAAAAGGACGGAATCATTTATTGCCTGTGAACAGGCGGCGCAGCTTTCCAAATACGGTCTTATCCCGAGAAGGTGAGCCCATCTCCATAAAAAATGAATAAGCAGTCTTCCGCATAGCTCTTCGTTCGCGTTTTCAAGCGCATCCAGCGTTTTTACCGCAAGTTCCAATGCTTCTGCCCATTCTCCGCCCCCGCCGTGGGAAGATAAAATCGTCTCGGCGATTGCGCCTGCAGTCATTGTTCTGTCGTAAAGTTCTCTTAAACCCGGGCGCCACGATTTTACGTCAAAATCGCTGAGTTTTGCGTAATCTCTGGATTTGTCTCGCGCCGCTGAACGGTATATCCAGACCTGCCCGGAATTATACGGCGCAGAATGGGCTCGCAGTTTGCTCTTTGCGCCGCCATACACAATAGCGCGAATAATGCCCTCTTCCGCGGTAAGCAGAGTAAGTTCGCAGTTGGATTCGCCCGAGGGGTGATTTCTTAAAACAAGAGCAGTATAAACGGCGGTTCTCGACATTCGTAATATTAACATAAATTAAGGTGTCAGTCACCTAATAATAATCACTATTATTCTGTAATAAAATACAAAGATTCTTTTTAGCTTATTATGGAATATCCGGATTAATTTATTTTCTTGATCTTTTCCTTACGAACTTGTAGAATTAGCAAAATGGGACAAAAACAAACCTTTTTATTTGCAAATTCTCTTTTGTTTGTTATTATCCCCCCCCCCCCCCCCCATTAAATTCGGGTGTTATATCAATCGTGATAATGTCTGTTTACATATACATTTCAAATGAAGATTTTTATTATTTGTATGGAAATTTATGTATTAAATATCCTATAATTTATACTTAGGGCATTAGCTGTGGGTGTTTAAGGAAAAATAAAGGAGAGCCTTTAAATGAAGACCATCTTTGTGGTTGACGATAACACTGTGAATTTGATGACAGCGGATAAAACATTATCAGACTCGTACAATGTTGTCACTTTCGCGTCCGCTTCAACTATGTTCGATTTTTTAAGTAATGCCATTCCTGACCTGATTTTGCTTGATATAATGATGCCGGACATTGACGGATTTGAGGCTTTAAAGAGATTAAAATCCGATACCCGCTACGCAGAGATACCTGTAATTTTTTTAACAAGCAAAAACGATACCGCCACGGAAGCTCTTGGCTTCGAGATGGGCGTTATAGATTTTATTACAAAACCGTTTTCGGGACCTGTTCTTCTTAACCGCGTTAAAACGCATCTGCAAATCGAAGAAATAATTATTGAACGCACTAAGCTCATTAACGAAAGAACCGAAATGCTGAAACGGCGCACCGAGCAGCTCTTAAGGCTTCAAAACAGCATGACAACCGTTCTTGCCGGCATGGTTGAAAACCGCGACAAGCTTACAGGCGAACACATTGAGCGCACCACGGGATTCATCAAAATATTGCTGGACGCAATGATTGAACGCGGGCTTTACACGGACGAAATGAAAGGCTGGGATTTTGATGTCGTAATTTCTTCGGCGCGTATGCATGATTTAGGAAAAATCACAGTTACGGATTTGATTCTTAACAAACCGGGAAAGCTTTCATCCGAAGAGTTCGAAATCATTAAAACTCATGCCGCTGAAGGAGAAAAAATAATCGATGATATTATCAGCGAATCAGGCGATGAAGCGTTTTTGCAGAGCGCTAAACTTTTTGCCGGTTATCATCATGAAAGATGGGACGGCACAGGATATCCGCGCGAATTAAAGGGAACGGATATTCCTTTGCAGGGAAGAATAATGGCGATAGTAGACGTATACGACGCGCTTGTGTCGCAGAGATCATATAAAGGCGCGTTTTCTCATGAAAAAGCGGTTGAAATTATTTTAGAAGGAAAAGGGAAGCAATTTGATCCAAAAATTGTCGATGTGTTTAACGAAGTAAATAATTTATTTTTAAAGGTTAATGATGGATGTTAATAATTGAAAATGAAGTTATTAATAAAAGCATCAGGAAAAAATTTTCGTTTCCATTGATTTCTTTAACAGCTTGCTGCTGCCTAATCGTTCTTGTTTTTTATATCTTTCTTTTTAACAGAGAATTAAATAACGCCATGTTCAACAATGTTGATGTCGCGGCACTGGTTACCGAACATGAAATTGAAAATTTAAAAACCAGAGGACGCATCGCGGCATTGGGAATCGCGAACGATCCCGGCTTGATAGAAGCGATAGAAAAAAATGATCGCAGCAGAATAATTAGAACGGCAAACGCGCTTAGAACAGTAGCGCAGGTTGATTATTGCACCATACTTGATAAAGACGGCGTTGTCATTACAAGAACCGACGGTTCAGGCGCATTCGGCGATGATCTTACGCATCTTCCTCATATAAGAATGGCGATGGAAGGAAAAAGAGAAGCTTATGTTTCGCATGGCGTTACCGTAAACTTCGGCGTACGCGCCGGCGTTCCCGTGCGCGATGATAAAATGAACATTATTGGAATTATCTCGGTTGGTTATGAATTGAGCAATCAAAGGCTTGTCGACGAGTTAAAAACGCTTACGTTGTGTGAAATCAGCATTTTCAGCAAGGATGACAGAGTTGCGACAACTATTCTGAATAAAGATGATCCTAACAGAGTCGCGATGAAACTGCCTGAATATATCAGCAAGGCAGTGCTCGCAGGAGGAACATACTCCGGTAAATTAAATATCGCTGGAAATGAAGCTGTTGTAAAATATATCCCCTTACTCGGAGAAGATGACATACCGGTCGGAATGGTCGGCGTAGGTTATTATACCGCAGGCGACAGAGATAAAATAATATTTTTTATCACAATCGGAATTTTAATGACGCTTTTTATGATAACAATCTGCATAGTGCTTGCAAGAATTATTTTAAAAATAGTTGAACGCCGCCTGAGCGATATGCTGAACGAAGTCCGCAAAGCCGACGAAATGGTGCGTACCGCAATCGAGGAAAAAAACACGCTCGCCAACATTAAAGACATTATTAACGGTCTTGATGTTATGATCTACATCACTGATCCTAAAACAAATACGATACTTTTTATGAATGACAGGATGAGAATACATTACGGCATTACTGAAAATCCCATAGGATTGAAATGCTACAAAATTCTTCAGAAGGATCAGGATGAGACCTGCGGCTTCTGCCCCTGTTATAAGCTGGATATTGAACCTGATAAACCCGTTATCTGGAATGAGCACAGCGCTCTTACAAACCGCAGTTACCGCAATGTTGACAGGTACATTAAATGGCAGGGTGAACAGACTGTTCATATTCAGCACTCTGTCGATATAACTGAATTGATTGCGGCAAAAGAAACAGCCGAACTCAGCAACCGCTCGAAAGGATTTTTCCTTGCGCAGATGAGCCACGAAATCCGCACGCCAATGAACGCGATTTTGGGGATTTCGGAAATACAACTTTTAAATAAAAATCTGCCTACCGAAGCGGAAGAAGGTTACCGTAAAATATATGAGTCAGGCAACCTGTTATTAAATATCATTAACGATATTCTGGACTTTTCTAAAATTGACGCGGGCAAACTTGAAATTGTCTGCGAAAAATACGATGTTCCAAGCCTTGTAAACGACGCTATTCAGATGAATCGCCTGCGCTATGAAGGCAAGCTGATTTCTTTTATCATCAATCTGGATGAAAATACCCCGCACGAATTGATAGGTGACGAGCTTCGCATTAAACAAATATTATATAACCTTCTTTCAAACGCTTTTAAATATACTGAAGCGGGCGAAGTTGAGCTTTCGGTCTGCGCGCAGGAAGGAATTAACAAAGAAACCGCTAAAATTATTTTCCGCGTGCGTGATACAGGACAGGGAATGACCGAAAATCAGGTAGAAAGAATATTTGATGAATATTCGCGCTTTAACATGGATACCAACCGCAGTATTTCAGGCACAGGTCTTGGAATGAGCATAACAAAACGTCTTATCGATTTAATGAACGGAGATATATTGGTGGAAAGCAAACCGGGCGTAGGTTCGGTATTTACGATTACTCTTCCGCAGATACGCTGCGGCGACGCTGTCTGCGGAAGCGAGATAGCAAAGAATTTGAGGGAGTTCCGTTTTCATAATATATCGCTGCAAAAGAAATCGGAAATCATACACGAGTATATGCCTTACGGCAAAGTTCTTGTTGTTGATGATGTTGAATCGAATTTGCTTGTCGCGAAAGGGCTTTTAACGCCGTACGGGCTTAGTATCGATACTGTTTCAAGCGGTTTTGAAGCAATAGAAAAAATTGAAAACGATAAAAATTACGACATTGTATTCATGGATCATATGATGCCGAAGATGGACGGTTTAAAGACCACAAAAATTCTGCGCGGCATGGGTTATACGCATCCGATTGTCGCGTTAACTGCAAATGCCGTAATCGGACAAGAAGAGATGTTCCTTGCAAACGGTTTCGACGGTTTTATTTCCAAGCCGATTGATTCACGCGAATTGAATTACATACTGATTGAATTAATACGAAATAAAAAACTCATACAGGGAAACGAGCTAAAGGAAGCTGATATCATTTCAGGAAGCGATGAAATAGCTACAGCCGCCGCTCTTGATATAAACAACGCAATTTCCGTGATCGAAGAAATACTGCCTGATTTAAACGCCGATGACAAAGAAAACATGGAATTATACATTACAACTGTACACGGCATAAAAAGCGCGCTTGCGAATATCGGAGAAAGCGCTCTTTCAAACGCCGCGCTCAAACTGGAGCAGGAAGGATATAACGCCGATATAAACGCGATAAAAAACGATACCGCGGCTTTTGTAAATCAACTGCGGACACTAACGGAAAAAATTAAACAATCAAAATTAAGAGACAAGGGAGAGTTCTCCGTTAGTATTTCCAAGGATGATAAAGTTCTTCTGCATGACAGGCTTTTCTCCGTTAAAACAGAATGTAATAAATTAAATATCAAAGACGCGAAAGTGATTATCGCCGGCTTAAGGCAAAAAACATGGCCTTATGAAATAAATGAAATACTTAATGAAATTTCTGTGTATATAATACGCGGTGAATATGCAAAAGTCGGCAGCGCGGTAGACAGAGCTAATAAAATAACATACTCAGAAAGGGAAAAAAGATGAAACGCAGACTTAATCAATTTATAATTATTGTTTACGTTATTCTGATTATCACGCATTCCGGGGAGAAACTCTGGGCGCAGACGGGAAAAAACGCGGAGGCGGATCTCCCCGCAGTTAAAGTCGCTTTCAGCGACGATCAATCAATTATTACGGAGCGGGTGCTGTACACCGCGTTAAAACGTTCAGGTTATCAAATGATCGCCAAGGGAACGGGGATGCGCACCTCAATCGCTGATGTAAATTACGGTGACGCGGCGATTCTGCCCGCCCAGACAGACGGTTTTGAAAGAATATACGAGAACCTGATAAAAGTTCCGGTTATTATAGACTATGTCGAATTTACCGCTTACAGCGCTTCAGGCAAGGAATATAATTTTTCTGGCTGGAGAGATCTTGCCGGATTACGCGTTGGTTTCCGCTGGCAAAATGAGTATGTTGCGAATAATGTCGGGCGGGCGAGAGCGGCAGGCACTGTCAGAGTAAATGAAATTGCGGAATTGTGGGATTTAATTCTTAACGACGATGTTGATGTTGTCATACTTCCGCGTTTTACGCATTTTGAGCACAGATTTCCGCAGGGAGTCAGAAGAGTAAACGTAATTGAAAGACAGCCTGTATACAGTTATGTGAACAACAGATACAGTTATCTGGTTCCTCTTCTTGAAAAAACGTATACGGAAATGATCAACGACGGCACAATGATGTCTATTTACAACGGCGAAAAACCGTCGGGAGATAAACAACTCGCGCTTCATTTAAATTCTTATAACGCGCAGAATGAATTTGAACGCAGCCAAATGGAGGCTGTTTATAAGTATATAGAATCAAAAACGAATCTTGAATATTACACTATTTATTTAAACACCAACGAACCTCACAGCCAGGTGAATTTTAACAGCGTAATTTCTGAAATGATCCGCACAGAGTTTATCTCGCGTTATCCTGATTTAATAATTGCTTCGGGCGATGAAGCGTTTGAATTTGTGCTGAACAATTATTATCTGCTTTTCCCTAATATACCGGTTTTATTTTACGGCGCTTCAGGTCTTAATAACTCCGTATTGTACGGGCTTGAAGATTACATAACTGGAGTTTGCGATACAGTCGCCTTTTTTGAAACCGCTTCTGAAATGTTGAAGTCTTATCCGGGAACAAGCAAAATATATATTTTAAACGGCAATTATCTTTCCAGGAGCCTGCATTTTAAAGAATCGATTATGAGTGATTTGCACGCGCTGTTCAGACAGCAAAGTAAACCCCTGGATGTTATATTCAGCGAGGATAAACCTCTGCCGCAGATTCTGCAGGATATAAGCGGTTTCGGACATGATACGCTTGTTTTAATCGGGAATTATTTTTCCGATTCGGAAGGAACATTTTATTCGGAAGCGGAAATACAAAGACTGGTTTCGAATGCGTCTGTTAATCCCGTTTATTGTCTTAGCGCATCCTATATAGGACACGGAACATTGGGAGGTTTTGTTCCGTCAAAAGAAGAAAAGAGCGATATTGCGGCGACTATGGCTGTAGATATTTTAAAGGGAAAACCTGTTAAAGATATTCCTATTGTTTACGATTCGGTTTTTTTAAACAAGTGGCAGTTTGATAATAATATAATTAAACGTTTTAATATTAATAAAAGAAATCTGCCTGTAGGTTATATTCTCATTAACCGGGCGCTTCCTATATGGGAATCCAATCCGTCTGAATTTAAATTGCTGCTGACAATATTAATATTATTTTTATTAATTACCATAGGGCTTGTTTTGTTTTTCATCAGAAACAGCAGAATAATGCTGAGGATCAGCAGGCAGAAAGAACTTTTTGAAACCATGAACAGAGTATCATCAATTCTGCTTGAACCGGAAGCGAACAGGCGTTTTGAAGATACCTTGCACAAAGCCATGGATATTATGGCGGAAGCTGTAGATGTTGACCGTATCTGTATATGGATGAAAAACAGTGAACCGCGTTTGTGTTTCACCTTGAATTTCCAATGGGAAAACGGAGATTTTAAATCGTTTAGCAGAAACGGCGCGCTGGCGCCTGACATCTGGTTCGACGCTCACCAATCGTGGAACGATATATTAATGCAGGGAAATTGCATTAACTCCTTGGTGCGCGATATGCCTCCGTCCGAACAAGAGGAACTTGCGCCAAGAAATATATTATCGCTTTTTGTTGTTCCTGTTTTCCTTCAGGATCAATTCTGGGGTTATATCGGTTTTGACAGCTGTAAAAAAGAATTTTTATTTACAAACAACGAAGAGATGGTTCTGCGTTCCGCAAGCAGGATGCTTGCCAATGCGATTGTCCGCAGAGAAATGACTTTGCAATTGGAAAATTCCGCAAAAGACGCGAACAACGCAAACAAGGCAAAGAGCACATTCCTCGCGAATATGAGCCATGAAATTCGAACTCCAATGAACGCGATATTGGGCATTGCGGAAATTCAGCTTAGAGATGAAAATCTTTCGCGGGAAACGGAAGAAGCGATTGAAAAAATATACGAGTCAGGAGATTTGCTTTTAAATATTATTAACGACATACTCGATTTATCCAAAATTGAAGCGGGCAAACTGGAACTTGTTCCTGTAAAATATGATATTCCAAGTCTTATCAACGACAGCGTGCAGTTAAACCGCCTGCGTTATGATTCAAAACCCATAGATTTATCAATTCATGTAGACGAGAACACTCCTCATGATTTATTCGGCGATGAGCTTCGCATTAAACAGGTAATGAATAATATTCTTTCCAACGCTTTTAAATATACCGATGAAGGCACAGTCGCCATTAATATTTCCGCCGAATCAGATAATGTAGAAAGCGATGATGTTGTGCTGGTTTTCCGTATATGCGATACAGGGCATGGAATGACAGAAAAGCAGCTGGAAGAGCTATTCGACGAATACACGCGTTTTAACGCCGAAGCCAACCGTGAAACAGTCGGTACAGGTTTGGGCATGAGCATTACAAAACATCTTCTTGTTCTTATGAGAGGCGTAATATCCGTAAAGAGCGAACCGGGAAGCGGGACTGAATTTATCGTGCGCATTCCGCAGAAGCGCGTCGGCACTGAAATTTGCGGCAAGGAATTATCGGAAAAACTTAAAAATTTCAATTTCCGCAGTTCGGCGCTTATGAATAAGACGCAGTTCCTGAGGGAATACATGCCCTACGGCAGCGTTCTTGTAGTTGATGATGTTGAATCAAATATTTATGTTATTAAAGGAATGCTTCTGCCTTACGGAATAAAAATCGATTCCGCTTCCAGCGGATTTGAAGCTATTAAAAAAGTTGAAGAAGGAAATGTTTACGACATCGTGTTCATGGATCACATGATGCCGAAAATGGACGGCATCGAAACGACAAAGAGAATGCGTGATCTGGGATATACATATACCATAGTCGCTTTAACCGCGAATGCTTTAATCGGACGCGCCGAGATGTTCCTGCAAAACGGATTTGACGGTTTTATTTCCAAACCTATCGATTCGCGCGAGTTAAACGCCATGCTTAATGAACTTATTCGCAACAAAAAACCGCCGGAAGTTATCGAAGCTGTCCGCTATTTCGCGTATCAGCATAAAAATAACGCTGTGCCGGGAGCTGCAAAAAGAATTTCTCTAAACGAAGAGTTGATTGCCGCCGCGGCTCATGACGTTAAAAACGCTCTCGGCGTGCTTGAAGATTTGTTCTCCGATATTAGCGCAGACAATATAGATATGCCGCTGTTTACCACTACCGTTCACGGCATAAAGAGCGCTCTTGCGAATATAGGCGAAAACCAGCTTTCAAACACTGCTCTCGCGCTTGAACACGCCGGTGACAGCAGGGATACAAAATCAATTTCGGCGGATATATACGGATTTATGGATTCCCTCAGGTCTTTCCTTGATAAAATTAAACCTTCTAAAAAGGATAATGGTGAAAATGACCTCCTTGAAGTTTCAGACGGCGATATTGGTTTTTTAGAAAATAAATTAAATGAATTAATGGATGCCTGCGACAGACTCATGACCAAGGACGCTAAAAATATCATGAACGATATAAAATTAAAAATATGGCCGCAGAAAATTGACGAGTTTTTAAATGAAATTTCCCTGCTTATACTTCGCGGTGAATACTCAAAAGTTGTGTCCTCTGTTGAAGACGCGATTAAAAGCGGGACTATAAAAAAATGAAAGTGTAGTGAATGTGTTGATTGAATGAGACTCTGGTGAAGTAGTTTAGACTGTGATTAGAAAGGAGTGTTATTTTGACTGTCAAGATAATTTTATTCTTTGTTTCCATTGCTGTTGTTTTTTTTACCAGTGTTTTAATTTACAGACAGCGGCTCGGCGATGCCGGAGACAAGCGGATGAAGGGTTTTTATCTGCTGTGTATCGTGACGCTTGTTTGGACTGCCTTGGACGCCGTTAAATTGTTTTCCGCGCCTGATTATTACGCGTTCGTTTTCGTTCCAAAGGTCTTTGCCGCCAGTGTTATTCCTTATGTGTCTTTTTGGTTTATCTTGAATTTTACCGAATCAAAATTTGCAAAATTAAAATCAGTAATTTCTATTATAATAGCCATACCGGCTTTTATAAATTTGATGCTTTTTACAAATCCCTTACATAAACTTTATTTTGAAAACTTTGATTATCCCGATCCTTCAATCGGCACTATACCTCCGGCAGGTCCGTTCTTTATAGTAAATATTGTTTTTATCACAGTAGGCTTTTTAATTTTTTATACCATTTTAGTCCGTTATATTATAAAGAATTTCCGTCAGTACCCGATTCTGATTATTACAGGCATCGGGCTTTTAGTGCCTTTCCTTTTGTATCTTGCTTTTGCGGTGAATCTTTTCGGTCTTGTATATGATCTTTCACCTATCGGTTTTTTCTGTACGATTGTGTTGTTTACTTATTTTTCATACTCGTCCAGAACGCGGAATTACAGACCTAAAATTTTCAGCGAAACGCTTGTAAGAATTACAAAGTCCCCGAAACTTTCCGCCGGAAATATTGAAGACGCGTTGAGAATGATCGTAAAGGAAGGATGTATCGCGACAGGTGCGCATCATGTAGGGATATGGAACCTGCACGGAAATATATTAAAAAATACGATAAATTACGAATTGAAGGATGATAGATACGAACTTCAGAAAGATGTAGACCTTACAAATTGTCCCGATTATATGGACATGCTTTTAAACGAGCGCTTGATTGTCATTAACGATGTAAATGAACCCAATGTGCTGTCTAATATAATCAATGGATACAATCCGAAAATATGCGCCATTTTAGACACTCCGATACGCATAAACGGAAAACTTATCGGCATTGTAAGCGTAGAACAGCATCACAGCAGAGCGTTCCCCGAAAGGCGCATGTGGACGCTGGAAGAAAGAAATTTCGTATCGTCTCTCGCGGATTTAATAACAATCGCAATGGAAAGCGCGGAAAGGTACAACCTGATACGCAGAACAGAAACAATGCTGAATCAGCTGCCGTGTACGGTATTTCAAGGTATTGATTCTCCTTCGGGCTTTGTTTTTTCTTTTATCAGTAAAGGAATGGAATCATTGCTCGGGTTTTCGCCGTCAGAGCTTATTAATACCAGTATGCTGGAATTTATGTGCAAGATAATGAAGCCAAAGGACGCTGTTAATTTCTCGATTCGTGAAAATGATGAAGCGATGGTAAACACTCCTCTTGAGCTTATATTTGAAGCGACCGCGAAAGACGGCACATTAAAATGGCTTGAACTGCGCGGGCATGTTGTTGAAAGAAATTCCGCCGGCAAAAGGAATATGATTCAAGGCTTTTTTGCCGATGTAACAGAGCGCCGCCTGTTGGATGCGGCAGAGCTTGCGAATTTATCCAAGGACAGATTTTTAGCGCACATGAGCCATGAAATGCGCACGCCTATGAACGCGATTTTAGGCATTGCGGAAATTCAATTGCAGAATAACATGTTATCTGAAGAAACAGCGGAAGCTCTCGGACAGATTTATGAATCAGGGGATTTATTGCTTTCTATTGTTAATGATATTCTCGATCTTTCAAAAATAGAAACCGGAAAAATGGAACTGCTTCCCGTTAAATATGATATTCCAAGCCTTATCAACGACACTGTTCAATTAAATTGTCTGCGCTATGAAAGCAGACCAATCGAATTTATTCTTCATATAGACGAGAACACACCGCATAATTTATACGGCGATGAGCTTCGCATTAAACAGGTGCTGAACAACATGCTTTCCAACGCTTTTAAATACACGGATAAAGGCAAGATCGATTTTTCGGTTTTCGCTGAAAATGAATCGGACGATAATGTGACGCTCTTTTTTAATATCAGCGATACCGGGCAGGGTATGACAGAAGAGCAGATTTCAGTTCTGTTCGATGAATACACGCGCTTTAATGTTGAAGCCAACCGTGAAATAATAGGCACAGGTTTGGGCATGAACATTACAAAACGCCTTATCGACTTAATGAACGGATCAATCTCCGTTCAGAGTGAACCGGGAAAGGGTACGATTTTTACCGTGGGACTTCCGCAGAAACGTCTGGATAAAACAGTATGCGGTCCTGAGCTTGCAAATAATTTACGCAACTTCAGATATCAGAGCATGGCGGTTGCGAAAAGGACGCAGTTTATACGCGAGTATATGCCCTACGGCAACGTTCTTGTTGTTGATGATGTGGCTTCGAATATCTATGTTGCCAAAGGAATGTTAGCTCCTTACGGTTTAAATGTGGATACTTCCACCAGCGGTTTTGACGCTGTTAAGAAAATAGAAGCCGGAAATATATACGATATTATTTTCATGGATCACATGATGCCGAAAATGGACGGCATTGAAGCCGCAAAAATAATCCGCAGTTTGGGATACACGAAAGCGATAGTCGCTCTGACCGCCAATGCGCTTATCGGTCAGGAAAAAATGTTTATGGAAAACGGTTTTAATGATTTTATTTCCAAGCCCATTGACTCGCGCGAAATGAATCATATTCTGAATGATTTTATCAGAAACAAACAGCCGCCCGAAGTTATTGAAGCCGCGAGGCTTGAAAAGCAGGAAAAAGAAAAAAAGAACGCGGAAATCATGGCGCAGCAGGCAGGCGCGAAATCTCCTCCGCAAAAACCGTCTATAGACAGCGATCTTACCGCGGCGGCGATTTGCGATATTGAAAACGCCCTCAACATTTTGGATGGAATATTGCCTGAGATAGAAAACGGTAAAACAAACTTTTCATTATTTATCACAACAGTTCACGGCATGAAAAGCGCGCTTGCGAATATCGGAGAAAAAGAATTGTCGGACGCGGCGCTCGGGCTGGAACGCGCCGGAGACAGAAATGATAAATCCGTTATATTAACCGAGACTCCCGGATTTATAAGCTTACTTAGGCTGTTTTTAAAAGAAATCAAACATGCCGATACAGGCGGAAATGCGGATGTTTCCATAGAGGATGTTAAATTTTTTAATAATAAATTAAATGAAATTAAAACCGCCTGTGAGGAACTTGATTTAAAAACCGCTAAATCGGCGTTAAACGCCCTGAAGCAAAAAACATGGCACGGCAAAATGAATGATATCGTTAATGAAATATCCGTATTTTTAATACGCGGCGAATATTTAAACGCGGCATCTGTTATAGATAACGCAATGGAAAAGGAAGGCGGCCGATATGGAAAATAATATTTTTATTAAAAATGAAAAACGCGAAAATTTCAGCTGGGGCTGCCTTGGCGATATTAAAGAAGGACGCAGGGATTTAGGCAATGAAATGCCTGTGTTTATTTACCGTCTAATGGAATATACAATGATGGATGTTCTGACAAAAGCTCACGGCTATGAACAGGCATGTGAACATTTCCGTCAGTCAGGATTTTTAGCCGGATATGAATTCGCGAAAAACATACTTGATTTGAAAGCCGAATTAAACGTATTTGTCGCGAATCTTCAAAAGATATTTTTGGATTTTAAGATAGGCATACTGAGGGTGGAAGAATTTAATTCAGGCTCAGGCAGCATTGTGCTTACCGTTGAACAGGATTTGGATTGCAGCGGACTTCCTGTTACAAGCGAAAATGTCTGCGTTTATGACGAGGGGTTTATTGCAGGAATTCTTGAGGCGTACACAGGAAAAAAATACAATGTCCGCGAAGTTGATTGCTGGGCAAACGGCGACAGAATTTGCCGTTTCAAGGGAATTGTGACAGTGTAAAGAGCCAGGATAATATGAAGTCAGATTCCGCAGCTGATATTTTATTAAATTATTTACGCGATGTAATATACGGTTCGTCAAATGCGGCTCGGGACAGCGCTGTATTGAATATTAACGAACTTCCCGAGGACTTTAGGGATCTCGGCAGAGGAATTAAATTTTTTGCAGAATGTGTCACTGATACAATGACGCTTGCAAAGGATATGTCGAAAGGCGTTTTAAACAGCGAGCTTCCGCCGAGAGATAATGAAATAGCGGCTCCTCTGAAATCACTGCACGCGTCCTTGAAACATTTAACGTGGCAAACGCAGCAAATTACGCACGGCGATTATAATCAACGCGTTAATTTTATGGGAGAATTCTCCGCCTCTTTCAATAAAATGATTGAGCAGCTTGCGGAGAGGGACGCTCTTTTAAAAACCGTAAACGATGTTGCCGCCGCTCTTCTTTCAGCAAATGAAGATAACCCTTTTGAAGATTTGCTTGCGCAAAGCATGGAACTTTTAGGCAACTGCGTGGAAGTAGACCGCGTGCATATCTGGCGGGATGGAATGGCAGGCGATGAGAAAGTTTTATATCACAGTTTTGAATGGGATAATAAAAATGTCGATATAAAAATGCGCATACCTTTAAATATACACATTCCTTATAATGAATTTCCGAAATGGGAAGAAATAATTTACCATGGAAAAATAATTCACGGTCCGTTTTCTTCCATACCGGGGGATGTTCAATCCTTTTTCGTAAAATACGACGTTAAGTCTATCGTGATCATCCCACTGTTCTTGCATGATAAATTTTGGGGAGTGTTTACCCTTGATAGCTGCAGAATAGAGAGGACTTTCTCCGAAGAAGAGATACATATTCTGCAATCTGTGGGTCTTATGATGATCAACGCGGTGCAAAGAAACGAAGCGCTGCGCAGAATAAACGAAGAACATGAGAAAACGGAAAAACTCGCGCATTGGTATCATTCTATTTTGGACGCGATACCGCTTCCTATTTCAATCACAGACAAAGAAATGAAATGGATTTTTATAAACATGGCTGTGGAAAATTTCCTTGGAACTAAGCGAAAAAATATTCTCGGAAAGCAATGCGGCAATTGGGGAGCGCATATCTGCGGCACTGATGAATGCGGTATCGCCTGCGTGAAACGCGGAAAGAAACAAACTTATTTTAATCAGAACGGTTTATCATTCAAGGTTGATGTTGAGACTTTAAAAGATATTAGCGGAGAAACAGCTGGTTTTATTGAGATTGTTCAGGATGTAACGGAAATAGAAGCAATGGCAAAACGGCAGACGGAAGCCGAAGCCGCAAGTCAGGCGAAATCCGTTTTTCTTGCCAATATGAGCCATGAAATGCGCACTCCCATGAACGCCATATTGGGCATAACAGAGATACAGCTGCAAAATAAAAATTTAAAGCCGGAGCTGGAAGAAGCTCTTGGGCAAATATTCGAGTCAGGTGATTTATTATTAAACATTATAAACGATCTTCTTGATCTTTCAAAAATTGAAGCCGGTAAAATGGAATTGTGCCCTGCAAAGTATGATATGCCAAGCCTTATCAACGATACAGTTCAATTAAACTGCCTGCGTTATGAAAGCAGTCCTGTTGAATTTAATTTACAGATAGACGAGAACACGCCTCATTATTTATTAGGTGACGAGCTTCGCATTAAACAGGTGCTTAACAATATTCTTTCAAATGCTTTTAAATATACCAATAAAGGAAAAATAGATTTCTCGATTTCCTGCGATATTGAATCGAAAACGGACGAATATGTAACAATTGTTTTTTGCATAAGCGATACGGGGCAGGGTATGACGGAAGAACAGAATGCCGCGCTGTTTGAAGAATATACCCGCTTTAATGTTGAAGCCAACCGCGAGACAATCGGCACAGGTTTGGGAATGAGCATTACAAAACGCCTTGTTGATCTAATGAACGGTTCTATCTCTGTTCAAAGCGAACAGGGAAAAGGCTCTGTGTTTACAGTGCGCCTTCCTCAGAAAAGGGTTGATAATTCCGTATGCGGTCCTAAGCTGGCGGAAAAATTGCGTAATTTCCGCTATCAAAGCAAAACAATCTCTAAAAAAACTCAGTTTATACGCGAGTATATGCCCTATGGCAGCGTTCTTGTTGTGGATGATGTGGTGTCAAACATATATGTCGCTAAAGGAATGTTGTCGCCTTACAGTTTGAATATCGAAACTGTATCAAGCGGCTTTGAAGCTATTAAAAAAATAGTAGAAGGAAAAACATACGATATTATTTTCATGGATCACATGATGCCGAAGATGGACGGCATTGAAACAACAAAAAATTTACGCGGCATAGGATACAAAAAACCAATTATCGCTTTAACCGCAAATGCTCTGCTCGGACAAGAAAAAATATTTTTAGAAAACGGTTTTGATGGTTTTATTTCCAAGCCCATTGATTCGCGGGAAATGAATCATATTCTGAATGAATTTATCAGAAATAAAAAACCTACAGATGTTGTGGAAGCCGCGAGATTGGAACAAAAGGTAAATAAAAAAGGCAATGTAATAGCGGCTTCATATAAAAAATCCATAGACAATGAATTGACAGCGGCGGCGGTAAATGACATTGAAAACGCTCTTTCTGTATTGGTTGAATTATTACCGAGAATAGAATCAGGCAACGCGGATTTTGAATTGTATACCACAACCGTTCACGGCATGAAAAGCGCGCTCGCTAATATTGAAGAAAAAGAGCTGTCAGGCACGGCTTTCAGGCTGGAAAGCGCGGGAGACAGTAAGGATATATCTGTAATATTGGAAGAAACTCCCGGATTTATAAGTTTGCTTAAATTGTTTTTAAAAGAAATCAGGCATAATAAAAAAGGCGGCGATGCTTCAAAAGAATTATCCAAGGATGACTTTGATTTTCTTAATATTAAATTAAATGAGATAAAAACCGCCTGTGAAAAACTTGATTTAAAGAGCGCCAAATCGGCGTTAAACGCCCTGAAACAAAAAACATGGCATGGTAAAATAAATGATGTTATTAATGAACTATCTGTTTTCCTGATACGCGGCGAATATTTAAACGCTGTTTTTATTATAGACAAATTAAAAGAAAATGGTATAATTAGTAAATGAGATCAAAAGTTATAATCTACTCTATATGCGTTATAATGTGTATTTTGTCGGCAGGAGTTTGCGGCTGTTCAGTAAAAACTGAAAAAAACGATTTTAATTTTTCAAAAGTAAAATCATTTCGTGATGTTCCCGGAGTAAGCCCGCAGGAAATCGCGGCGATAGAAGCGCTGCAAAAAGAACATTCCTCATTCAGCATGGGCACGATCTTGTCAACCGAGGCGTTCTTAAAAAATAACGGAGAGATCGGCGGTTATATAGCTCTGTTCTGTGAATGGCTTACTTCCCTGTTTGGCATTCCGTTTAAACCTGAGATATGCCTGTCGAATGAATTAACGCTTAAATTGGATTCAGGCGAAATTGATTTTTCCGGCAATATGATGTCTACGCCTGAACGCGAAGAACTCTATTTTATGACAGATACAATCGCGGAAAGGCAGTTTATCAAAGTTAGGATTTCAGGCAGTCCCGATATTAATCAAATTCTTGCGGAACGTCCCGTAAGGTACGCTTTTGCGATAGATACTCCCGTAGAAGGCGCAATCGCTTCCGTTACAGATAGAGACACATATACGATTGTTTCTGCTAATAATTTCTCACAGGCGTATCAGATTCTTTTAAACGGAGAAGCGGATGCCTACATTGCCACGAATGTAGCAGTCTCCAATTTTATTGATTATGACAATTTAGTTTTCGATGATTTTTTTCCTTTAATTTTTAATCCTGTTTCCATGGCGGCGTCAAAGGAAAAACTGGAGCCTGTCATTTCTATCGTTAACAAAGCCGTTAGAAACGGCGCAAGATACCATCTGGATCAGATTTACAGTCAGGGATATTTTGATTATTTAAAAAACAAGATGTCATTATGGCTCAACGATGAAGAGCGCGAGTACATTGGCAACGGAGATGTCGTGCCGGTTGCGGCATTTAATAATAATTACCCCTTAAGTTTCTATAATGCGCGCGATAGAGAATGGCAGGGTATATATTTCGATCTTCTAAACGAAATATCTTCTCTTACAGGGCTTTCTTTTAAAGTCGCGCATGATAAACATGCAACTTGGCAGTCTTTTGATCAAATACTTTTAAGCGGAGAAGCAGTTATTGTCCCCGAACTTTTTGAAACCAAAGAAAGAGAAGAATCATTTCTCCGGTCGGATATTGTCATATTAAATGATCATTATGCGCTCGTATCCAGATCGGAACACCGTAATATTACAATTAATGAAATCCTGCAGGAAAGGGTAGGCTTAGCGCGGGATACAATTCATGCCTCGGTATTTAATAAATGGTTTCCGAATCATATGACTACATTTGAGTACGATAACGTAGACCTTGCTTTTGACGCTTTGCTTAAAGGCGAAATTGATTTGGTAATGACAACACAGCGAAGATTTATGCAATTGACTAATTATCAGGAGCAGGTCGGTTTTAAAACTAATATTATTTTTACGCAAGAAATAGAAACAAGATTAGGATTTAATAAAGACGCGGAAATTTTACGCTCTATTGTTGATAAAGCTTTAAAATTGATCGACATCGAAAGAACCGCCGTTCAATGGACGCAGAAAACTTATGATTACCGCGCAAAGGTGGCAGAAGCGCGTCTCCCGTGGCTGATCGGCGCCATTACCATGACTCTTGCCGTTGCCGCTCTAATATTAATTATTCTTGATAAAAACAGACGCCAGTCAAACTTTTTAAAAAAAGAGCATGAACGCGTCAGGGTCATGCTGGATACGCTTCCTATTGCCTGTTTTATCGGAACTGTGGAAGGCAAAGTTTTTGACTGCAACTCTGAAACCGTAAAGCTCTTCGAACTGAAAGACAAACAGGATTTTATAAATCGGTTTGAAAAAGAACTATCGCCTGATTACCAGCCTGACGGACGGCATTCTTTCGAAGCTCTCTATCATTACGGAAATCAAGCTGTTCTAAACGGCAAGTGCGTTTTTAACTGGACGCATCAGCTTCCCGACAGAACGCCCATCCCCGCGCTTGTTACGTTAGAAAGAGTGAATTACGGCAATGAAAAAGTTGTAATGGCTTATATCCGCGATATGCGCGAGCATACGAAAATGACGGAAGAAATAGAAAGGCAAAACGATCTGCTTAGAGCGGTTAATAATGTTTCTTCTACTTTGTTATATCCAGACATGGAGCGTTTCGAAGACAGCCTTTTAACGTCTATGAGCATAATGGGAAACGCAGTGGATGTCGATCGCGTGTGTATATGGAAAAATTACAAAACAAACGATAAAAATTTCTGTTCTATGACTCACGAATGGGTCAGCGGCAAAAGACCGCAGTTATACGGCAATAATAATCTTAATGTATCTTATGATGATATCCTTCACGGCTGGTGGGATACCCTGTCCCGAGGAGAATGCATTAACAATCTTGTGCGTAATATGTCCCGGGACGAGAAAGCGCAGCTTGAGCCTTTCAGGATTTTATCCATCTTTGTCACTCCAGTATTTGTGCATGACGAGTTCTGGGGTTATGTCGGCTACGACGACTGCCATAAAGAGCGCCTGTTTTCAGATAACGAAAAAATAATCCTGCGTTCCGCCGGCATGATGTTCGCCAACGCTTTTATCCGCAACGATATGACAAACAATATAGTAGAAGCGTCGACAGAACTTGTTAAGGCGAAGGAGGCGGCGGAACAAAGCAACCATTCAAAGAGCATGTTCCTTTCGCAGATGAGCCATGAGATTCGCACGCCTATGAACGCGATATTGGGCATAGCCGAGATACGTCTGCGCGATGAAAACCTTTCTCCCGATAACGAAGAAGCGTTCGGAAAAATATACGAGGCAGGCGATCTGCTTTTGAATATTATAAACGACATACTTGATTTATCCAGAATTGAATCGGGCAGACTGGAGCTCTCTCTTTATAAGTATGATATTCCAAGTTTGATTAACGACACTGCGCAGTTAAACCGAATGCGTTATGATTCAAAACCAATTCTTTTCTCGATTAATGTTGATGAAAAAACTCCTGTTGATTTATTAGGCGATGAACTTCGAATTAAACAAGTCCTTAACAACATTTTATCAAACGCTTTTAAATATACCGATGAAGGCAATATTGATTTTTACATTTCCGCGGAGTTTGCAGACGCTCAGAGTGATGACATAACGCTTGTGTTCAAAATCAGCGATACAGGACAGGGCATGACCAAAGAACAGTTAGACAAACTTTTTGATGAATATACCCGTTTTAATCTTGAAACTAACCGCACCGTGGTCGGCGTAGGTCTCGGCATGAGCATAACAAAACGCCTTATAAAATTAATGAACGGTGAAATATCAGTGGAGAGCGAACCGGGAAAAGGCTCGGTGTTTACCGTAAAAATTCCGCAGAAGCGTTTGGGCAGCGATGTATGCGGACCAGAACTTGTTGAAAAACTGCGTTCCTTCAGTTTCCAGAGCACTGCTATATCGAAAAAGACGCAGTTTATCCGCGAATATATGCCTTACGGCAGCGTTCTTGTAGTTGATGATGTGGAATCCAATGTTTATGTAGTAAGAGGAATGCTGATGCCCTATGGCATAAAAATTGACACGGCTTCCAGCGGTTTTGAAGCAATAAAAAAAATCGAAGAGGGAAATGTTTACGACATTGTATTTATGGATCATATGATGCCGAAAATGGACGGTATAGAAACGACAAAGCATTTGCGTGATTCAGGATATACCCATACTATAGTCGCCCTTACCGCGAATGCCTTGATTGGACGCGAAGAGATGTTCCTGCAGAACGGATTTAACGGATTTATTTCCAAGCCGATTGATTCGCGCGAACTGAATCTGACGCTTAACGATTTTATTCGCAATAAGCAGCCGCCAGAAGTTATCGAAGCCGCGAGAAAGGAAATGCAGCAGCGAGCGACAAGCGCTGTTTCTGATTTTACGCAAAACGCGGCAATAGATGAAGAATTGAAAGCCGGAGTAGCGCATGATATTGAAAACGCTTTCAGCGTACTTGAAGAATTATTACCGGAATTGAATAAGGGCGCTGATATTAAATTATTCGCGACAACAGTTCACGGTTTGAAAAGCGCGCTTGCGAATATAGGAGAGATGCAGCTTTCAAACAGTGCGCTCAGATTGGAACAGGCGGCAAAAAATAAAGGAATAGCCGTTTTAACGGCAGAAACTCCCGGCTTTATGAAGATGTTAAAATCGATGCTCATCAAACTTAAAAAACCTGAAGCAAGTGAAAACGGGGAAGATCAGGAACTTTCTAATGATGATAAGGTATTTTTACAGAGCAAACTAAATGAAATTAAAATTGCCTGCGATAAACTTCTTATAAAAGACGCCAAGGAAGCTCTTGCGGAATTAAAGAAAAAGACATGGTCTCGAAAGACTAAAGAAATTATTGATGAAATTTCGTTGTATCTTGTTCGCGGCGAGTATTCAAAAGTTAATGAGGCTTTAGATAGGGTTTAAGAACTGTCTCTTAAAGTTCCAGCGCGAAAATTTTACTGTTTCTGCTCTGATCGTAAACCTTGCGTTTTTGTTCAGGCAGGCTTTCGAGCGAAACTTCCTTGAAGCCGAGGGATTCAAACCAGTCCTGGGATTGAGTCGTCAGCACAAATACCCTGCGCATACCGCTTTTTTTGGCTCTGTCTATAAGATAGCCGACTATTTTTCTGCCAAGCCCCAAATCCGTGTAATTCGGGTCTGTAGCTACAGCGGCAATTTCCCCCTGAGCTTCGCCGCGGTCGTGCAGAGCGCCGCAGGCTCGTATGGAACCGTCAATCTCAAGGACTGAATAATCGTCTTTTTTCTCTTGAATCTGATCCGCTTTCCGCCTGATTAAAATGCCTTTTTGCATTAACGGTTCCATCAGCCTTAGAATATCAGGCAAATCCCTTGAATGTAAGGCTCGGATAGAATCGTAGTCGTCCGTATAAATCATGGTTCCGACCCCAAGATTGGAGTACAGTTCTTTTAAGACAGCGCCTTCTTCTTTTCCGTCTATTATATGGATTCTGTGAACGCCGGCTTCACTTGCCTTTAAGGCTAGTTTTAGTTCCTTTTGGATATCCGCGGAACTTGAATTTACCAATTCCCGCGCCTCCGAAGGGGTAAATCTAGCCTCTTTCATTCCGTTTCTTGCGGTAATTATGAATAATTTGATGGCTCCGAGCGCTTTACATACCTCAAGGGCAATCTCGTCGCTTGGAACATTATAAGGTTTTCCCGACGGGCTCCAGCCTATGCAGGGCAGAATCGGAATCATGCCCAAATTTAGCACTCTTATAAGCGAATCTGTGTATATTTTATCTACTGTTCCCGTATGTTCTGTGTCTGTGCCGTTTATAACGCCAAGCCCTCTTGCTCTTACAAAATTGCCTATTACCGCGTCAACCCTGCTGCCTGAGAGAAATGTCATAAACCGGCTTGCGACATTAAATGCCGCCATTTCAACGTAGGAGATCGCTTTAGATGTAGTAATTCTGGCAGGCATATCATCGGCTGGAATAGAGAATGTATCGATATTATGCTGTTTCATGACTGTATCAATGTGTTCTTTGGCTCCGGGGACAATGACCACTTTAAAACCGGTTTTTGCAAGCAGGGCAAGATCTTTCACAAGACCCGGGAAACCGGGATCGTCAGTAACGGGAAAATCGATTTTAAAGACCATAGTAGATCCTTCGAACCGGCTTTGATAATGAAAAACCTCACGAATCAGATCTATCTGCGACCATGAATTATTATCCATGAGCTAATTTTAGTATGAAACAGGGTATATATTCCATAGCTTTTTGTGCTAAAGCAAACTTTTTTGATTCCGATATTAAATATGAAGAGGAAAATTCTCCGGGTGTGTTGGTTCAATGCACCTGCTGAAAATTCCCTTTCTGGCTGAAAAATGTATCCGTTGGATATTAGTATTCATCCAGGTAACCTCACCCTTCCGGGAACGGTGGGTCGGGGGTTCTTGCGGTTTTTTAGGAAACTTCACAGTTTTCGAAGAAAATCGCATGGCACATGGATATTTGCGTGTTACGCGAATATCAACAGTCAATAGATGAGTTTTTCGTATTGGAAAACTCCAACATGAAAATCGTACAGCGGTTTTCAACGTTAAAATCCCAAAGGGGTTTTAGCAGCTAAAATCCTTAGGATTTTAGTAGGCATGGAAGCCACGTAAGAAAAAACATTTTGTTTTATCTTACGAAAAAGCCAAAGGAGTGAGTATATGATAATCAATCACAACTTAAGTGCAATGTTTGCCGACAGGTCCCTCAAAGTTACCCAGAATTACCTGGATAAGAATATGGAAAAATTGTCGAGCGGCTTGCGCATCAATCGCGCCGGTGATGATGCTTCGGGATTAGCAGTTTCAGAAAAAATGCGGTCACAAATTCGCGGTTTGAATCAGGCATCACAGAATGCCATGA